>Ga0075421_100000085_pt1 | contig 72375 bp, 68 predicted proteins | sample SoiMetdeltSBSDD5_FD_75292 | JGI IMG/M metagenome (GOLD analysis project Ga0075421, IMG submission 75292) | Bulk soil microbial communities from a Populus tree surrounding site in Tennessee, USA - Soil MetaG P. deltoides SBSDD5 | ecosystem: Environmental > Terrestrial > Soil > Tree plantation... | reverse complement strand
CGCCACGAGCAGCAGGACTCGGCGCTGATCATCGGCGCCCGCGACGTCTACTGGGGCGACTATCGGGACACGGAGATCCCGCTCAATCGTGAGCTCATCGTGCGGCTCGAGGCGGTGATCCGCGAGATCGAGCCGCGGATGATCTTCGTCAACTATCCGGAGGACACGCACCAGGATCACCGTAACCTCGCGCAGGGCACGCTGTCGGCCACGCGCTACGTCCCGAACTTCCTCTTCTACGAGGGGCCGACCAGCGTCAACTTCACGCCCAACTGCTTCACCGACATCGAGAAGGTGCTGGACAAGAAGCTCGCCTGCCTGGAGGCGCATCGATCGCAGGTGGCCAAGACGAACATCGAGGACCTGTCGATCCTCGAGCTGGCCGTCTCCACCGCCAACTTTCGCGGCATCCAGGCGCGCGTGAAATACGCCGAGGCCTTCCAGAGCATTCGGCTGCTGCTGAACCTCTAGTCGCTTGATCCCTCACTCCCGGCCGTCCATCACCGACGACGACGCCGAGCGGGTGGCGCGCGTCGTGCGCTCGGGCCAGCTCGCACAGGGGCCCGAGGTGGCGGCGTTCGAGCGCGAGCTGGCCGCGCGCCTCGGCGTGCAGGAGGCGGCCGCCGTTGCCTCGGGCAGCGCCGCGCTGGAGCTCGCCCTCGGTGCGCTCGGCGTCGGCGCCGGCGACGACGTGCTCATTCCCACGTACGTCTGCGACGCCCTGCACCACGCGGTGCGGCGCGCCGGCGCCACGCCGGTCCTGGTGGACGCCGATCCCGCGACGCACTCGATGTCGGCCAAGGACGCGCTCGCGCGACGGACACCCCGAACGCGGGCGGTGATCGTCCCGCACGCCTTCGGGCTGACGGCCGATCTCGAGCCGTTTCAGGCGCTCGAGGTGCCGGTGATCGAGGACTGCGCCCAGGCGCTGGGCGCCGAGCTCGACGGCGGCCGCCCCGCCGGCTCCGGCGGGGCGCTCGCGGTGTGCTCCTTCTACGCCACCAAGATGATCGCGGCCGGCGAGGGGGGCGCGGTGGTGGGCCCCTCGGCGCTGATCGCGCGCGTGCGCGACGCGCGCGACTACGACGAGCGGCCGACGCTGGCGCCGCGGAGCAACGCCAAGCTGACGGACATGGCTGCCGCACTCGCGCGCGGCCAGCTCGCGCGGCTCGACGACTTCGTCTCGCGCCGCCGCGCGCTCGCGGCGCGCTACCGTGCGCTGCTCGCGCGTGTGCCGGCACGGCTGCCCGTCGACGCGGGAGCGCGGCACGTCTATCACCGGTTCGTGCTCGGACTCGATCGCGATCCCGCCGCCGTCGCGCGAGCGCTCGGCGAGCGCGGCGTGACCGCCCGGCGGCCCGTGTTCCGTCCGGCGCATCGCGCGTGCGGCCTCGACGGTTTTCCCGAGGCCGACCGGCTCTGGGCCGACTCGTTGTCGATCCCGTGCTATCCGGCGCTCGGCGACGACGAGGTCGAGCGCGTGGCGCGCGCGCTCGCCGCGGTGCTCGCGGCGTGAGCCGGCTCGCGACGCAGGCCCTGCCGGCCGGCTTGCCGACGGCGCTGAGCGCCACGCTGGCACGGATCGCAGTCGTCGTCTTCCTGATGATGCCGTCCGTGCGCCGCGCGTTCGCCGTCTCCGGTCTCGGCTGGGCGTATCTGGTCGTGCTGGCCTTCGCGCTGGCGATCGTTGGCGTGCCGCTGGTACGTGCGCTCGCGCGCCGGTGGGGCGTCCTCGACGCGCCGACCGAGCGCAAGGTGCACGCGGTGGCCACGCCGCTGCTCGGCGGCGCCGCCGTCTACGCGGCCTTCGCCGCGACCGTGCTGTTCAACTTCACGTTCTCGCGCGAGCTCAAGGGTGTGGCGCTCGGCGCGACGATCATCGTCGCCATCGGGCTCCTCGACGACGTGGTCGACGTGCCGGCGCGCTGGAAGCTGCTGGGCCAGGTCGCCGCCGTGGCGGTGGCGATGGCCTACGGCGTCGTCCTCGACACCGTGCCGACATCGTGGTCATGGTCCGGGCCCGTGAATTACGCCCTGACGCTGCTCTGGTTTCTCGCCGTCACCAACGCGCTGCAGTTCCTCGATGGCATGGACGGCCTCGCGGCCGGGCTCGGCGCCATCACGGCGCTCTTCTTCAGCCTGGCCGCGCTGCAGACGAACCAGCCGTACCTCATGTTTCTCGCGGCGCCGCTCGTCGGGGCCTGCCTCGGATTTCTGCCGTACAACTTCCGCTTCGGCCGTCCGGCCACGATCTTCCTGGGCGACGCCGGCGCCTCCTTCATCGGGTTCACGCTGGCGGGCCTCGCCGTCATGGGCGAGTGGGCGGAGAACGATTTCATCGGTCTGCTCACCCCCGTGCTGATCCTCGCCGTCCCGCTGTTCGACATCGCCTTCGTCGGCACCGTCCGCATCGTCACCGGCAAGGTTCACTCGGTCGGCGACTGGCTCGCCTACACGGCCACGGATCACATCCACCATCGCTTCGAGTCGCTCGGGCTGACCCGGACGGAGACGGTGCTGCTCATCCTCTTCATCGCGGCCACGCTGGGGCTGTCGGCCATGCTGCTCAAGGACGCGACCAAGCACGAGGCGGCGCTGGTGCTCATCCAGGCCGGCTGCGTGCTGGCGATCATCGCGCTGCTCGAGGGCATCGCGCGCGGGCGCGGCCGATGAGCCCGGGCATGATGAGCCCCGGCCTCATGCACGCGCTGTCCGTCGGGCTCACGCTCGTCCTGTTGCTCGTCGGCTATCAGGTCGTCCAGCGACTGATCGACGGCCTGGTCAACCGACTGGCGGCGCGTCAGCGCGACACGACGCGCTCGCGGACGCTGGGCTCGCTACTGACCAGCATCGTGCGCTGGGTGCTGGCCTTCGTCGTGCTCGTGCTCATCCTGCGCGAGCTCGGCATCGACGTGCAGGCCATCGTGGTCTCGGCCGGCGTGCTCGGCGTCGTCGTGGGGCTCGGCGCGCAGGCGCTCATCCGCGATCTGCTCACGGGCATCTTCCTGCTCTTCGAGGGCCTGGTCGGCGTCGGCGACGTCATCCAGGTCAGCGGCGTGACCGGCACCGTCGAGTCCGTCGGGCTGCGCGTGACGAAGCTGCGGCTGCAGGACGGCGCGATCCGCATCGTTCCCAACGGCGCGCTCACCGAGTTCACGAACTTCAGCGTCGGCTGGGGCCGCGCGATCGTGGAGATCGGCGTGCCGCGCGCCGTCGACGTCGACCGCGCGCTCGGCGCGCTGCGCGCCGCGGGAGAGGCGTGGGCGCGTGAGACCGGAGCCGCGCTGGACGCGCCGGCGGTGCAGGGTATTATGAGGTTCAGCGGAGGCGATGCGGTCCTTCGGCTTACCGTCCGGGTGGATGCCGCCCGCCGTCTCGACGCCGAAAACGACCTGCGACGTCGGATCAAAGCGACGTTCGACCGCGAGGGCCTCACCGCGGTCGGCGTCTGATCGAGGAGTCGCAATGTCCATGCGCGTGCGCAAAGGTGTGTTTCCCGCGGCCGGACTCGGCACGCGGTTCCTGCCCGCGACCAAGGCGCAGCCCAAAGAGATGCTGCCGCTGGTCGACAAGCCGACCATCCAGTACGTCGTCGAGGAGGCGGTGGCCTCCGGCTTGCCGGAGATCATCATCATCACCGGTCGCGGCAAGCGCGCCATCGAGGACCACTTCGACGCGGCCTTCGAGCTGGAGTACTACCTCAACGACCGCGGCAAGGTCGAAGAGCTGGCGCAGATCAAGACGATCTCCGAGCTCGCGTCCGTCTCCTACGTGCGGCAGAAGGAGCCGCTCGGCCTGGGCCACGCGATCCTCGTGGCGCGCTCGCTCGTGGGCGACGAGCCGTTCGGCGTGTTTCTCGGCGACGACATCATCGGCGGCGCGCCCACGCCGTGCATGCGCCAGCTGCTCGACGTCTACGAGCGGCACGACGGCCCCGTCGTCGCCGTCGAGCGCGTGCCGCGCGAGCGCATCCACCAGTACGGCGTGATCGCCGGCCGCAATCTCGGTGGCAACGTCTGGCAGATCGACGACCTGGTGGAGAAGCCTCGGGCCGAGGATGCGCCATCCGACCTCGCCATCATCGGTCGCTACGTGCTCACGCCGGATCTCTTTCCGATCCTTGCGGAGACCGCGGCCGACAAGCGGGGCGAGATCCAGCTGACCGACGGGTTGCGTGCGCTGCGCCGGCGGCGACCGATGTACGCCGTGGAGTTCGTCGGCAAGCGTTACGACACCGGTGACAAGCTGGGCTTTCTGAAGGCCACGGTCGAGTTCGCCCTCGCGCGGCCGGACCTCTCGGACGTCTTCCGGGCGTACCTGAAGGGTCTCGACCTCTAAGCCTGGCGGCCCGGTCTCTCGACGGCCCTCGCGGGCGCGGGTTTCGTTGACTCGATGCGTCGGTTCTGCGAGTATTTACGGCACGTTGCCAGCAGATCCGATGGCACCCAAGGACAGCAAGCGCCCATTCCACACCGCGTCCGACGCCGAGATCAAGCACGGCGAGGTCTACGACGTTTACTTCGAGCGCACCGTGCAGATTCTCAAGGCGCGGCGCGATCGCAAGCGGGTGCGCGCCGAGGTCTATCTGAAGGCCCTCCCCGAGGACTGGGAGTGGGGCGTGCTCGCCGGTATCGAGGAGGCGGCTAGCCTGCTCGAGGGCGTGCCCGTCGACGTCCAGGCGATGGACGAGGGAACGATCTTCGCGCCGTACCAGCCGATCATGGCCCTGGAGGGCATCTACGTCGACTGGGCGCAGTACGAGACGGCACTGCTCGGCCTGCTTTGCCAGGCCTCGGGGATCGCAACGAAGGCCGCGCGGTGCAAGAAGGCCGCGGGCGACCGCCAGGTGATCTCGTTCGGCGCGCGCCGCATGCACCCCGCGCTGGCGCCGATGATCGAGCGCAACGCGTTCGTCGGCGGCTGCGACGGCGTGGCGGTGACAAAGGCGGCGGAGCTGATCGACGCCGATCCGACGGGCACCATCCCGCACGCGCTGGTCCTCATGATCGGGGACACCGTCGAGGCGCTCCGGGCGTTCAACGAGATCGTCGATCGCAAGATCCGGCGCGTCGCGCTCATCGACACCCTTCAGGACGAGAAGTTCGAAGCCATCCGCGTGGCCGAGGCGCTCGGCGACGATCTCTACGCCGTGCGGCTCGACACGCCGTCCTCGCGTCGGGGCGATCTCTATCGCATCGTGCAGGAGGTGCGCTGGGAGCTCGACCTGCGCGGCTTCGGCCACGTCAAGATCATCACCTCCGGCGGGATCGACGAGTACGAGATCCTGCACCTCAATCCCGTGGTCGACGCCTACGGCGTCGGGACGTCGATCGCCAATGCGCCCGTCGTCAGCTTCGCGCTCGACATCACGGAGATCGAAGGGCGCCCGATGGCCAAGCGGGGGAAATGGTCGGGCGCCAAGGACGTGCTGCGCCGCCGCGGGACGCTCGAGACGGTGGTGGTGCCGGCGGGGCGGGGCGCGCCGCCCGGCGGCACGTGGGACTCGCTGCTCAAGCCGCTGCTCGCGGCCGGCCGAATCACGCGCGATCTGCCGCCGCCGCGCACGATCCGCGACTACGTGCTCGAGCAGCTGCGGCCGGTGTCGCTCGAGACCCTACGGCGCACGGCGCAGCGCCGCGACTTCTGAGTCGTCGTGTCGATGTCCATCCTGGACGAGATCGTCCGGCATAAGCGGCAAGAGCTCGCGGCGTCGAAGGCAGCCACGCCGCGCCGCGCGCTGGAAGCTCGCTGCGCGACACTGCCCGCTCCGCGAGATTTCGAGCGCGCGCTCACTCCCGTGCTCGGGCGCGCGCGGCTGGTGGCCGAGGTGAAGCGCGCCTCGCCGTCACGCGGAGTCCTCAAAGCGGACCTCGACCCCGTTACGCTGGCGTCGACCTACGCGCAAAACGGCGTGGACGCGATCTCGGTGCTGACCGACGCCAAATACTTCCGCGGGAGCCTCGACGACCTGCGCGCGGTGCGCGCGGCCGTCGACGTGCCGCTGCTGCGCAAGGACTTCACGGTCGACGAGTACCAGCTCTGGGAGGCGCGAGCGGCCGGCGCCGACGCGATCTTGTTGATCGTTTCGATCCTCGAGGCGCCGCTGTTGTCCGATCTCGCGGCGGCCGCCAAAGGGCTGGGGCTGGCTGCGCTGGTGGAGTGTCACACCGCGAAAGAGCTCGACGTCGCGCTCGCCGCCGGCGCGCCGCTCATCGGCATCAACAATCGCGATCTCGCGACGTTCGAGACGCGCATCGACACGACGATCGCGCTGATGCCGCACATTCCGCCGGGGCCGACCGTCGTGAGCGAGAGCGGATTCTTCAACGGCGACGACGTCCGACGCGTGATCGAGGCGGGCGCCCATGCGGTGCTCGTCGGCGAGGGGCTGGTGAAGGCGGCGGACGTCGGTGAAAAGATTCGAGAGTTGAAACTGGCATGACCCGCGTGAAGATCTGCGGCATCACCAACCTCGAAGACGCGCGGATGGCCGTGCAGGCGGGCGCCGACGCGCTCGGCTTCATCTTCGTCGAGAAGACGCCACGCTTCGTGACGCCCGAGCAGGTTGCGGCGATCGTGCGCTGGCTGCCGCCGTTCGTGACACCCGTGGGCGTCTTCTGGGATCATCCGGCCGGCCACGTGAAGGCCGTCATCGAGGCGTGCCGGCTGCGCGCGATCCAGCTGCACGGTGACGAGAAGCCGGAGGACTGGGCGGACGTCTCCGTGCCGGTGATCAAGACGGTCAAGATGTCGCCCGCAACGACGATCGAGGGGCTGCCCGAGTACAGGCTCGGCGAGCGTATCAACGCGCTGTGGTGGCGCAAGGTCGCCAGCGCGATTCTCTTCGACAGCAACGCGCGGTGGAGCGAAGGCGGCGAGACGCGCGAGCCCATCGAGTGGCGAAGCATTCGAATGATGGGAGCGATGGCTCCCGAGGCGGCCCGCGTCGCCGTGATCCTCTCGGGCGGGCTCACGCCCGACAACGTCGCGCACGCCGTCGAGATCGTGCGGCCGCACGCGGTGGACGCGAACTCAGGGGTGGAGGCGCAGCCCGGCAAGAAGGATCCCGACAAAGTGCGCCGCTTCATCGCCGAAGCCAAGGCCGTCCGGTGAAGACGCTGCCCGACGCGCAGGGTCACTTCGGACGCTTCGGCGGGCGCTTCGTGCCCGAAACGCTGATGGCGCCGCTGATCGAGCTCGAGAAGGCGTACGTCGCGGCGCGCCATGATCGCGCGTTCCAGCGACGGCTCGCCAGCCTGCTCGCCGACTACGCCGGCCGGCCGACACCGCTCTACTTCGCGGCGCGGCTGTCCGAACACTGCGGTGGCGCGCGCATCTGGCTCAAGCGCGAGGATCTTTGCCACACGGGCGCCCACAAGGTGAACAACGTGCTCGGCCAGGCGCTGCTCGCCGCGCGCATGGGCAAGCGCCGCGTGATCGCCGAGACCGGCGCCGGGCAGCACGGCGTCGCCACCGCCACCGCGGCGGCGCTGCTCGGCCTGCCGTGCGAGGTGTACATGGGCGCGGAAGACATCGCGCGCCAGGCGCTCAATGTCTTCCGTATGCGGCTGCTCGGTGCGCGCGTGATTGCGGTGGACTCGGGAAGCAAAACGCTCAAGGACGCGGTGAACGAGGCGCTGCGTGACTGGGTGACCAACGTCCGCACGACGTACTACCTGCTCGGCTCGGCGCTCGGGCCGCATCCGTATCCGATGATGGTGCGCGACTTCCACACGGTCATCGGCAAGGAAGCCAGGACGCAATCGCGGCGCGCGATCGGCAGGCTGCCCGACGTCGTCGTCGCGTGCGTGGGCGGCGGCAGCAACGCCATCGGCCTGTTCCATCCGTTCATTCGTGAGCGTCGCGTGAGAATCGTCGGGGTGGAACCCGGCGGCAGCGGAATCGCCACCGGCAAGCACGGCGCCTCCATGGCGGCGGGCGCCGTCGGCGTGCTGCACGGCTCGATGAGCTATCTGCTGCAGAGCGACGACGGGCAGGTGGCCGTCGCGCACTCCATCTCCGCGGGTCTCGACTATCCCGGCGTCGGTCCCGAGCACGCCTACTACAAAGACGCCGGCCGCTTCGAGTTCGTGTCCATCACCGATGAAGAGGCGCTCGAGGGCTTCCAAGCGCTCACGCGGCTGGAGGGCATCATGCCGGCGCTCGAATCCGCGCATGCCGTGGCGCACGCGATGCGCCTGGCCAAGACGCTTCCGCGCTCGAAGATCATCGTCGTCGGCCTCTCCGGCCGCGGCGACAAGGACGTGCACGTCGTCGCGAAGGCGTTTGGGATGGAGATCAAGTGAGCCGGCTGGAAACGACGTTCGCGCGCCTGCGCGCGCGCGGCGAGTGCGCGCTGGTGGCCTACGTCATGGCCGGCGATCCCTCGCTGGCCGAAACACAGCGGCTGGTGATCGAGGCCGAGCGACGGGGCGCCGACGTGGTCGAGCTGGGCGTGCCGTTCTCCGATCCGCTCGCGGACGGGCCCGTGATCCAGCGCGCGGGCGTGCGTGCGCTCGCGGCCGGCACCTCGCTGGCTCGGGTGCTCGAGACCGTCGCGACGCTGCGCGCGCAGGTGGACGTGCCGCTCGCGCTGATGAGCTACTACAATCCGATCCTCGCGTTCGGGCTCAAGAGCTTTGCGCGCACAGCGGCCGACGCCGGCGCCGATGCCGTGATCGTGCCCGATCTGCCCTACGAAGAGTGCGAGCCGCTGCGCGCGGAAGCTGAGCCGGTCGGCCTCGATTTGATCCAGCTCGTGGCGCCGACGTCCACGCCGGCCCGCGTGAAGGCGATCGCGCGTCTGGCGCGCGGCTTCATCTATGCCGTGTCGCTCACCGGGGTCACCGGCGAGCGGCGAGAGCTCCCGAAGGCGCTGCAGGCGCAGATCCGCACACTGCGCCTGGTGACGACGAAGCCGGTGTGCGTCGGCTTCGGCGTGTCCAGCCCCGAGCACGCGGCGGCTGTCGGCCGCCTCGCCGACGGTGTCATCGTCGGCTCCGCCATCGTGCGGGCGGTCGAGCAGCACTCCGGCACGGCGGCGTTCGTCGAGCGCGTGGGCGACCTCATCGCATCCCTGAAGGCACCGCTGAGGAGTGCGTGATGGCGTGGTTTCGTCGAAAGCCCGAGGAGACCGCGGGAACCCCGAAGAAGGTGAACATCGCCGAGGGCCTGTGGATCAAGTGTGACTCGTGCAAGGAGATCGTGTATCGCGCCGAGGTCGAGCGCGGCGGACGCGTCTGCCCGAAGTGTCGCTATCCATTCCGGATCGGCTCCCGTGAGCGCATCGGCCTGCTGATCGACGCCGGCAGCTTCGAGGAGCGGCAGACCGGTCTCACCCCGGGCGACCCGCTCAACTTCAAGGACTCCAAGCGCTATCGCGACCGCGTGAAGTCCGCGCGCCAGAAGACGACACTCGAAGAGGCCGTCGTGACCGGCGTCGCCCGCATCGGCGGGCTGCCTACCGTGCTGTGCGTCTTCGAGTTCGATTATCTCGGCGGCAGCATGGGCTCGGTGGTGGGGGAGAAGCTCACGCGCGCCATCGAGCTGGCCATCGACAAGCATCTGCCCGTGATCATCGTGTCCGCCTCGGGCGGCGCCCGCATGCAGGAAGGCATCCTCTCGCTGATGCAGATGGCGAAGACGTCGGCCGCGCTCGAGCGGCTTGCCGAGGCCGGCCTGCCTTATCTCTCGGTGCTGACGGATCCGACGACGGGCGGCGTCACCGCCTCTTTCGCCATGCTCGGCGACGTCATCATCGCGGAGCCGCGCGCGCTCATCGGGTTCGCCGGGCCGCGGGTCATCGCGGAGACCATCCGCCAGCCGCTGCCCGAGGGGTTTCAGCGCTCCGAGTTCTTGCTCGAGCACGGCCAGCTCGATCTCGTCATCGAGCGCCGCGATCTCAAGGAAACGCTGCGCCGCCTGCTCGCGTTCTTCGCCGACCAGCCCAACGATCCGCCCGATCGCGCATGACCTACGCCGAGGCGGTCGCCCGGCTCCTCGCCCTGCGAGGCGGCGAGCACGCGGGGATGCGCCCCGGCCTGGAGCGGATCGAGACGCTGCTCCAGGCCGTCGGCAATCCGGAACGCCGCTACACGATTGCGCAGGTCGGAGGCACCAACGGCAAGGGCTCGGTGGCGGCGATGCTCGCGGCCATGCTCCGGACGGACGGCCGCCGCGTGGGCCTGTACACCTCGCCACACCTCGTCTCGTTTCGCGAGCGTATCCGCGTGAACAGCGAGGCCATCGGAGAGGATGACGTCGCCGACGGCTACGACGCGATCGCCACGCTGGTGGCGCGCCTGGACGCGACGATGTTCGAGGCGACCACCGCGCTCGCGCTCGACTATTTCGCCCGCGAAGCGGTCGACGTGGCGGTGCTGGAGGTTGGGCTCGGCGGCCGGCTCGACGCCACGACCGTCGGCGAGCCGGCAGTGACGGCGCTCGCGCGCATCGATCTCGACCACACCGAGGTTCTCGGCACGATGCTCGCCACGATCGCCGGCGAGAAGGCAGCCATCATTCGCAGCGGCGTCGCCGTCGCCTCGGCGCAGGCGCCCGAGGCTGCCGACGTCCTGATTGCGCGCGCCGCGGCCGTCGGCGTGCCGCTCCTGATGGAAGGGCGCGAGCTCAGCGTGCACGTGCGCGCGCGTGACGCGAGCGCCCAGGTCATCGACTGCGCCGGGCCCGGCTGGCGGCTCGACGCGCTCGACCTGCCGCTGCTCGGCGTCTATCAGCCGTCGAACGCGCTGCTGGCGCTGGCCGCGGCGCGCGTGCTCGGGGTGGGCGAGGCCGCCGCGCGCGAGGGGCTCGCGCGCGCCCGCTGGCCGGGACGCTTCGAGGTATTTCACACGGGCGACGGCGTGGTCGTGCTCGACGGCGCGCACAATCCCGCGGGCGCGCGCGCGCTCGCCGACTCGCTCACCGCGTGGTTCGGCGACGCGCCGATCACGCTGGTGTTCGGGGCGCTACGCGACAAGGACGCGCGCGGCATGCTGGCGGCGCTGGCGCCGCGGACGCGCCGGCTGATTCTCACCGCGTCGTCGAGCCCGCGCGCCGCCGCGCCCGACGCGCTCCACGCCGTCGTCCCCGAGGGCACGGCCGCCGTCGAGCTCGCCGCCTCGGCCCGCGAGGCACTAGTACTCGCCGCGCGCGAGCCACGAACCCCCATCCTTTGTATCGCCGGATCGTTGTCGCTCCTCGGCGACGTGCTCCGCATCGCACGGGGCGATAAGCCTTGCCCGATCGAAAAGTCGGCTGATAGCATGGGCCCTCTTTTCTGACGAGGGCGTCTGAGACAACAAGCGCCGCAACTCTGTCGTCGACTGATCGGCGCCGCGACGGGGCTCTTTCTGGCCTTGAGTGTGGCGACGGCGGAGGCGCAGGCGCCCCAGACTCCCGTCACGGTCGGAACCCCCGGCGGCGACGTGACGGTCATCGCCGATCAGCTCGAGCAGGTCGGGCCCGACAACCTCCTGGTCGCCACGGGCAACGTGGAGCTCACCAAGGGCTCCACGCGACTGATGGCCGATCGCATCGAGCTCAATCGCGTCACCGGCGACGCCGTCGCCCAGGGCCGCGTCATCTTCTACGACGGTGAGGATCAGCTGACCGGCCAACGGATCGAATACAACGTGAAGACGGGCACCGGCGTCGTGTATCAGGCGGCGGCGCAGAGCGCGCCCTACTACCGAATCTCCGGCGAGCGCATGGAGCGGCGCGGCGAGAGCGTCTATCATGTCAAGCAGGGCGTGTTCACGACGTGCGAGGCCGATCCGCCGGACTGGGCCATTCACTTCGGTGACGGCACGGCCGACCTCAACGACTTCATCTACGGCACGGACGCCTCGTTCTGGGTTCGTAACCTCCCGCTCATCCCGTTCGTGCCATTCTTCGCCGCCGCGATCCGTCGCGAGCGCCAGACCGGATTCCTGTTCCCCAAGTTCGGGTACTCGACGCGCAAGGGCGCCTATGCGGAGACGCCGTTCTTCTGGGCCATCAGCGACAGCCAGGATCTGCTCTTTTCGCCGATCATGTACACGAACCTCGGCGAAGGGTTCAATTTCGAGTATCGCTACATCCTGACCGACAACCAGCGAGGCCGACTCGGCGGCTTCTTCATGCAGGAGTCCTTCAGGCACGGCTCCACGCGGTTCGTCGGGGTCACACGGCAGGACTGGTCTCTGGCCCCCCGCACCTGGCTCAAGGTGGACGTCAGCGGTGTCTCGGACCACCAGGTGCTGAACGACTACGGCGACAATCTGTATCAGCGCAGCTCGCAGCGCGTGGAGTCCAACATCTTCTTGACGCGCTCCTGGGACACCTGGAACCTCGTCGGCGACCTGTTCTTTTATCAGGACCTCACAACGCCCAAGCCCGTCGCGCTGCAGCGTCTGCCCGATATCCGGCTCGTCGGCACGCCGCAACCGCTGCACGACCTGCCGGGCGTGCTGTGGCAGTTCGAGGGCAGCGCCATCAACTTCGTACGCAACCTGGGCTCCAGCGGCAGTCGAATCGACCTGCACCCCGACGTGTCGCTACCCATTCCCGTCGGTGTGATCACGTTCACGCCGTTCGTGGGGGGGCGGCTGACGGGTTACGATCGCACGGTGACGGGCGTCCGCTTCGTGCCCGGCGTGAACGGTCCCGTCGAGATCACGAGCGACGAGCCCCGTCTGCGTCGGTTGATCGAGGCCGGCGCGGAGGCGGAGACGAAGCTGACGCGCGTGTTCGACACGGGCGGCTTCTGGAACATCGACGCCATGCTGCACACGATCGAGCCGCGCGTGAACTACACGTGGATCGCCGGCAAGGACAAGAACAACTTGCCGCAGTGGACGCCGCCGCTCGACGACATCCAGGACACCAACCTTGTGACGTTTACGCTCACCAATCGCATTCGCGGGCGCACCATCGCGCTGGCGAATGCCGAGCCGGTGCGCTGGGAGCTGTTCCGCCTCGCGCTCGGCAACGCGTACGACCTGCGCAGGAATCAGTGGCAGGATGCGTTCGCGACCCTCATCGTGGCCCCGACGCCGACGACGCGGCTGCGCAGCGATCTCACGTACGACCCCGGCGCGGGTAATTTCCCCTCGGTCACGGCCGACGTCACGACCACGGTCCCGCGGGGCGAGGTCAGTTTGGGCGTGCGCTATAGCGATCCCGCGAAGATCACGTTCCTGCAGGGTGGGTTCAGCGTCAACCCGTTTCCGTGGCTGACCGCGCGTGGCAGCATCAACTGGGACCTCTACAACCTTGTGTTCGCCGAGAGCCGTGTGGCGGCGGAGCTGCACTGGCAGTGCTGGGCCCTGGCCATCGAGTTCATCAACCGCACGAAGCGCGACGACGAGGTGCGCTTCACGCTCAATCTGCTCGGCGTGGGCGGCCCGATCAGCACGCGTGTCGGTCTCGGCGCGATCGAGGGAGGACGCACGCGATGATTCCGTTCCTGGACCTCAGCCGTCAGCACGCCGCTCTCAAGCGCGATCTGATGGCGGCCGCGGAGCGCGTGCTCGGGGGCAGTCAGTTCGTGCTCGGGGCCGAGGGGCGCGCGCTGGAGGCCGAGCTCGCGGCGCTGTGCGGCGCGCGGCACGCGATCGGCGTCGGCTCGGGCACCGACGCGCTCCGGGTCGCGCTCACGGCGCTCGGGGTCGGGCGGGGCGATGAAGTGCTCACGCCGGCCTTCTCGTTCGTCGCCTCCGCCACCACCATCGCCATGGCCGGCGCCACGCCCGTGTTCGTGGACGTGGAGCCCGACACGCTGACGATGGATCCCGAGGCCGCCGCGCGCGCGCTCACGCCGCGCACCAAAGTGATCATGCCGGTGCACCTCTATGGCCATCCCGCCGCCGTCGACCGTCTGGAGACGCTCGCGCGGGCGCGCGGCCTCGCCGTGCTCGAGGACAACGCGCAGGGCGTCGGCGCGACATGGGGCGATCGCCCGCTCGGCGGCTGGGGTGACGCGGCGGGCCTGTCGTTCTATCCGACGAAGAACCTGGGCGCCTGCGGCGACGCCGGCATGGTGCTCACGACGCGGGACGACGTGGCCGAGCGGGTGCGCCGGCTGCGCCACCACGGCGACACCGGCCGCTATCATCACGTCGAGCTCGGCTACTGCACGCGGCTCGACGAGGTGCAGGCGGCGTGGCTGCGCGTGAAGCTGCGACGACTCGGCGAGTGGACGGATCGGCGGCGGCACATCGCGGCGCGCTATCACGCGGGCCTTGCCGGGCTTGGGCTGCGGCTCCCCGTCGAGCGGCCGGGCGCGCGCCACGTCTACCATCTGTTCACGGTGCGCCACCCGCAGCGCGACGCGCTCGCCAAGCGCCTCGCCGACGAGGGCGTGGGCACCGCCGTGCATTATCCACGCGCGGTGCCGGACCAACCGCTCTTCGCCGCCGAGGGCGCGCGACGCTGGGCGGAGTCCTCTCGAGCCGCGCGCGAGGTGCTGTCCCTGCCGTGCTTTCCGGAGATGACGGACGCCGAGATCGACGGCGTCATCGCCGCCGTGCGCCGCGCATGCGAGTCCATCGCATGACGCGGACGGCCTGGTGAGGCGTCACGCCTGATGCTCGCGGCCGTCCTGGTGTCGCTGCGCCCGCGGCAATGGGTCAAGAACCTCTTCGTGTTCGCCGGTCTCGTGTTCGGGCAGCGCCTGTTCACGGAGTCGTTCTGGCCGGCGCTCGGCGCCTTCGCCATCTTCTGCGCGCTCTCGGGCGCGATCTACCTGGTGAACGACGTGGCCGATCGCGACAAGGATCGTCTGCATCCCAAGAAGCGCGAGCGTCCCGTCGCGGCGGGACGGCTGTCGGTTCGGCTCGCCCTCGGCGTCGCGGGGGCGCTCGTGGTCGCGGCGGTCGCGGCGGCGACGCGGTTTTCGGCGGGCTTCACGCTGGTGGCCGTGGCGTACGTGGTGCTGCTCTCCGCGTATTCGGCGTGGCTCAAGCACGTCGTCATCGTCGACGTGCTGACCGTCGCCGTCGGCTTCGTGCTTCGCGCGCTCGCGGGAACGCTCGCCATCCACGTGGCGATCTCGGGCTGGCTGCTGATCTGCACGATCCTCATCGCCCTGTTCCTGGCCCTCGGCAAGCGGCGCCACGAGTACCTGATGCTCGAGGCCGAGGCCGCGCGCCACCGGCCGATCCTCGCCGAGTACAGCGCGGGATTGCTGGATCAGATGATCGCCGTGGTCACCGCCTCGACGGTCACCGCGTACGCGCTGTACACGATGTCGCCGGAGACGATCGCGAAGTTCCACACCCAGCTGCTGCCGGCCACGTTGCCGTTCGTGCTGTACGGAATCTTCCGCTATCTGTATCTGCTGTACCGCCGGCAGCTCGGCGGCAATCCCTCGGAGCTCTTCCTCAACGACCGCGCGCTGCTGATCAATACCGCGGGTTGGATCGTCGCCGTCCTGCTGATCATCTACGGCACGCGCGCGCAGTAGTAGAATGAGATGATCGTGAAGAGTCAGGTCGCCGTTCTCCGCACACGCCCCGAGACCGTCGTCGCCGACTACGGACGCCTCATGCGCCTGGTGAAGTACGACCAGGTGCTCTCGCGCGACGTGGACCTGATCGTCAAGCTGAACCTGTCGTGGACGAAATACTTCCCGGCGTGCTCGAGCCAGCCGTGGCAGGTCGACGGCGTCGCGGCGACGTTGCTCGAAGACGGCTACGATCGCCGCCGGATCTTCCACGTCGAGAACAAGACCGTCGTCACGAATCCGGTGCAGGGGTGCCGGAACAACAAGTGGTATCCGGTGCTGGAGCGACACGGGCTCGGCTTCACGCCGCTCCCGGACGTCGAGTGGACGGTCTACCGCTTCAAGAGTCCGCTGTTGAAGCTGAATCAGATTTTCCCCGAGGGCATTCAGATCCCGAAGATGTTCGTGGGGAAGAACGTCCTCCACGAGTGCACACAAAAAACGCACGGGCATACGACGACCACCGGGGCGATCAAGAACGCATTCGGCGGGCTGCTGAAAGAGGTCCGCCACTACGCGCACGAGTTCATCCACGAAGTCATGGTCGACCTCATGTACATGCAGCGTGAGCTGCACCCGGCGGTGTTCGCGGTGATGGACGGCACGGTGATGGGCGACGGCGCGGGACCGCGCACGATGATTCCGCGCGAGGGCAACCTGATCCTCGCTTCCGCCGACCAGGTCGCGATCGACGCGATCGCCGCGAAGATCATGGGCTTCGATCCGCTGTCGATCAGGTATCTGGCGATGTGCCAGGAGCGCGGGCTCGGTGTCGCCGATCCCCGCGACATCGAGATCGTGGGCGACGTCGATGCCGCGGCGACGAACATGGGCTTCAAGACCTCGCGCAGCCTCGTGATCTGGGGCGATCAGCTCATCCGGCGCGGCCCCCTCAAGCCGTTGAAGCGTCTGTTGCTGCACTCGCCGCTCGTGGTGTGGGCCCCGTTCGCATCGAACGTCTACCACGACCTGCTCTGGTACCCCACCGTGGGACGCGCGCGCATCCGCGCGTTCGCGGACACCGGGTGGGGCCGGCTCTTCGCGACGTACTAGACCATGTCGGGCGAGGTTCGCGTGCGGTTCGCGCCCAGCCCGACCGGCCACCTCCATGTCGGCGGGGCGCGGACGGCGCTCTTCAACTGGCTGTATGCGCGACACCACGGCGGGACGCTGATCCTGCGCATCGAGGACACCGACCGCTCACGCTCGACCGACGAGAACATCGGCTTCATCATCGACGCGCTGCGCTGGCTCGAGCTCGATTGGGACGAAGGACCGCCCACGCCGGGCTACCGGCAGACCGAGCGTTTCGACCTCTATCGCGAGCACGCGCAGCGCCTGCTCGCCGCCGGCCGCGCGTATTACTGTGCGTGCACGCCCGAGCAGCTCGAGGCCGAGCGCGCCGAAGCGCAGGCGCGGAACGAGACGTTCCGGTATTCCGGACGCTGCCGCAAGCTCGGGTTGACCACCGGCGCGCTGCGGCTGCGCATTCCCGATGATGGCGCCACGGTGGTCGAGGATCTCATCCACGGAGCGGTGACGTTCGAACATCGCCAGCTCGACGACTGGATTCTCGTCCGCACCGATGGCACGCCGACGTACAACTTTTGCGTTGTGGTCGACGACGTGACGATGCGCATTAGCCACGTGATCCGCGGCAACGATCATCTCTCGAATACACCCAAGCAGGTGCTGTGCTATGAGGCGCTCGGCTATCCCGTGCCCGCCTTCGCGCACGTCTCGATGATCCTGGGCGCCGATCGCACGCGCTTGAGCAAGCGTCATGGTGCGACGTCCGTGCAGGCATATCGAGAGCAGGGGATGCTGCCCGAGGCGATGGTGAATTACCTCGCCCGTCTGGGCTGGTCCAGCGGCGACCAGGAGGTCTTCACGCGGCGCGAGCTGATCGAGCGCTTCGACATCAAGGATGTGTCCTCGTCCGGCGCGATCTTCGATCAGACCAAGCTCGAATGGCTCAATCACGAGTACATCAAGACGATCGACGGCGCCCGGCTGGTCGCGCTGGCGGCGCCGTTCGTGCGCGCGGCGGGGCTGACGCCGCCGGGCGACACCGCGCGCTTCGTCGGCATGCTCGACACGCTCCGCGAGCGCGGCCGAACGCTGCGCGAGCTGGTGGAGGTCGGCCGCTTCTACTTCGAGCGCCCGCGCGAGTACGACCCCAAGGCGTCGGCCAAGCTGTTCACGCCGGTCGGCGTCGAGCGGCTCGGCGTGCTGATCGACCGCCTGGCCACCGTCGAGCCGTTCACGGGGCCCGCGCTCGAAGCGCTCTACCGTGAACTGGTCGACGCCATGAGCCTCAAGCTCGTCGACCTGGCGCAGCTCACGCGACTGGCCGTCACCGGCCGCACCGCGTCCCCGCCGCTGTTCGACGTGCTCTCGCTGCTCGGCCGTGACGAGACGCTCGCGCGCCTGCGCGCCGCGCGGGAGGCGGCGGCCCGCCCCCAGGGGGAGAACGCGTGAGATTGCTGCTCGCGCGACACGGCGAGTCGATCTGGAACGCGGAACGCCGTTTCCAAGGACACACCGACATCCCGCTGTCGGCGCGCGGGCGGGCGCAGGCCGAGGCGCTCGGCGTGGCCCTGCGCGGCTACCGCGTGGCCGCCGCCTACGTGAGCCCGTTCCGCCGCGCGCGCGAGACCGCCGAGGTGGCGCTGGCCGGCACCGGGGTGCCGCTGGTGCCCCTCGAGGAGCTGCGCGAGCTGTCGCTCGGTGAGTGGGAAGGCTGCACGGTCGACGAGGTGCGCGCCCGCGAGGGGGATCCGTACCGTGCCTGGCTGCTGGCGCCCCACGACTGTCCACCGCCAGGAGGCGAGCCGCTCGACGCGGTGAGCGCGCGCGTGCGGGGCGCGATCGACCGCATCGCGGCGGCGCACCCCAACGGCGAGGACGTGCTGGTGGTCGCGCACGGCGGCGTCATCAGCGTGTACGCGTGCGCGCTGCTCGGCTGTTCCTTCAACGCGCTCTGGCGTCTGCGCATCGACAACGCGTCGCTCACGGTGGCGCGACCGCCGCGACTGGTGTCGCTCAACGACACCGCGCACCTGCCGGGCGCACTCGCCACCGCCACCCACGTCCGCGCGTCCATCGCCGGCGGCGAGCGGGCGCCGTGACGGCGGTCGTGATCGCGCTCTTCGGCGGCCTGGCGCTGCTGCTCTACGGCATCCGGCTGAGCGGCGACAGCCTCCAGCGCGCCGCCGGCGGGCGCCTGCGCTCCCTGCTCACAGGCTTGGCGCGCCGCCGGATGATCGCCGTCGCTTCAGGCGCCGCGGTGACCGCCATCATCCAGTCGTCGGCCGCGACGACGCTGATGCTCATCGGCTTCGTCAGCGCCGGGCTCATGACCTTCCGCCAGACGCTCGGGATCATTCTGGGCGCCGATATCGGAACGACGTTCACCGTTCAGCTCATCGCGTTCAAGATCACGGACTACGCGCTGGTGCTCGTCGGCCTCGGCTTCACGATCACCTTTCTGGCCGGGCGGCGCGTGCTCAAGGACGTCGGCCAGGCGATCTTCGGCCTCGGCCTCGTGTTCTTCGCGCTGAAAGTGATCCTCGACGGCGTGGCGCCGCTGCGCGACAACCGCCTGGCCATGGAGCTCATCGAGGCGGTGTCCGGCAACACGCTGACGGCGATCCTCGTCTCGGCGGTCTTCAGCGCGCTCGTGGCATCCTCGGCGGCCACGCTCGGCGTCACGCTCGCCCTGGCCAGCCAGGGGCTCATCGGCCTCAACGGCGCGGTGGCCATGGTGCTCGGCGCGAACATCGGCACGTGCGCGACCGCGCTCACCGCCTCCGTCGGCGCGACGGCGGAGGCCAAGCGCGTGGCGGTCGCCCACATCGCCTTCAAGCTCCTCGGCGCGGCGCTCATGCTGCCGTTCCTCGTGCCGTTCACCACGATGGTCGCGGCGAGCGCGTCCAGCCCGGCGCGGCAGATCGCGAACGCCCACACGTTCTTCAACCTGGGGATCAGCCTCGTGTTCCTGCCCTTCACGCCGCTGGCGGCGCGCGCCATCGAGGCGCTCGTGCCCGACGACCAGACCGGCGACACGCCGTTCCGCACACGCTATCTGGACGAGCGAGCGCTGGATCAGCCCTCGCTGGCGCTCGGCCAGGCCACGCGCGAGGCGCTGCGCATGGCCGACGTGGTGCAGGGTATGCTTCGCGACACGATGGAGGTCTTCCGCACCGACAACCAGGCGCTGCTGGAGGACGTGGAGAAGCGCGACGACCAGGCCGACTTCCTGGAGCGGGAGATCAAGCTGTTCCTCGCGCGGTTGGGCCGCGACGCGATGGGCTCGGAGCTCTCACGCAAGGAGATCGGGCTGATCTCGTTCATCGGGAATCTCGAGAACATCGGCGACATCGTCGACAAGAACCTCATGGAGCTGGCCCGCAAGAAGATGTATCAGGCGCGTCGCTTTTCGGAGCCGGGGTGGGCGGAGATCCTCGAGTTTCACGGCCTCGTGTCCAAGAACCTCGAGCGTGCCATCGCCGCCTTTGCCGCCAACGACCGAGCGCTCGCGCAGGAGGTGCTCGACCAGCGGCCGTTCATGCGCATGCGCGAGCGCGAGCTGCGCGAATCGCACCTCGGGCGCCTGCGCGCGGGCCTCGCGGAATCCATCGAGACGTCCGAGATCCACCTCGACGTTCTTACCAACCTCAAGCGCATCAGCAGCCACGTCTCGGCCCTGATGTTGCCCATCCTCGACGAGGTGTGACGTCATGAAGAAGATCGAGGCGATCATCAAGCCCTTCAAGCTCGACGACGTGAAGGAGGCGCTCACCGAGATCGGCGTCATCGGCATGACCGTCACCGAGGTGCGGGGCTTCGGGCGCCAGAAGGGCCACACCGAGCTGTATCGCGGGTCGGAGTACACCGTCGACTTCCTGCCGAAGGTGAAGATCGAGGTCGTCGTGCCCGACCACCTCGTCGACAAGGTCAGCGCGACGATCGTCGGCGCCGCCAAGACCGGCTCCATCGGTGACGGCAAGGTGTTCGTGCTGCCGATCAACCAATCCATTCGCATCCGCACGGGCGAGACGGGCGAGCAGGCGGTCTGATCGAAGCTGCCACGCTGACCAGTCGCGCAGAGCTCACGCGCGTGCTGCGGCGGGCCGGCTTCGCCGACCCGACGGCGGCCGCCGCGAACTTCGAGGCGCTGACGCCGACACCGCGCGACGCCGAGCTGCTGGCGCCGGCATTGTCGCGGCTGCTGGCCGAGCTGGCGGCGGCGCCCGATCCCGACATGGCGCTCAACAACCTCGAGCGCTACGCCGCGGCGGTCGATCGCGCCGTGCTGTTCCGCACGCTCGCGGTGCATCCGGGCGCGGCCGCGCTGCTGACCCGCGTCGGCGGCGCCAGCCAGTTCCTGGCCGACGTCCTGCGCCGCCGGCCGAGCACGCTCGCGTGGCTGCTCGAGCCGCGCACCATGCGGCCGTGGCTGGCCGAGGAGCTGGTACAGGACGTGGCCCAGGCCGTGCGGCCGTTCGCGACGCGCGAGGCGCGCATGAACGCCCTGCGCCGGTTCAAGTACCGCCAGCTGCTGCGCATCGGCGCGCGCGATCTGCTCGGCGATGCGGACCTCGCGGTGACGACCGAGGAGCTCTCGCACCTCGCCGACGCCTGCCTGGCGCAAGCCACGGCCGACGCGCTGGCTGACGCGCGCGCGCGCTTCGGCACGCCGCTCGACGTCGATGGCCGCGAGACGGGTCTTGCCGTCGTCGGCATGGGCAAGCTCGGCGGCGACGAGCTGAATTACTCCTCCGACGTCGACCTGATGTTGGTCTACGGCGCCGAGGGCGAGACGGCCGGCGGACCGGAGGGACGACTCGAGAACGGGGCGTTCTTCGCGCGCGTGTGCCGCGACCTGGTGGCGAGAATCGAGGACGTCACCGAGGAAGGCTACGCGTTTCGTGTCGATCTTCGGCTGCGTCCCGAGGGCCGGATGGGCCCGGTGGCCATGGCGCTCGACGCCTACGCCGCCTATCACCGCGACCGCGCGGAGCTGTGGGAGCGTCAGGCGCTGCTCAAGGCGCGCATCTGCGCCGGCGACGCCGGCCTCGGCGCGCGCTTCACGGCGTGGGCCGCCGAGACCGTCTACCGGCCGGGCCTCGACGAGCGCGTGGTGCCGGCGATCCGCGCCATGAAGCGCCAGATCGATCTGACGCTGCGCGGCCGCGACGCCGACGCGTCGGCCCGCAACGTCAAGCTCGGGCGCGGCGGTATCCGAGAGATCGAGTTCATCGTGCAGGCGCTGCAGCTGCTCTACGGCGGCGACGATCCGTGGCTGCGCGAGCGAAACTCGCTCAAGGCGCTCTTTCGCCTGACCGAGCGTGGGTACCTGGCACCGGACCTCGGACGTCGGCTCTCACACGCGCTCGTGCATCTGCGCACCGTCGAGCATCGTCTGCAGATCGTGCACGAGTTTCAGACTCACACCCTGCCGGACGACCCGGCTGAGCTGGGACGTCTCGCCCGTCGCGTCGGCATCGGCGCGCCGCCTCGCATCGCGGCGCGCCGCTTCGGCGCCGAGCACCGCGGCGTGACGCGCGACGTTCATCAGGCGTTTCGCCGGTTCTTCGGCGAGCGGCCGGCCGAGACGCCCGCGCGGCCTCGGCTGCCGAGCCGCATGGCGCTGAGCGCCACCGGCTTCGCCGATCCGGAGCGCGCGCTGCAGAATCTGCGGATGATCGTCACCGGTCGTCCGCTCGTGCCGTATCCGGCCGCGCTCCGCGCGGCGCTGGCGCGGCTCATTGCCCCGTTGCTGGACGCTTGCTGGAAGAGTCCCGATCCCGACGAGGCGCTGAACCAATTCGAGCGCTTTCTCGCCGCCGCCGGGCCGCGCGCCGGCTACGTCGAATTGCTCGTCGCCCGGCCGGAGCTCCTCGACGGGCTCGTGAGACTCTGCGCCGGAGGCGACCTCCTCGCGCAGTTGCTCGTCGCCCAGCCCGAGTTGCTAGCCTCGCTTGCTGACCCGGCGGTGTTCCAGGGCCGCCGGCGCCGACGCGGAGATTTCCGCGCGGCACTCGCGGCGGTCTTCGCCCCGGGTCTGGACGCGCCCGAGCAACGCGACCGTCTGCGCCGTCTCAAGCAGGCCCAGGAGCTGACGGTCGTCTGGCGCTATCTGCTCGGCGTCACGACGATCGACGTGTATGCGCGCGAGATGACGGCGCTGGCCGAGGCGACGCTCGCCGCCGGATGGCTCATGGCGCTGGGCGCTCAGGTCGAGCGCTGCGGCGTACCACGCGACGCGCGGGGTCGCTTCATTCCGGCCGTCATCGTCGGGCTGGGCAAGCTCGGCGGTCGCGAGCTGACGACAGGCTCCGACCTCGACATCTTCGTCACGTTCGGACGCGCCGACGCCGGGGCGACCGAGGGCGAGACCGATGGACGCGAGCGCGTCGACGCGCATACCTTCTACAGCGGCGCCGTCGAGCGCCTGGCCAGCGCGCTCGGCGACATCACCGCGGCGGGCATCGCCTTCCCGGTGGATCTGCGGCTGCGTCCGGGCAGCAAGGGTAGCGGCTTCGCGGCGGGCGTCGATGCGCTCGAACGGTACTATGAAGAACACGGGGATCTCTGGGAGCGGCAGAGCCTGACGCGCGCGCGGCCGCTTCTGGGGGATCGAGCGCTCGCGCGGCGGGTCAGCGCCACGCTGGCCCGACTCGTCTACGGCGCTCCGCTGCCGGCGGGAGCGCTCAAGGAGATTCGCGACGTGCGCCGGCGCATGGAGGTCGAGCTGGGCAAGGAGACGCGCGGCCGGTGGCACGTGAAGCTGGGACGCGGCGGTCTGGTGGACGTCGAGTTCCTCACGCAGGCCCTGCAGCTCGTCCACGGGGCCGCGCACGCCGAAATCCGCACGCCGTCGACGGTCGCCGCACTCGGCGCGCTGGGTCGCCTCGGCGTGCTGGACGCCGCGGACGCGCTGATCGCGCGCCATCGCTTCCTGCGTCGCGTCTCCACGGCGCTGCGCCTGCTCGGCGCGCGACCGACCGATACGCTGGAGCTCGCCGGGCCGATGCCCGCGCGCGTTGCCGCCGCGCTGGGCTTCGCCTCGCGTGACGCATTGCTCACCGCCTATCGCGAAGCCACCGATGCCGTGCGTGCGGCGTACACCGGGGTCTTCGCGTGAGCCGGCGCCCGGCGCTCTACATCGTCGACGGCCACTCGAACATCTTCCGCGCCTACCACGCGATGGAGTACCTGTCGACGTCGCGCGGCCAGCCGACCCACGCCATCCTGATCCTCTCGACGATGCTCTGGAAGCTGATTCGCGAGGAGCAGCCCGAATACCTCGCCATTGCGCTCGATCCGCCCGGGCCGACATTTCGCGACAAGCTCTTCGCGGACTATAAGGCGACGCGGACGACGATGCCCAGCGACTTGGCGCGCCAGCTTCCGTATATCCGCCGCCTCTTCGACGCGCTGCGCACGCCGGTGCTCGAGGTGCCGGGCTACGAGGCCGACGACGTGCTGGCCACCCTCGTCGAGCAGGCGCTGAAGTCGACCGACCTCGACGTCGTGCTGGTGACGGGCGACAAGGACCTTCTGCAGCTCGTCGGCCCGCGCGTGCGCGTGCTGTCCGTGGTCGGGCGCACGGGCGAGAAGATCGTCTATGACGAAGCGAAGGTGCGCGAGCGCTGGGGCGTGGGCCCGGACCAGATCCCGGACGTCATGGCGCTCATGGGCGATGCCATCGACAACGTGCCGGGCGTGAAGGGCGTGGGCGAGAAGACGGCGGTCAAGCTCATCGGCCAGTACGGTTCCGTCGCGCGCCTGTACGACAACCTCACGCTCATTCCTGGCAAGCTGCGCGAGACGCTCGCGGTCGGGCGCAAGAACGCGCTGCTGTCGCGCGAGCTGGTCGTGCTCAACCGCGAGGTGCCGATCGTCTTCGATCTCGAATCCTACCGGCGCGGCGAGCCGGACTGGACGCGGCTGCGCGGGCTGTGGCTCGAGCTCGAGTTCACGCGGCTCGTGAAGGAGCTGCCGGCGGCGACGCCGGCGGCGGACGCCGGCCCGGTGACGGTGCTCGCGACACCGCGCGCGCTCGCCGACTGGGTCGCGCACGTGCCGGCCGCCACTCCGGTGCTGCTCGACTGGGCCGGCGATCCGCGCCCGCCGGCGCCGCGCATCGACGCGCTCGGCGCGTTCCATCCCGACGTCGGCGCCGCGGGTGTGGTGCTCGGCGCCGAGGGGTTTGCCGCGGCGTTTCCCGCGGGCGAGCTGGTGCTGGGCGGCCATCCCCTGGTTGCACACGACGCCAAGCCGCTGATCGCGGCGTGGCTCGACGGCCGCACGCCCCCGCCCGTCGTGGACGACAGCGCCGTAGCCGCCTACCTGCTCAATCCGGCCCGCGCGACGTACAAGCTCGACGAGGTCTGCATGGAGGCGTTAGGCGAGTGCCCGCCGGCGCTGCTCAACGTCGCCTCGGATGACCTGCCGCGCGTGGTCGGCGACCGCGCGCGCTGGCTGCATCGCTTCTGGGAGCACGCGCGAAAAGATCTCGACGAGCGCGGGCTCACGCGCATGTACGAGGAGATCGAGCGCCCGCTCGTGCCCGTCCTCGCCGAAATGGAGCGGACGGGCATCCGCGTGGATCCCGCACGCCTGGAGGCCTTCGCCAAGGAGCTCGAGCGCGATCTGGACAACCTCACGCGTGAGATCTACGCCCTGGCGGGCGAAGAGTTCACGATCGCGTCGCCCAGGCAGCTCAGCCACCTGCTCTTCGAGAAGCTGAAGCTGCCGGTCCTTCGGCGCACGAAGACCGGCCCCTCGACCGATGCCGACGTGCTGACCGAGCTGGCGGTCGGTCACGCCCTGCCCGGTAAGATCCTCGAGCACCGGAGCCTGGCGAAGCTGAAAGGCACGTACGCCGACACGCTGCCTGGGCTCGTGAACCCGTCCACGGGGCGGATCCACACCACGTTCAATCAGCTGGTGGCGGCGACCGGACGGCTGTCCTCGCAGGACCCCAACCTCATGAACATCCCGATCCGCACGGAGCTGGGGCGACGCATCCGCGCCGCGTTCATTCCGGCGGAGGGCTGGAAATTCGTGGCGGCCGACTACTCGCAGATCGAGCTGCGTATTCTCGCCCACATGTCGGGGGAGCCGGCGATCATCGAGTCGTTCCGCCGCGGCGAGGACATCCACACGCGCACGGCTTCGGAAGTCTTCAAGATCGAGCCCTCCGCCGTGACGTCGCTGCAGCGCACGATCGCCAAGAGCGCGAATTACGCGATCCTCTACGGCGTCTCGGCGTTCGGTCTGTCGCAGGCGACGAAGATCGACCAGAAGGAGGCGCAGCGCTACATCAACGCCTACTTCGCGACGCATCCGCGCGTGCGGGCCTTCATCGACCGAACGCTGCAGGAGGGCCGCGATCGCGGCTGGGTGCAGACGCTGCTCGGCCGCCGACGGTATCTGCCCGACCTGCGCTCGGGCAACCCCGTGGCCCGTAACGCCGCCGAGCGCATGGCGATGAATGCGCCGGTGCAGGGCAGCGCGAGCGACATGATCAAGATCGCGATGGTCCGCGTGCGCGCGGCGCTGCGTGAGCGCGGCCTGGCCGCGCGGATGCTGCTGCAGGTGCACGACGAACTGCTCTTCGAGGCGCCACCGGCGGAGGTGCCCATCGTCGAGGCGCTGGCCCGCGAGATCATGGAGGCGGCGCTGCCGCTCGACGTGCCGGTCGTCGTCGACGTGAAGTCGGGCGACGACTGGTCGCAGGTGTGATCGCGCCGCCCCGGCGCTTCCTCCTCGTCGGTCTCACCGGCGGCATCGCCACCGGCAAGAGCACGGTCTCGGAGATGCTCCGCGCGCTCGGCTGCGTCGTGATCGACGCCGATCAGCTCGCGCGCGACGTCGTGGCGCCCGGCGAGGCGGCGCTTGCTGAGGTGGCTCGCGAGTTCGGTGACGTGCTCACGTCCGACGGCGCGCTGGACCGCAAGAAGCTGGCGGCGAACGTGTTCGCCGATCCCGCGCGGCGCCGCCGGCTGGAGGCCATCCTGCATCCGGCCATCCGCCAGCGCTTCCTCGCGCGACTTGCCGCGCTCCAGGATGAAGGGTTCGACGGCATCGTCATCTGGGACGCGCCGGTCATGATCGAGTCCGGCGGTCACAAGCAAATGGATCGGCTGATCGTCGTCGTCGCCGACGCCGGCACGCAGCGCGCGCGGCTCGTGGCCCGCGACGGCGACGCCGCCGACGGTGAGCGGCGCATCGCCAACCAGATGCCGCTCGCCGACAAGGCCGCGCTCGCCGACTACGTCATCGACAACAGCGGCGATCGCGCGGCGACCCAGGCCCGCACGCGGGAGGTGCATCGCGCGCTGCTCGCCGATCTGGCCGCGCGCCGATCCGTTCGGTGAGGCGCCGCGCGCTCGGTCAGCATTTCCTGCGCGACGCCGCCCTCGCGCGGTCGATCGTCGACCTCTTGGCGCCCACGCCAGCAGATCTGGTCGTCGAGATCGGTCCAGGGCAGGGCGCACTGACGGGCGAGCTGTCGCGCCGTGCGGGCCGTGTCATGGCGCTGGAAGTCGATCGTGTGTTGATCGAGCGGCTGCGCGCTGCGCTGCCCGCCGTCGAGGTGCTCGACGCCGACGCCCGCGGGTGGGAATGGAGCTCGCTCGCACGACCGGCCGGCGGCCGAGCGCTCGTGGTCGGCAACCTGCCGTACAGCGTGGGCACGGCGATCCTCCTCGCGCTGGCGCGCGCGCCGCAGGCGATCGACCTGATGGTCCTCATGCTGCAGCGCGAGGTCGCCGAGCGGGTGGCGGCCGCGCCCGGCGGCAAGACGTATGGCAGCCTCTCCGTCCACGTTCAGCTGCGCTGGCGAGTGGAGCTCGCCATGCGGGTGCCCCCGGGCGCCTTTCGGCCTCCGCCGAAAGTCGAGTCCGCCGTGCTGCGGCTGACGCCGCTGCCCGCCCCGCCGGTACGGCTCGCCGATGAGCAGCGGTTCGAGGCCGTCGTTCGCGCGGCTTTCGCCCAGCGGCGCAAGACCCTGGCCAACGCGCTCGCCGCAGGTCTTGGGGTGCCGGTCGGCGCCGCCCGCGAGGCCGCCGCGAGCGCCGGAGTCGATCCCGGCCGTAGGGCCGAAACTTTGGACATTCGGGAGTTTGCCGAGGTCGCGCGCCGGTTATAGTGGAGGCGATGCGACGTCGCATCGTGTTGCTCGCCGTGCTGGCCGTCGAGCTCTGCGTCGGCGCGTTTCTCTATTGGAGCGGCAGCCTCTCACGCACGCCGTCTCTTCCCCCGGTCCGCCCGCTGCCGGTGATTATCGCGGAGCCGCCGTTGCCCACGGCGCCCACCACGCGCGTCACGACCATCGAGCTGCGCCGCGGCGACACCCTCGTACGAGCGCTCGAGCGCAAGGGCATGCAGCGCGACACGAGCGCCGGCATCGCGGCGGCGCTTGCGGCCAGCGGCGCCAACCTCAAGAAGATCTCGCCGCGTCACACGCTCGAGGTGACCTGGACGCTCGACGGCCGCCCGCTCGCGCTGCGCTACGAGCCGAGCCCGTGGCTCGGCTACGCCGTGATACCGAGCGACGGCGGCTGGGAGGTGAGCCGCGCGCAGACGCGGCCCGACGTGCGCGTGGACGTGGTGGCGGGCGAAGTCACGCGCTCGCTGTTCGAGGCGGTGGAGGAGGCCGGCGGCGCCGCCCAGCTCGCAGTGGACCTCGCGTGGATCTTCGAGTCCGACTTCGACTTCACCGCGGACACCCGCGCCGGCGATCGCTTCCGCCTCCTCGTGGAGAAGCGCTTCGCGAACGACGTGTTCGTGGATTTTGGACGCATCCTTGTGGCCCAGTACGTCAGCGACGGCCGCGTGCTGACCGGCGTCGCCTTCGAGCGAGCGTCCGACGGACGGCGAGCGTTCTACGATCCGGACGGTCGCTCGCTGCGCAAGAGCTTCCTGAAGTCCCCGCTCGAGTTCACGCGGATCACATCGGGCTTCACCTGGGCGCGCCCGCATCCGATCCTCGGCGGCGTGCGTCCGCATCTCGCCATCGACTACGGCGCGCCGACCGGTACACCGGTGCGGGCGGTCGCCGACGGGCGCGTACGGGCCGCGGGGTGGGCGGGCGGTAACGGCATCTCGGTGACGCTCAAGCATCGTGAGGGCTACGAGACGATGTACAACCACCTCTCGCGCCTGGGCCAGGGCATCCGTCCCGGCGCGCGGGTGACGCAGCGGCAGGTCATCGGCTATGTCGGCATGACCGGCCTGGCGACCGGGCCGCATCTCGACTACCGCGTGTCGAAGAACGGTCAGTTCGTCAATCCGCTCGGCGAAAAGTTCATTCCTGGCGAGCCCATCGCCGCTGCCGAGCGCGGCGCCTTCACGGCCCACGCGCGCGACCTCGTGCGCCGTCTGGAGACCGCCGCGCCCTTCTGAACATGGGGGCCCCGACATGGCCCCCAAACCCCCAACGTTCGGAGCGCCCCGGCAAAGCCGTGGCGCTCCTCTAATCAGGCGCGAGCGGCCCCGACATGGCCCCCAAACCCCCAACGTTCGGAGCGCCCCGGCGGAGCCGGGGCGTCCCTCTGCCTCCGGCCGAAACTTCGGCGGGTGCGAGCCCGATGCTACGATGAGCCGGCTGTCGTGAAAGGAGCCTCGGTGGAACCCTCCGTTCGGCTCATTCCGCTCGGCGGGCTGGGCGAAATCGGACTGAACATGATGCTCGTCGAGTCCGGTGACGACGTCGTCGCCATCGACTGCGGGCTCATGTTCCCGGACGACGAGCTGCCGGGGATCGACTACGTCATTCCGGATTTCTCGTACGCGGTGGCCAAGCGCGAGCGTTTCCACGGCGTGGTCCTCACGCACGGTCACGAAGACCATATCGGCGCCCTGCCGTATCTCCTCAAATCCGCGCAGCTGCCCGTGTACGCGACCGCGCTCACACGGGCGCTGGTGGCCGAGAAGCTGCGCGAGCACACCCTGAGCGAGCCCGCGCAGCTCGCGACCATGCGGCCGCGCGAGCCGTTCACGCTGGGTCCCTTCACGATCGAGCCGATCCGCGTGACGCACTCCATCGCGGACGGCATGGGCCTGGCGATCCGGACGCCCGCCGGAACCATCGTGCATACGGGTGACTTCAAGCTGGATCCAAGTCCGCTCGACGGCGAGCCGGCCGACATGCAGCGCTTCGGCGAGCTCGGCGACGAGGGCGTGGCGGTGCTCTGCTCGGACAGCACCAACGTCGATCGCCCCGGTCACACGCGCTCGGAGATCGAGGTCGGCGCCGCGCTGGCCGAACGCTTCGATCGCGCCACCGGCCGGATCATCCTCGCCACGTTCGCCTCGCACATTCATCGGATCCAGCAGGTGCTCACCCTCGCCGCCGCGCGCGGCCGCCACGTGGCCCTGCTCGGCCGCTCGATGGAGAGGAATGTCGCGATTGCCGCCGAGCTCGGCTACCTGCGCGTGCCGGGCGGATTGCTGCGCACGCTCGAGGACGTGGTGGCGCTGCCGCCGGAGCGTCAGGTGATCCTGTCGACCGGCAGTCAGGGCGAGCCCAACTCGGCGCTTGCGCTGATGGCCGCCGGCGAGCACAAGTACGTGCAGGTCGCGCGTGGCGACCTCGTCGTCATCTCCGCGCGTGTGATTCCCGGCAACGAGCGCACGGTGGGCCGTGTGATCAACGCGCTCTATCGTCTGGGCGCGGAGGTGCTCTACGAGGACAACGCCTTCGTCCACGTCTCGGGCCACGCGAGCCAGGAAGACCTGAAGCTGATGCTCAAGCTCACGCAGCCGCGGTACTTCGTGCCGGTGCACGGCGAGTACCGTCACCTGCTCGGTCACGCGCGCCTCGCCGCCGCCATGGGCTTCACAGCCGATCGCGTGCTGCTCGTCGAGGACGGCACCGCCATCGAGGTCACCCCCACGACCGCGCGCGTGATTCCCGGATATCCGACGGGGCGCGTGCTGGTCGACGGCAAGGGCATCGGCGACATCGGCGCGGTGGTCCTGCGTGACCGTCAGATCCTCGCCGAAGACGGTGTGATCGCCGTGGCCCTCACCTTCGACGCCGGCCGCGCGATCGTCGCCGGCCCGGAGATCGCCTCGCGGGGCGTCGTCTACGTCAAAGAAAACGAAGTCCTGCTCGAGGACATGAAAGCGGCCGTGCGCGCCGCGCTGGCTGCCCGCGATCCCGACGAGCCCTGGGACCGCGAGGCGATCGCCGCGCGCGTGCGGACGGCCGTCCGGCAGCTCATCAACCAGCGGGTGCAGCGCAAGCCCATGGTGCTGCCGATCATTCTGGAGGTCTGATGCCTGGCAGTGTCTCCACCACCGAGATCAAGTCAGACGTGCGGTCGCCGGATGCGTTGACTCCCCCTCGGCGCCGTACGCGCAAGAAGGCGTCACCGCGCCGCTGGGTCCGAGAGGTGCAGGGGATCGCCGCGCTGACGGCGTGCGTGTTTCTGCTCGTCGCGCTCGCGGTGTTCGACCCTACCGTCGCGCCGGCTGAGCAGACCACCATGGTGGGGCCGGTCGGTATCTGGGTCGCCTGGTCGTTCTTCCGGGCGTTTGGCTACGCGGCGTTCCTGTTCCCACTTGCCGCCGGCGTCTGGGGCGTTGCCGCGTTCGTTCGCCCGCTCGCGGCGCGCGGCTGGGTGCCGGTGGCCGGTCTGCTGCTGCTGCTCGTGGCCGCGACGGGACTGCTGCAGCAATCGACCGACTCACTGGCGGCCGCGCGCGTCACGCGCGGCGGCATGGTGCAGACCGGCGGCTTCACGGGCTGGGCCGCGGCCGCCGCGCTGCACACGACGATCGGTAATGCAGGTGCCTGGCTGCTGCTGCTGACGGCGGTGCCCGTCGGGGCGCTGCTCGTCACCCAGACGTCGTACGCGGCGGTGACGCGGCTCGTGAGCGCGCGTCTGGCGCTGCGCCGGCGTCGGGCCGCCGCGTGGCCGGGCTCGGTGGCCAGGCCTGTGACGCCGCTGCCTTTCGTCGCGGAGGCCGCGACGGAGGCGCTCGAGCCGCCGCCGCCGATGATCGTGGAGCCGGCGCGGCCGAAGAGCACGCTGATGGAGAAGGGCCTGTCGTGGCAGGAGACGTTCGACTTCGGCAAGGGCGGCGCCGAGGCATTTCAGCTGCCGCCGGTGGGGCTCCTGCAGGCGCCGTCGAGCGCGGAGCTCAAGCGCACGCGCGAGGAGCTCCAGGACAACGCCGAGATTCTCCGCCGCAAGCTCTCGGATTTCGAGGTCGACGGCCGCATCGTGCAGGTGAGTCCCGGCCCGATCATCACCTCGTACGAGTTCGAGCCGGCGGCGGGCGTCAAGGTCGCGCAGGTGGTGAACCTCGCCGACGATCTCGCGCTGGCGCTCAAGGCCGCCAGCGTGCGGATCGTCGGCCCGATCCCGGGACGCGGCACGGTCGCGGTGGAGGTTCCGAACGACGAATGGGCGACCGTCTACCTGCGCGAGATCTTCGTCTCGGCTGAATTCGCCGAGTCCAAGGGCCGGCTGCCGCTGGCGCTCGGCAAGGACGTCAACGGCATGCCCGTGGTCGCCGACCTCACGGCGATGCCCCATCTGCTCGTGGCCGGCGCCACGGGCAGCGGCAAGTCCGTCGGCCTCAACGCCATGATCTGCTCGATCCTCTACAAGGCGACGCCGGCCGACGTGCGCTTCCTGATGGTGGATCCCAAGCGGCTCGAGTTGTCGGTGTACGAGGGGATTCCGCATCTGCTGTCGCCCGTCGTTACCGACGCCAAGGAGGCCGCCGCGCGACTGCGCTGGATCGTCGGAAAGATGGACGAGCGCTACAAGGCCCTGCAGACCAAGCAGGTCCGCAACATCGAGGGCTACAACCGAGCCGTGCCGCCCGAGGAGAAGCTGCCGTACTGGGTCGTGGTGGTGGACGAGCTCGCCGATCTCATGATGGTGTCGGCGGGCGAGGTGCAAACCTCCCTCGTGAGACTCGCGCAGATCGCGCGCGCCGTCGGAATCCACCTGATCATCGCGACCCAGCGTCCCTCGGTGGACGTGGTGACCGGTCTCATCAAGGCCAATTTCCCGACGCGGATCGCGTTCCAAGTGGCCTCGAAGGTCGACTCGCGCACGGTGCTCGACGGCAACGGCGCCGAGCAGCTGCTCGGCCGTGGCGACATGATCTACGTCCCACCGGGCGCCAACAAGCAGCTGCGCGTGCACGGCGCCTGGGTCTCCGACGACGAGGTCAAGGCCATCTGCGAGTTCCTGCGAACGCAGGGCACCGCGGTGTACGAGGAGGTCGTGCTGCCGACCGACACCGACGGGGTGGAGAGCGGCGACGCGGAAGACCGCGACGACCTCTACTGGGACGCCGTCCACCTCGTCATCGGCCAGCGCCAGGGGTCGATCTCGTTCCTGCAGCGGCGCATGAGGCTGGGATATCCCAAAGCCGCGCGCTTCATCGACATGATGGAGCAGGACCGGATTCTCGGTCCCGGCGACGGCGCCAAGCCGCGCGAGGTCCTCGTCGGCCCCGAATATCTGGCCAAGCGCGGACGGTAACTAGCGCCCAGCGTCGCCCGCGCGCAGCGCGGTCGCCCGCCACGGCGTCGTGGCGGCCAACCGGCGGAAGGCGACCCGTTGATAGTCCGCCCACAGCTCGGTGCGGGCGCGCTCGAGCGCGGCGACGACGGCGGGGTCCAGCGCCACACCGCTCGCGCGCCACTGGTCGAGCGTGAGGATTGTCACGCGGAGCGCCGCGGTCCGCCGCGCGGGATCGGTCTCCGCACGGGCGCGCTCGACGAGCGCGACGAGGCGCGCGGAGGAGAGACGTGCCGGTGCGGCGAGGCGGGACACAGTGGGACCGGGCGCCGTGCGCGGACGGGCGACACGGCGCGCGCCGGTCGGCCACAGCAGCTCGAGGACACCGAGGGCGAAACAGCCCAGAGCGCCAGCCGCTCCGAGCAGGAGCGTGACCTCCTCTCCAGGAAGCCACCCGAACACGACGCCATTACAACGGCGCCGGGGCTTCGATCCAAGAAAATTCGTTCAGGCGGTGGGCAGGACGATGCGAAACGCGGCGCCGCCGTCGCGGCGATTGATCGCCGTGATGCGGCCGCCGAAGCGCTCGACGATGCCCGCCGAGATCGCCAGACCGAGGCCGGCGCCGGTCTCCTTCGTCGTGAAGAAGGGCTCGAAGATGCGGGGAAGAACCGCGCGCGGAATGCCCGGACCGCTGTCGCGCACCTCGATCGCGCAGCCGAGCGGATCCGGCGACGCGGCCACGACGATCTCGCGGCGCCCGTCGCGCTCGCGAAGCTCTTCCTGCGCGTTGGTGATCAGATTCAGCAGCACCTGCTGCAGCTGGAACCCCGAAGCGCGGATCCGGGGCAGGCCGTCCGGGACATCGACGCTCAGGGTGATGCCGTCCCGGCGCAGGTCGTAGGCCTTGAGCTCGGCGACCCGGGCAACGACCTCGCCCACCGCGATGGGACCCGGGACGTCGCCGGGCTGGCGTGCCATGTCCAGGGTCGTCCGGATGATCCGCATGACGTGCTCACAGGCCTCCTCGACCTGGACGAGATGGTCGTGAATTTCGGCGGGCGCATGCGTCAGCTTGCGGCGTACGAGCCAGAGGTGGCCGAAGACGCCCTGGAGCACGTTGCGCATCTCGTGCGTGACGCCCGCCACCACTTCGCTGACGGCGTACAGGCGGCCGGCGCGCTCGATCTGCGCGTGCATGCGCAGCGACTGGTCGTGCGCCCTCTCGAGCTCGCCGTACGCGGACGCGAGCCGGCTCCGGCTGCGGCGATAGGCGTCGGCGAGCATGGCCGACAGCACGCCGACGATATTCAGCACCAGCAGATTGAAGATCGCGGTCGGCCAGGCCCCCGCCGGCGGCGGACTCGTGAACGCCAGCAGACCCAGCATCTGAGCGCTCGCCATCGTCAGGAACGCAAGCGTCGTGAGGACCGTCACCACGACGCACGCCACGCTCGAAAACACGATGCCGGCGTACACGGGGACGATGGCATAGACGCCGAGATAAGCGGCCGCGGCGAGGCCGCCCGCCGCGTACAGGCCTGCGGTGAGGAGGGCCACGTCCATGCTCATCCGGACCCATGCCTGCAGCCGCCGCCGCCACTTCGAGCGTGTCGCAAGGTAGTAGGGAACGTTGACGAGGAGGCCGACGAGGGCCGTCACGCGGATGATCTCCTGCGCATGCGCCGAGGCGGCGAGCAGCTCGTTGAAGATCAGCATCAGGAGCGACACGCCCGCGCGAACGGCCAGCTCCTGACGGACGGCGCGCGCGCGTCGGGGGCTGTCGTCAGACGTGCGGATCAGCGGCCACGGGGTATCGGCGCTGGTCTCCCCCGTGCTCGCGACCGGATGCGTTGCTTGTGCCGCTGTCACGTCGCTCATCCACCCCCCGGACAGTCGTCCATCGTCGGGTATTTGCAAGAGGGGCTCCACGCCCAGACGTCTCGCAACTGCCTGTGCCACCGAGCGCTTTAGGCTGCCCAAGGATGCGGCTGGCCAGCGACTGACCGGACGGCACCGGGGCGCATATCCATGGATCGACCAGGAATCGACCAGCGCGCTCGCGCTGCCAAACGCGTGCGCGCGCAATGCTATGGTGAAGCGATGAGCGACGCGAGACGCGTGGTGATCGCCGACGACGAGCCGCAGGTGAGGGAGACGCTCACGGAATTCTTCTCGACCGCGTACGCCGGCTGCGCCGTCGAGGCCGTCGCCGACGGCGAGTCAGCCGTCGCCGCCGTGCGCCGCGCCACGCCGACGCTCGTGCTGCTCGACATCGAGATGCCCGGCATGGATGGCGTCGCCGCGCTGAAGGAGATCCGCGCCATCGCTTCCGGCGTGCCCGTCATCATGGTCACCGGCAATGAGAGCGCACGGGTGGCCGGCCACGTCCTCGGCCTCGGAGCGCACTCGTATCTGCCCAAGCCGTTCCGACTGCAGTACCTGCATCATCTCGTGGCGACCGTTTTCGAACGGAAGCCCGGAACGGCTCCCGTCACGCCTTAGAACCGCAACCGCACGCGATACGTGAGCTTCGCGGCGCCCTCCGAAACCACGGGCACCTGAAACTTCAGCGTGTGCGCCTCGGGTTTCTCCCACGCGTGTGTCGACGTCAGCACTTGCCAGTCGCCCGGCACAGGCTCGATGACGGTGACCGTCTGGTCGGCCTTCTTGTGGTTGCGCAGCGCGATCTCCCACTCGACCTCGTAGAGCCCCGAGGCGATCTTGCGGAACTCCTTCTGCGTGCGCTCGCCGACGACGTCGAAGGCGTCGCCCATCTTGATCTTCACGCGCTCGTCCGTCGGCGTGTGGTCGATCCAGTCCTCGCCGACGAACTGCTGGCTGCCCGAGGCATCGGCCTTGTAGACGCGGACCTTGCCCTTGGGCAGTGGCACGCCGAGCCGATTGGCCTTGGCGTTCTTGATCTCGAGGTAGACGCCGACCTTCTGGTTGGACATCGGCACGCCGTAGGACGTCCGATAGAAGTCCTGCGCGCCGTAGTAGATGAGCTGCTTGAGCACCGGCACGTCGCTGGCCGACATGAGCGTGAGCTGCTTGGTCTGGTTGTCTTTGAGCGTGGTGCGGCCGTCGAGCGTGTACAGGTGATACTCGAAGAATCCTTCCGACCTGAAGTCGCGCGCGGCGTCCTGCATCGACGCCGCTTTCGACGCCACCTCCAGCGCGCGCTGATTGCGGCGGCCTTCGGGAGCGCGATTCACGTCGCCGGCGACCAGCTTCAGCCCCGCGTTGCCGTAGGTCGCGCCGCTGCGGTTGTCGATCGTGACCCAGCCCGTGAGGTCGGCCTTCGTGTCCTTCGCGTCGAGGACCATCACGTAATCGGCCTTCCACGTGATCCCTCCCGTCAGATACGAGGCCTCGACCCGCTGCACGCCCGAGAGCGCGTTGCGCAGGAGCCAGACGAGCGTCGGCTTGCTCACGAGATTCTCGGGCAGCGAGGGCAGCACGAGGCGGCCGTTGTGGCCGAGGTGGATCTGGCCGTTGATCTCGAACACCGGACCCGCCGTGGAAAGCAGCTTCGCCTCGAGGTACGTCCCGTCGGTGTTGTAGAGCCGCACCATGCGACCGACGTACTTCTCCATGAGTTTCTGGCTCGAGAGCAGGTCGTACTCGTAGTTCTGCTCGAGAATGCGCAGCCCGGCCGGATCGGTGAGCGACTTCAGGTGCACGGTGGTCGGATCGATCTGCGCCGCCACGTCGGTGAACTCCGTCTCGTGAAGTCCGGTCGGCAGGCGCGCCTCGCGAACGTCCTTCACGAGCCCGAGATTGCCATTGTAGATGGTCACCATCACGTCCCGCTGCGTGTCGCGGCCGACGGCGACCTGCGCCGCCTCCGCGCCCGACGCGAGCGACGTCACGAGCACCAGAGCGATCGCCATCGTCCGTTTCATGATCCGGCCTCCCGCGATTGGAATGTCTGCTGCCGGTGAGTTAGACAGGGCAGGAGGCCGGAAGTTCCCGGACGCTGACGTCCTGGCGGGGCCCGGAGCCGGATCAGTTCGAGACGGTGACGGCGACGGCCAGCATCGGTCGCTCGGCCGTCTGGCTCTCGATCGACATCGCGCCGAGCGCCGTGGCTTCCCGCACGAACTGCGCGTACGCGTCACGCGGCAGCGCCAGCTCGACAACGATCCGGCCGGCGTCGATGCGGCGGCCGGTCTGCCGCCCGCCCACGCGCGTGGCGAGCTGGATCAACGACCGCTCGGCGGCGCTCACATCCGCCACGCGCAGCTGCGCGCGCACATCGGGCGTCGCGGCGGGAATGCCGGTCATCGCCCCCGTGCGCGACAGCGCCGACGTCTGAGGCGTCGGTTGCGTCTTGGCGGTGGCGGCTTGCCGCTCGCGAGCAGGCGCGGCCGGCGCCGGTTGGATGGCGTCCTGCGCAACGTCGCGCTTGTCCGTCTCCCGCTCTGATGACTCGCTCTTGGCGCCAAAACGCTCCGCGGCCTGGGGCGGCGTGACGTTGCGCTGCTCGTCCGACAGTTTGGGCTCGGCGCGCGTCTCGGCTCGCTTGCGGGCCACGGTCGGTGGCGTGGGGGCGGTCTTCGCTCGCTCGCCGGCAGGTGCTGGCGGCTTCTGGGGCTCGCGCGGCGGTGGCGCCGGCGTCGGCGGTGCGTCGCTCCGTGGCGCCGGCGCGGTCACGGCCGGCGGGGATTCCAGCTGACGCTGCGCGGCCCGCTGCTGCTCAGGGGAACCGCGGAACAGCAGCACCGCGAGACCACCGACCACCAGCAGCGCGGCCGCGCTGAGCGGCACCGCCGGCCGGCGCCACGCCATTCGGCGCGCCGGCCGCCGTGGTAATGGCGGCGGCTGCGGCGGCAAGGGCGCCGGCTGCTCTGGCAGGGGAGCCGGCTGCTCTGGCAGGGGAGCTGGCTGCTGCGGCAGCGGCGCCGCCTGCGCCGCGGCGAGCACGCGCTCGACGAATCCCGCCGGTGCGCGCACCGGATCGATCGCGCGGATCAGCTTCACCGCGCGCTCGAAGCCGGCGAGCTCGCGCCGGCACTCGGCGCACTCCGCGAGGTGCGCGTCGAGCGCTGCGCGCTCGAGGGGCGTGAGCGCGTCGTCCGCGAGCAACGAGAACATGTCCCGCGCGTCGCCGCACGTCATGCGAACCGCTCCAGCTTCTCCTTCAATTGCATCCGCGCGCGGTGAAGTCGCGAGCGCACGGTGCCGGGATCGAGCGTGAGGGCTACCGCGATCTGCTCGTACGATAACCCCTCGATGTCCCGCAGCACCAACACGAGCCGCCGCTCGTCCGGCAGCTCGGCGATCGCCGCGCGCAGCGCCGTGTCCAGCTCGGCGCGCTCGACCTCGGCGGCGGCGTCGGGCGTCGCGGCCGGCACGTCGAGCAGCGCGGCGTCTCCGCGCGCCACGCGGCGATCGGGCGACGCCAGGCGATTCAGGCACAGCCGTGAGGCGATCCCATAGAGCCACGTGCCGAGCCGAGCCTCGCCGCGGAAGTCGCCGAGGGACCGATGCGCCCGCAAGAACACCTCCTGCGCGATCTCCTCGGCCTCGGCACGGCTGCCGAGCATCCGTAGCGCCACGCCAAAGACGCGGTGCTGATACGTCATCACCAGCTCCTCGAATGCGCGGGGATCGCCGGCCCGCAGGCGTGCGAGCAGACCGCGCGGATCGGCGCCGAGGGCCTCGCGCATCAGTTAGACCGCCATGCGCTCGCGAAGTTCCCGCGGACGCTCAGGCGCGAGCAGGCGCCTCGGCCGCGAGTACCTCGGCCGCGATCGGACGCCAGTCCACGAGCCGCTCGAGCGACGCGAGCGCGCGCGGCGAGAATACGGGAACGCCGGGGACGACGGGCAGGAGCCAGCGCCGCGCGTACAGCGCGGCCACGAGCAGCTTGTGATGATCGTCGCGCTGCGCTCGCAGCATTTGCCCCTCGTCCAGCAGGAGCGCCACGGCAAGCGCGTGATAGAGCGCTTCGGCCACCGGGCGTGCGTCGAGCTCGCGCGCCTCCAGCGACTGTGCCGCCCAGCCGGCCGCGCGCCGCTCGACGTCGGCCACCACGTCGCGGACCACGTCGGCGACCGGCTTGGCATAGCCCTCGCGGACGCCGTCCAGCCGTGTGGCGATGAACGCGGCCAGCGGCGCCAGCGCGCCGTCCTTGACGATCGCGCGCTGCACGTCGAGCGCGACGACGTTGGTCGAGCCCTCCCAGATGGCGCCCAGGTAGGCGTCGCGGAGCAGTCGCGCGTTGACCCATTCGTCGACGTAGCCGTTGCCGCCACGGACGTTCATGGCCTCGCCCGCCACGACTCGGGCGCGCGCCGTGATCCACGCTTTGGCCACCGGCGTGACGATTCGCAGCAGGCGCCCGGCCTCGGCGCTGGCGGCGTCCCAGCCATCGAACATCACCGCCGCGTTGAGCACGACCGAGGCGGCCGCCTCGACATCGAGCAGCATTTCCAGCAGCGTCGAGCGCATGAGCGGCTTGTCGAACAGCGCGCCGCCGAAGGCCGCACGGCCGCGCGCGTGGAACACCGACTCGAGCAGCGCGCGCCGCATGATGCCGGCGGCGCGCATCGCGTTCGACAGGCGCGAGGCGTTGACCATCTCCATCATCTGCGCGAATCCACGCGTGGCGTCACCCACGACGTACGCGACGGCGCCGGCGTACGTGACCTCGCCCGTGGCCATCGACCGGGAGCCAAGCTTGTCCTTGAGCCGGTTGATCGTCCACGCGTTCCTGGCTCCGTCGGGGAGGTGCCTGGGCACCAGGAACAGGCCGAGCCCGCGCGTTCCCGCCGGCGCGCCCTCGGGTCGGGCGAGCGTGAGCGCGACGTCCGCGCTGGCGTTCGAGGCGAACCACTTGTCGCCCCAGAGCCGCCAGGTGCCGTCGGCGTCACGGCGCGCGAGCGTCGTGAGCGCGCCGACGTCCGAGCCGCCGGTTTTCTCGGTCATCCACTGCGTGCCCTGCCAGAGATCCTCCAGCGTCATCGCGGTCAGCCGCAGCAGGTACCGGCTTCTCAGCTCATTGCTGCCGAAGCGGCTCAGCATCCGGACCGTCGAGTCGGTCATGTTGACGGGGCACAGCAGACCGAACTCCGACTGCGCGAACAGATACGACAGCGCGTACTTCACGACGTGCGGCACCCGACCCGGCCAGCCGAGCGCGCCGTCGCGGTGCGACATCGCGGCCAGCGCGAAGCGCTCGAAGGCCAGCCGCTCCATGGCGCGATACGCCGGATGGAAGACGACCTCGTCCACGCGGCGGCCGCGCTCGTCGTACGGCCGTAGCGTGGGAGGGTGGCGGTCGGCCTCCGCAGCAAGTGCGTCCAGCTCGTCGCCGGCGACGGCGCCCATCTCGAGCAACAGCGGCCGGGCGCGGTCCAGCATATCCGGCTCCATCACGGTCGAGCAGACGTACTCGAGATTCGGATCGGCGACATAGAAGTTGAGTCCGCGCGTCGTCGGCATGCCGTCCTGGGCCGCGAACCGCGTCGCCGCGCCCATCGCGTCGGGACGGCGCGCGCTCACTGGAACTCCAGCGTGGCCGCGCGCAGGCCGCACAACAGCTTGCCGGCGGTCTCCAGGCAGCGATCGTTGGACGGCGGCATGACGGGCCCCGCGAGCGCGTCGCGATGCCAGCGCTCCAGCGGCAGCTCCTTGAGGATGCCGCGGCCACCCGCCATCTGCAGCGCGCGCGTCGTCGCGTCGAGCCCGACCTCGGCCGCATACGCCTTCGCCTGATTGACGGCGAGCATGGTGGCCGCCTTGTCGCCGGTCATGCGCAGGCGCGCCGCTTCGTGGACGAGGAGCCGCGCCGCGCGCAGCGCGGTGCCCACCTGCGCGACCGTACGCTGGACCAAGGGATGATGCGACATCGGCTCGGTCGAGGGTTTGAGCGTCTTCGTCTTCGCGTACTCGAGCATGTAGTCGAACGCCGCCTCGCCGATGCCGAGGTACACGGCGGCGTACCCGAGCGCGAAGCCGGAGAGGTCGATCGTCAGCAGGCTGCCCGGCGTGCCGACGATGTCGGTGTCCGGCACGAGACAGTCGTAGCGGATGGTGTGGCTGATGGTGCCGCGCATCGCGGTTGCGTTCCAGATCCCCTCGATCTTCACGCCGGCATCCGTGCGCGGGATCATCGCCGAGATCACGCCGTCGGCGGCGCCGGCCGCGCCGTCGACCACGCCGGTGACGAAGTAGTAATCCGCGGCATCGCCGATCGAGCAGAACTGCTTGACGCCGCCGACGCGCCAGCCGCCGTCGGCACGGCGGAAGACGGTGTTGAGCACGAACTTGTCGCGGAACGACTGCTCGGGCTCGCTCGTGATCGAGGCGATGAGGCGACCGTGGCCCACCACGTCGGCGAACCAGCGCCGCTTCTGCGCCTCCGTGCCGAGGGCATCGATGAAGCCGGTGATCGTGCTGTGCATGTTGAACGTGAGCGCGGTGGCCGAGCAGCCGCGCGCCAGCTCGCGCAGCGCGTGCACGTAAGCGATCGGATCGGCGCCCACGCCGCCGTAGGCGGCCGGCACCGTGAGCGGCAAGAGACCCGCCGCGTGAAGATCGCGATAGTTCTCGTGCGGGAACGACGACTCCGCGTCGTACCGGGCGGCGCGGGGCGCGAAGCGCGTGCGCGCCAGCTCGGTCACGCGCGCGACGATGTCGGCCTGCGCGGCCGAGAGCGGGGGCAGCGGCAGCGCGTCCATGTGCGAGGACGATAGCACAGCGGCGCGCGGCGCCCATCGCTTGACACCCCGGAAACGCGCGTGGTATCTGCGCCTATGCCCGGGGCGCCCCTGCTGCGCACTCAAGCGCTCACGCGCGCCTTCGGCAGCTTGATCGCCGTGGATCGCGTCGATGTCGTGGTCCGCCGCGGTGAGCTGCGCTCGATCATCGGTCCCAACGGCGCCGGCAAGACGACCTTCTTCCGGCTGATCTCGGGCGAGATGGCGCCGACCGCCGGCCGCGTCTGGTTCGGCGAGCGCGACATCACCGGCTTGCCGCAGCACGCGGTGGCGCGGCTCGGCATCACGAAGTCGTACCAGATCACCAACGTCTTTCCGCACCTCTCCGTGCACGAGAACGTGCGCGTGGCCGTCCAGGGCTGGACGCGATCGTTCAACTTCTGGTCGCGCGCCGACGCGCTCACCGATGTCGCCGAGCGCGCCGACGCGCTGCTGCGCACGGTCAGTCTCGCGGGCAAGGCCGGTCAGCTTGCCGCGCATCTTGCCCATGGCGAGAAGCGCCATCTCGAGATCGCCATCGCGCTGGCCTCCGACCCGCAGCTCCTGCTGCTGGACGAGCCTACGGCCGGCATGAGCCCCGAGGAGACCGACGAGACGATGCGGCTCATCCGCGAGCTGACCGCTGGCCGCACGGTCATCCTCGTCGAGCACAAGATGAAGGTCGTGATGAAGATCTCCGACCGCATCACCGTGCTGCATCAGGGCCAGGTCCTGGCGGAGGGCACGCCCGAGGAGATCCGCGCCAACGAGCGCGTGCAGCAAACGTATCTGGGGGCGATCCGCTAGCGATGGCCTTGCTCGAGCTCGAAGAGGTCCACACGTATTACGGCGAGGCGCACATCCTGCAAGGCGTCTCGCTCGCCGTCGGTGACGGCGAGGTCGTGAGCCTCATCGGCCGCAACGGCGCAGGCAAGACGACCACGCTACGCTCGGTGATGGGCCTCACGCGCCCCGCGCGCGGACGCATCCGGCTGCGGGGCGACGATGTCACGCGCCTGCCGACGCACGAGATCGTCCGGCGCGGCATCGCCTGGATCCCGGAGGAGCGGCGCGTGCTGCCGAACCTCACCGTCCTCGAGAACCTCCGCCTCGGCATGCTCGGCGTCGGCGCCCGCGACGCGGACGCCGCGACCCGGCTCGAGGAGGTCTTTCGCCACTTTCCCCGGCTGGGCGAGCGGATCGATCATCGCGGGCGCTTTCTCTCGGGCGGCGAGCAGCAGATGGTGGCGATCGCGCGCGCGCTCGTGGCGCGGCCGGCGGTGATGCTCGTCGACGAGCCGACCGAGGGTCTCGCGCCGATGCTCGTGGAGAATCTAACGGGGATCCTCGCCGCGATCAACCGCAGCGGCACGACGATCCTGCTCGTCGAGCAAACGCTCGAGGTCGCGCTGGCGCTCTCGCGCCGCGTGTACGTCATGGATCAGGGACGGATCCAGTTCCAGGGCACGCCCGACGAGCTGCGAAAGGATCCGACGATCCAGCAGCGCTTCCTGGAGGTCTAGATGATCACTCGCCGGACCTTTCTCGGCGCCGCTGCTGCGAGCGCCACCGTCGCCGCGCTTCCCGCCGCACCGCGCGCGCAGGCCAAGACGCTCAAGATCGGCGTCATCAGTCCGGTGACGGGCGCCCTCGCCGAGGTTGGTCAGGACTGCCGCTTGGGCGCGCAGATGGCGGCCGAGGCGATCAACGCCGCCGGTGGCATCCGATCGCAGGGCGGGGCGCGGCTGGAGCTGCTGCTCGCGGACAGTCAGACGAAGGCCGACGTCGCGCGCGCCGAGGCCGACCGGCTCATCGCCGGCGGCGCACAGATGCTGACGGGCGCGTTTCACTCCGCGCACGTCGCCAGCATCGCGCCGCTTGCCCAGCAGCGCCGCGTGCCCTACGTGATCGACATCACCGCAGCCGATGCCATCACCGCGAACATCGCGAAGTCCGTGCGCGAAGGGCAGCAGAAGATTCAGTATGTCTACCGCATCTTCCCCGGCAGCATGACGTTCGGCCGCAACGCCGTGCGGTACATGACCGAGATCTTTCGCGAGGCCGGCGTCGGCCCCAAGCGGATCGTCGTGATGTACACCAACGACCTGTTCGGCAAGACGGCGACCGAAAGCTTCATGGCCGCGCACAAGGCGGCCGCTCCCGCCTTCGAGATCGTCGACGTGATCCCGTACCCTGAGACGGCGGTCGATCTCTCGACCGAGGTGTCGCGTGCGAAGGCCGCGAAGCCGGAGGTGCTCGCCCCCTTCACGCGACCGGCCACCGCGATCCTGCTCCTCGACGAGCTGGTCAAGCAGCGCGTGGAGCTGATGGGTGTGATGAGCCCCGGCGCGCCCGGCCTGTACGAGACCAAGCAGATCGAGCAGCTCAAAGAGCGGATCGAGTACGTGATGGACATCACGGTGTGGCCGAACATGCGTCTGCCGCAGACACAGAAGCTCGCCGCCGAGTACGTGAGGCGCTCGGGCGGACGCAACTTCGACGCGAGCGCCGCCTACACCTACGAGGCGCTGCTGGTGATCGCCGACGTGCTCGAGCGCGCCGGCTCGACCGATCCCGACGCGCTGGTGGCCGCGATCCGCAAGACCAGCTTCGCGGGGGGCGTCACGACGTCGACGGGGCCGGTCGTCTTCAACGAGCTCGGCGACAATCCCAACGCCAGCACGGCCGCGATCCAGATCCTGGGGAGCAAGCCGCGCGTCGTGTGGCCCAAGGACGCCGCCGAGGCGAAGTTCGTCTTCCCGCGCCCGAAGCTCTGAGCGCGGACGCTACTTCACGCTTCCCGCGGTGAGCCCGCCGACCAGGTGGCGCTCGATCACGGCGAAGAGCACCACGACCGGCACGATCGCCAGTACCGAGGCCGCGAACAGGTGGTTCCAGTGCTGCACATAGGCGGTCACGTACGACGTGATGCCGACCGTCAACGGCTTTCGTTCGGGCGCCGTCATGAGGGTCAGCGCGATGATGTATTCGTTCCAGGCTGCGATGAACGCAAAGATCACCGCGGTGACCAGGCCGGGGAGGGATAGCGGCAGGACGACGCGGACGAGCGTGCCGGCCCGCCCACAGCCGTCGACGGCCGCTGCCTCCTCGATCTCGCGCGGGATCGAGGCGAAGAACGCGCGCAGGATCCAGATCGCAAAGGCGAGGTTGAACGCCGCATTGGTCAGGATCAGGGCCGCGTAGGTGTTGACGAGGTCGAGGTCGAAGGCCTCGCGATAGAGCCCGACCACGAGCGCCGTCGGCGAGAACATCTGGGTCACGAGCACGACGAAGAGGAACGCAGTCCGGCCGACGAAGCGGTGGCGCGCCGTGTAGTAGGCGGCGGGCGCGGCGGCCAGCACGACGATCGCCGTCGAGGCGGCGGCCACGACCAGCGAGACGCGAAGCCAGTCCGCGAAGCCGGGATCGGCGAGCACGGCGAGAAAGTTGCCCGGACGCCAGGCGACGGGGAGCAGTCGCGGCGGGGTCGTGCGCAGCTCGGCGTCGGGCTTGAGCGCGGTCAGCAGCATCACGACGTACGGCGCGAGCACGGCGGACGCCAGCAGCCCGCCCGCCGCGGTCAGCGCCGTGCGGCGCACTCAGGCCCTCCCGGACACCGCCGCGTCGCCGTCGTCCCAGCGCACGGTTCTCAGGTAGGCGAGGACGGCCAGCAGGATCAGCGCGACGTTCACCACGCCTAGCGCGGCCGCCAGCCCGACATCGCGGAGCGCGCTCTTGAAGGCGATCTTGTACATGTAGGTGACCATCGTGTCATGAGCGAAGCCCGGATTGCGGTCGTTGAGCGTCCACACGATGGGAAACGAGTTGAAGACGTAGATGGCGTTGAGGACCACGGCCACGAGCAGCGCCGGCTTGAGCAGCGGCAGCGTGAGCCGTCGATACGTTGCCCACCGCGACGCGCCGTCCACGCGCGCGGCCTCGTAGACGTCGCCGGGGATGCTCGCGAGCCCGGCGAGCAGGACGTAGGTCGTGAACGGCAGCGAGACGAAGACGCCCACCGCGATCATGGCGCCCATCACCGTGGCGTCTTCGCCCAGCCAGTCCACCGGCTGCGGCAGCACGCGCAGCGAGGTCAGCAGCGCGTTGAGCGCGCCGAAGTAGTAGTCGTAGATCCACACGAACAGCTTGGACGTCATGATCAGTGAGGCCGCCCACGGCACGATGAGCGCCCAGCGGACGAGCGCGCGTCCAGGGAAGTCCTCGTTCAGGAGCTGCGCGAGGCCCAGCGAGATGACCACCGTGATTCCGACGACCACCGCCACCCACACCGCCGTGTTCACGAGAACGACGGGCAGCGCCGGCTGCTGGAGCAGCCGGGCGTAGTTATCCGCGCCGACCGAGCCTTGATAGACGCCGGTGATGGAATACCGTCCGAGCGACGCGCCGACGAGCGCGACGGCGGGGTAGAACACGACGCCGCCGATGAGCGCCAGGCTCGGCCCGAGCCAGAGCAGCGCCTCCCAGCGGCGGCCTCTCACTTCGCGGCGACGGCGTTCTGCTGGAGCTGGTCGAGGACCTGCTTGGAGTTGCCGCCGGGCTGCACGGCGAGGCCGATGTTTTGCTGCACGTCGAGCTTCACACGGTCCCACGCGGGATCGGTCGTCGGCGCCAGGCGCGCGTTCGGCAGCGCGTCGAGATACGGCTTCAGCGCGCTGTTGGCGCGCATGCGCTCGAGGCCGGACTTCGTCACCGGCAGGAAGCCCTCGGCGGTGATCCACTTCGTGATGTTGTCGGGCTGATAGTACAGATCCAGGAACTTCTTCACGGCCTCCCGGTTGTCCTTCTTCTTGAACGCCATCAGATAGTCTTCGACGCCGAGGGTCACCGGCTTGTCGAGGGTCGTCGGCATCTCGGCGACGCCGTACTTGACCTTGCCCTCCGCGTCGAGCTGCTTGGCGAGCGGGCTGAAGCCGATCACCATGCCGACCTTGCCGTCCTTGAACAGCTGGAAGGCGCCGTCGGTGCGATTGGTCTTGCCGGGGTTGACCTGGGTCACCCGATGGCGGTTCGCGAGGTCAGCCAGAAAGCCGAGCGTGCGTACGTTCGCCTCGCTATTGATGGTCCACGCGTCGCCGGTCTTCCAGTCGCCGCCGCCGTTCCACATCCAGATCGCCCATTCCGCCTGCGCCTCTTCGGGGCCGAGCGGCAGCGCGTAGCCGATCACACCGCCGCCGAGCGCCTGGATCTTTTTCGCGGCCTGCACGAAATCGTTCCACGTCTTCGGCGGCGTTTCGAGGCCGGCCCTGGCGAACAGGTCGCGGTTGTAGAAGAACGCGCGCGCGCTGGACAGGATCGGCAGCCCGTAGAGCTTGCCCTGGTACTGGCCGCCGCGCGCGAAAGCTTCGAGGAAGTCGTCGCGCGTCGTCGGTGACAGCACGTCGTCGGCGGGATAGAGCAGGCCGTCGCGGGCATACGAGGAGAACGAGTTCAGGTTCAGCACGTCGGGCGGCTGGTTGTTCTGGATCATCGTGCTGACCTGCTGATCGATCGAGTTCCAGTCGATGATCCGCAGATCGACCTTCGGGCCGCCCTGCTTGGTGTACCGCTCGGCGAGCGCCTGCCAGAAGGGACGCGTGTGATCCTTGCTGTAGTCGGCGATCACCACCGTGATCGCGGGGCCCCCGCCGGCGCCACGATCGCAGGCGACGGCGAGCGCGGCCACGGCGACGAGGGCGGCGAGCAGGCGCAGCCACCCCGTATCTAGACCAGGCCACCTGCGGCTCGAGCCGCACTCCAAGTCGTCGATACAACGACTCATCCGCACAGGGACATCTTATCCGCCGGGGTCCTTTTGCAGGAAGCGATTCACGTCGCGCGGGGTGATCAGGTCGGGCGCCGTCCAGCCGTCCAGGTCGTACTCGGCCAGGCATTGCTCGGCGAAGGCCTTGAACCGCCCGGCGGCGCCGCTCGTCTGCGCCATCTGCCAGGTCAGGAACCGGATCGTCTCCGGCGCGCCGGCGTAGTTGCGCTCGTAGAGCTCGTGCCGCCCACCGAACTCGGTGCCGATGGCGTCCCACAAGAGCTTCATCAGCTTGGTCCGCTCGGCCGCGCTGCTGCCGTCGGAGCCGCGCAGGTATTTGTCGAGATAGCTCCGCAGCTCCGGCGTCTTGAAGTCGACCGCGTGGGAGTTGAGATAGATCAGCGCGCTGCCGAGGATGCTCTCGCAAATCTCCTTCACCCGCGGCCACGCGATGGTCGCGAACAGTCGGTAGGCCTGCGCGTACTCCGGGTTGGGCAGGACGGTGGCGCCCGCCCACGGCACCGCCGCCCGCGCCATCGCGTCGCTCAGGCCCCAGAAGAGATTGCGCCAGGCGATCACCTCGCCGATCGAGGCCTGGATGTGCCGCGTGTCGGCCGAGCCCACCGCCTCGGCGGCCTTGAGCATGAGACCGCTGATGAAGTCGAGCTTCACCGCCAGGCGCGTGCAGCCGTGGATCATCGCGCGCGGGAAGAAGCCGGAGTGCTGGAAGAACGTCGCCGACTTCTCGAGGTCCTCGTAGACAAGCACGTTCTCCCACGGCACTCGCGCGTGGTCGAGGACGAGGATCGCGTCGTTCTCGTCCATCCGGCTTCCGAGCGGGTAATCGAACGGGCTGCCCATGACCTCGGCCGTCATCGCGTACGAAGGGCGGCAGATCAGCTTGACACCGGGGGTGTCCATCGGCGCGATGAACACCGCGCCGAACTCCTTCGTCTTGATCGGCGTCGTGGTCGGGTGCGCGATGAAGTTGGCGTGCGTCAGCGCCGAGCCGGTGGCCACGACCTTGGCGCCGCTGACGACGAGCCCGGCGTCGGTTTCCTTCTCGACGTGCACGTACACGTCGGCGACCTCGTCGGGCGGCCGGTGGCGATCGACCGGCGGCTGCACCAGCGCGTGGTTCAGGAAGAGCACGCGCTCCTGCGCGGCGCGGTACCAGCGGCGCGCGTTGTCCTGGTACGGGGCGTAGAAGTCGGCGTTGGCGCCGAGGGTTGCGAGAAACGCCGCCTTGTAGTCGGGCGAGCGTCCCATCCAGCCGTAGGTCTGCCGCGCCCACGCGGCGATGGCGTCGCGACCGGCCACGAGGTCGTCCACGCTCGCGGGTGCGCGGAAGAAGCGGTGCGTGAACGCACCGGAGCCGGTATCGGTCGGGCAGGTCAGCGTCGGCTGCAGCATCTTGTCGTGCAGCGCGTCGTAGAGACGGGCCAGCATCCGCGCCGGATTGCGGAAGGCGGGATGTGTGGTGACGTCCCTGACGCGCTCGCCGTAGATCCAGACCTCGCGCGAGTCGCGCAGACTCTCGAGGAACTCCGCCCCCGTGAATGGCCGGACCGGTTCCGCCATGCCGTCAGCCTGCCTGCGGCCCCGCGCTGACGCGGAACATCGCTTCGGTGAGCCCCAGCGCGCTCTTGCCGATCGTCTCGAGCATGCGGTCGGCCGTCGGCGGCATCAGCGTGGCGGTGCGCATGTCGCGAAACGCGCGTTCGGCGGGAAAGATCCGGTAGGCGCCGCGGCCGCCGACGGTCTGGATCACGCGTGAGGTGACTTCCAATCCGACCTGCACCGCCGAGCCCGGCTGACCGAGCGTGGCGTCGGCGGGCACGCGCACGCCGGTGAAGGTGACCGCGGGGCTATAGGTGCCGCGCATCCCGAGCGTGTCCCACGTGCCGTCGGTCGCCATGCCGGGCGCGTCGGCGGGCACGAGCGTCAGCAACAGCGCCTTGCCCATGTCCGTGCCGCCGTCGAGCGCACACCAGACCATGTAATGCGACGCGCCGAGCGCCATCGTGCAGAAGTGCTTCACGCCGTCGATGGCCCAGCCGTCCTCGGCCTCACGAATGGCCGTCTCCATCAGGAGCGTGCGCGACAGACTCACGGCCGGCTCGCTTCCCCACGAGCCGAAGAGCGTGCCGTGTCGGACCACCTCGGGGAAGTAGCGGCGGTGCTGCGCTTCGGTGCCGAGCGCGCCGATGAAGCGCATGACCGTCGAGTGCATGTGCAGGGTCATCGCCGTGCTCGCGCACCCGCCGGCGAGCGTGCGGATGACCGCGACGTACGTCGGCATGTCGAGCCCGAGGCCACCGTGCGCACGCGGGATCGTGGCGCCAAGGAAGCCCGCGCGACCGAGCGCGCGCCAGCTCTCCACCGGATTCTTCGCGTCGCGGTCGTAGTCGGCGGCGCGCGGCGCCAGCTCCTCTCGAGCGACTCGCGCCGCCGACTCGATGACGCGTGGGTCCGGAACCGTCACGCCATCTTTCCGCCGCCGGCGGCGGCTCGCCGCGCGGTGACGCAGCGGCAGGTGTCGACCTGGTGCAGCTCGATCATGTTGTCGAACGGATCCTTCATGAAGATCTGCTGCGACTGCGGGCCGACGACGCTTTCGGCCACCCAGTACTTCACGCCGAGGCGATCGAGCTCCCGGCGAGTCTCCTCGATGTCGGCGACGGCCAGCGCCACGTGCGGCAGCGACGGATCCTGCCCCGGCCCCTTGGCGAACTTCGACTGGCCGTTGACGCCCATGAGATGGATCTGCGCGGTGCCGCCGACGTCCATCCAGTACCCATCGATGGTCGGGATGTTCGGACGCCCGGGATCGTGGTCGAGACCGAGCACATCGCCGTAGAACTTGCGCGCCTTCGCGACCTCCTCCTGCGAGGGCCCGACGCGGATCCCGTGATGATGCAGCTCGAGCACTTTAACGGCCATGGAACCCTCCTGTCAGCGTGCCCCAGATGCCCTTGGGCAGAAACAGCACGAACACCATGAAGATCGCACCGATCACAAGCGGCCACGACTCGGTCCACACACTGATGGCGTCCTCGAGCACGAGGTAGGTAGCCGCCCCCACGAACGGACCGAAGAACGTGCCCGCGCCGCCCAGCAGCGTCATGATCACGACCTGTCCCGAGGTCGACCAGTGGAGCGACTCGATCGGCACGACCGTGAGCCGCAGCGCGTCCAGCGCGCCCGCGAGACCGCAGAAGAGCGCATAGAACACGAACGACAGGTGCTTGACGCGCGCGATGTCGTAGCCGCAGGCGGTGGCACGGTCCGCGTTCTCGCGGATCGCCTGCAACACGGCGCCGAACGGCGAGTCGAGAATGCGCTTGAGCGCCGCCACCGCGAGCCCGACGATCACCAGCGTGAAGTAGTAGAAGACGACGGAGCGATCGAGGGGGAGCCGCCAGCCGCCGACGCCGATCGCCGGCACGGCGATGCCTCTGAGCCCGTCGTCGCCGCCCGTCCAGTCGGCGAGATGGAAGACGACGAAGTAGAGGAGCTGTGCGAACGCGAGCGTCAGCATCGCAAAGTAGATGCCGCGGCGCCGCAGGCAGAAGAATCCGACGATCGCGCCGCCCAGCAGCGCCGCGGCGAGGCCGATGCCCAGCGCCAGCCACAGCGACGTGATCTTGAGCTTGGCGAGCGCGATGCCCGTGCCGTATGCGCCCAGTCCCCAGTACGCGGCCGACCCGAACGACAGCAGGCCCGTGTAGCCGTAGAGGAGATTGAACCCGAGCGCGAAGAGCCCGTAGATGAGCACCTGCGAGCCCAGCGACTTGTAGGGCACGATCCAGGGAAAGATCGCGAAGACGATGAAGAAGCAGAGCACGGGATGCTGCCGGACCCATGCGACGGCGCGTCGATTCACTCGAGCAATCCCGCCTCGCCGAGCAGGCCGCTCGGCCGGAACAGCAGCACCAGCGCCATGAAGATGAAGACGATGATCTCGGCGAGCTTGGGCGCGAAGAACGTCGTGAGCCCGACGATCTGGCCGATCAGCAGCCCCGAGATCACGGCGCCGAGCAGGCTGCCCATGCCGCCCACCACCACGACCACGAACGACTCGATGATGATCGTCACGCCCATCTCGGCGTAGGCGCCGCGCATCGGCCCCGCGAGGATCCCCGCGAGCCCCGCCAGTCCGGTGCCGATGCCGAACACGAGAAACCAGATGCGGCCGACGTCGAAGCCGAGCGCCCGCACCATCATCGGATCACGCGACCCCGCGCGGATGACGAGGCCGATGTTCGTCTTCTCGAGGAACAGCCAGAGGCCGACGAGCACGACCGCCGTGACGGCGATGACGAACAGCCGGTAGCTCGGAAAGTACGTGAATCCCAGATTCACCGCGCCGGCGAGCGCACGCGGCGGATCGAGCGTCACCCCGATCTTGCCCCAGATGAGCCGCGCGACTTCGACGAGCACGAGCGACAGCCCAAAGGTGAGCAGCAGCGGATCGTCGGGCGAGCGGCCGTAGAGCGGCCGGATGAGGAAGCGCTCGACGAAGAGCCCGAACGCGCCCACCAGCAACGGCGCCAGCACGAGGGCGACGAGGAAGCTGCCGGTGCGCCCCATCAGCACGAAGCCGAAGTACGCGCCGAGCATGTACAGCGCGCCGTGCGAGAAATTCACGACCGTCATGAGGCCGAAGATCAGCGACAGGCCGACCGCGAGCAGCACGAAGATCCCGCCGAGCACCAGCCCCGTGAAGACCTGCGCGGCCAGCGCCGCCACCGAGATGTCGGGCACGGCCGGCTACGCGGTGTGCCCCTTCTCGGCGCAGGTGCGATCCATGTCGTCGCTGGCCGGCACGCGCGCGACGATGTCGAGCAGCCCCCACTCGCCCTTCGTCTTGCCCGGCGCGCGCCCTTTGAGGATCCACATGTCCTGGAACGACTTGTTGTCGCACGTGCGCCACCACTGCTTGCCCTTCACGTGGTTGTAAGTCGGATTCTTGCGCAGCGCGTCCGCGACCTTTTCGCCGTCGGTCGTCTTGGCGAGCTCCGCGCCCCGCGCCACTTCGAGCACGGCGCTGTAGGCATACACCCCGTAGTCGCCGGGCGGGATGCCGAACTTCTTCTGGAATCCCTCGACGTAGCGCTTGGCCTCTGGAATCGAGTCCTGAAGCTCCCAGTAGAAGTTGATCCCGCCGTAGACGTCCTGGTAGAGCTCGGGCCCGCCCTGCTTGGCCACCGAGATCCAGTGCAACGGCTTGGCGAGCTTCATCTGCTGATGCATGCCGAACGACTTCACCTGCTTGAGGAACGCGATGTCGTCCGCGCCCGGCGTGACGGCCATCAGCACGTCGGGCTTGGCCGCCTGGATCTTCGGCAGATGCGCCGAGAACTCCGCGCTACCGAGCGGATAGGGTGTCGATCCGAGGATCGTGCCGCCGAGCTTCTTGTTCGTCTCGGTCAGCACCATGTTGTTCTGCTTGCCCCACGCGTAATCCGCGTAGACGATCCACCACTTCTGTCCGAGGTTCTTCATCACCCACGAGCCCACGACCCGCGAGGTGATGGTCGGATTCAGCGCCTCGTGGAACGTGACCGGGCTCGTGTCGGGCTTGGCGCTGATCTCGTCCGACTGGCTCGTCGAGATGAAGAGGACTTTGGCCTTCTTCGTCTGCTCGTTGATCGCCATCTGCACGTGCGCGGCGAGGCCGCCGACGATGAACTGACAGTTTTCTTTCTCGATGAGCTCCTGCGTGCGCTGCGCGCCGATCTGCGGCTTCAGCTGATCGTCGCGGACGAGGAGCTCGACCTTGCGGCCCAGGATGCCGCCCTTGGCGTTCAGCTCGTCGACGGCGAGCTCGGCGCCCTGCTTCATATCGCCGGCGATGGCGGCGAACGGACCCGTCAGCGGCAGCGGGAAACCGATGCGGACCGGATCCTTGCTCTGCGCGCGCAGCACCGCGGGGAAGGCGAAAGTCGCGGCGCCGGCGGCGGTGGTGGTCAAGAACACGCGACGGTTCATGGGGGTTCCTCCTCACCAGGCTTGACGCGTAGCTCGAGCGAGTGGCGCCGATGATAGGGGTGGGGGTCGAGAGGTGTCAACGGCGCCCCCCGGCCGCGATGCAGCGCCTTCCTCGTCGCGGCCCGCGCTCCCCGTCACCTGGTCAATAATCAGGGAGATGAAACGCGGAGGACCGACAAGCGGCGGACTGCTGCTCAAGCGCATCACCCTCCTCCCCGAGCGCGTGCCGAATTTCGACGAGTTTCCCTTCAACATCCCGTTCGCCCGCGATCTCGATCTCGAATTCCGGAAGCCGGTGACGTGTTTCGTCGGGGAGAACGGCTCCGGCAAGTCCACTCTCATCGAGGCGATCGCCGAGGCGTGCGGTCTGCCGATCTGGGGTGGCACTCGGAACGAGGCGGCGAATCCGCACGGACCCGATCGGCGCGCGGCGCTCGGCAGCGCGCTTCGCTTTGCGTTCTCGCGGCGGCCGCGCGACGGGTATTTCTTCCGAGCCGAACTGCAGGCGAACTTTGCGTCGCTGCTCGACGAGCGTCGCGACGATCCCGATTTCTGGTGGGACCCGTACGAGCATTACGGTGGCCGTTCGCTCCATGCGCAATCACACGGTGAGGCGTTCCTGGCCATCATGCTCAACCGCCTGGAGTCGGGCATGTTCATCTTGGACGAGCCGGAATCGGCGCTCTCACCACAGCGGCAGCTCGCGCTGCTGGTGCGGATGGCCGAGCTCGTGCGTGCCGGCAAGAGCCAGTTCGTCATTGCGACCCACTCGCCGATCTTGCTCACGTTCCCCGATGCCGACATCGTCAGCTTCGACGACGCACCTCTGCGCTCCGTGCGCCTCGAGGAAACATCCCACTATCTGATCACGCGCAGGATGCTCGAGGATCCGCAGAGCTACTGGCGGCATCTCTTGAAGAGCGACGATGACTGACCCCCGCATGCTAGGCTCGCCGCCATGCCCCACGTCGGCGCGCCGCTCAAGCGTCTCGACGATCCTCGCCTGCTGACCGGGCGCGGCCGCTACGTGGACGACATCGCGCTGCCGCGCATGGTCCACGTCGCGTTCGTCCGAAGCCCGCACGCGCACGCTGCGATCGCGCGGGTCGACGTCGGCGCCGCGGCGAAGAGCCTCGGCGTCGTCAAGCTTCTCATCGGCGCCGACGCGGCGCGGCTGTGCAAGCCCTGTCGCGGAATCCTCCACCACTACCGCGGCATGAAGACCGGCGCGATGCTGCCGCTGGCCGTCGAGCGCGTGCGCTGCGTCGGCGAGCCGGTCGTTGCGGTCGCCGCGGAGACGCCGGCGGCAGCGCATGACGCCGCGGCTCTCATCCACGTCACGTACGAGCCCCTGCCGGCCGCGCTGACGACCGAACACGCCAACGCGCCCCTCATCCACGCGGAGCTCGGCGACAACCTCATCTACGAGACGCGTCTGAGGGGCGGCGATCCGGACGCCACGTTCGCGAACGCGGCACGCGTGTGGCGGCGGCGCTTCACGACGAGCCGGCACACGGGCGTACCGATCGAGCCGCGTGCGCTGGTCGCCGACTTCGAGCCGGCCACCCGCGCGCTGACCGTCTGGATCTCCACGCAGGTGCCCCACATGATGCAGGCGGTGCTCGCCGATCTTTTCAGCCTGCCGGAGCACCGTGTGCGCGTGATCGCGCCCGACGTCGGCGGCTCGTTTGGCATCAAGATCCACGTCTATCAGGACGATCTGGCGGCGGTGGCGCTGGCGATGACCCTGGCAAGGCCCGTGAAGTTCGTGGTGACGCGACGCGAGTCCTTCGTCTCTGACATCCACGCGCGCGAGCAGACGATCGACGTCGAGGTCGCCGGGGGCGACGACGGCGTGGTGACCGGGATGCGCGCGCGCATCACCGCCGCCGTCGGACCGTACTCGGCGTATCCGCGCTCGAGCGTGGTGGAAGGCGGACAGGTGCTGCGCCTCCTTCCGGGGCCGTATCGCGTGCGCGACTACGACGGCACGCTGCGCGTCGTCGCGCAGAACAAAGTCATCACGTCGCAGTACCGCGCGGTCGGTCATCCAATCGCCGCGGCGGTGACGGAGTCGATGCTCGATTTGATTGCGCGCGACGTTCACATCGATCCAGCCGAGATCCGCCGACGCAACCTGATCCGGCCGGAAGAGTTTCCCTACACGTCGGTCACCGGCAACGTCTACGACAGCGGCTCATATCACGCGGCGCTCGACCGGCTGCTGGAGGTCGCGAAGTACGATGATCTTCGTCTCGAGCAAGCCGCGGCGCGAGCCCAGGGACGCCACCTCGGCATCGGGCTGTCGTGCTTCATCGAGCTGACCGGACCGGGCGCGCAGTTCTACGGCGTCGGCGGCGCGCCCATCTCCGGGCAGGACGGGGCGACGCTGCGCCTGGAGCCGTCGGGCGCCGTCACCGTGCTCGTCGGCGTGACGGACCAGGGGCAGGGGACGCCGACCGCGTTCGCGCAGATCGTGGCGGACGAGCTCGGCGTGAGCCCCGACGCCGTCGCCGTGCGCTCGGGCGATACCGCAGTCATGCCGTATGGCGGCGGCACCTGGGCGAGCCGCGGGATGCCGATCGGCGGCAGCGCCACGCTGCTCGCCTCGCGCGCGCTCGCGGACAAGATCCGCCACGTTGCGGCCACGCTGCTGGAGGCCGACGCGCGCGACATCGAGCTGGCCGACGGCCGCGCGCGGGTTCGCGGCGTCCCCGACCGCGGCATGACGCTCGCCGACCTCGCTCGCACGGTGCACTTTCGCAGCAACGAGCTGAAGGGGCTCGAGCCGAGCCTCGACGCGACGGTTCACTTCACCAACGCGCAGCCGTGGACCTTCACCAACGGCGCCCATCTGGCGGTCGTGGAGATCGACACGGAGACGGGGCGCGTGAGCGTGCTGCGTTACGTGGCCGTCGACGACTGCGGTCGCGTGGTGAACCCCGCTCTCGTCGAAGGCCAGATCGCCGGCGGCGTCGCGCAGGGGCTCGGCGGCGCGCTCATGGAGCACTGCGCCTACGACGACGCGGGTCAGCCGCTGTGCGGCACGCTGATGGATTATGCGGTGCCGACCGCGGCCGACGTCCCGCCGCTCGAGCTCCACCATCTCGAGACGCCGGCCCCGTCGATCGCCGGCGGTTACAAGGGTGCGGGCGAGGCGGGCACGACCGGCGCGCCCGCGGCCATTCTCAATGCCGTCAACGATGCTTTGGCGCCGCTCGGCGCGATGATCACGGATCAACCGATCACCGCCGAGCGCATCGTCCGCGCGGTACACTCGGTCCCGGAGGTGCGACGATGGCCGTGAAGGCTCTTTTGCATTACGCGCTGGAGATTCCCGACCAGACGGTCGGTGAGAAGTTCTACACCGGCTTCGGCCTGGTGGACGAGCCCGGCCGCGACGGCGCCGTGCATCTGCGGCCCGCGCCGCTCAAGCGCGAGACCGTGCTGCTCTATGCCGGGCCGCGCAAGCGGCTGCACCACGTCGCCTTCGGGGCGCCGGGCGCAGAATTCGAGGCCACGCGCGAGTCCCTCTCGCGCGCGGGCGTGAGCGCCGTCGATCCGCCGCGCGGCGCGCCGGAGGGCGGGCTCTGGGTTCGCGATCCCGACGGTAATCTGGTCAATATCCGGCCCGAGGCGGGGGAGACGCCGCCGCCGGATCCGCCGCTGGCCGTGAACAGCCCCGGCCACACGTCGCGCGTGGCCACGCGCGGCTGCCCCGACCGCTTCGAGGCACGCCCCCGCCGGCTCGGACATGTCTTGCTGTTCTCCGGCAATCTCGACCGCATGATCGACTTCTACACACGCGTGCTCGGCATGAAGCTGTCCGACCGTTGTCCCGGCATCATCGCGTTCCTGCGCTGCACGCCGGATCATCACAACCTCGCGCTGCTCGCCTCCGAAGGCCCCGGCTTTCATCATGGCTCGTTCGAGGTGGGCGGCATCGACGAGATCGCGATGGGCATGCAGCGCGCGCACGACGCGGGCATCCCGGTCGGCTGGGGGCTCGGGCGCCACGTCATCGGCTCCAACTTCTTCTACTACGTGCGCGATCCGTGGGGCTCGTGGGCGGAATACTTCCACGACATCGATCACATTCCCGAGACGTGTGCCTGGCAGCCGCGCGATTTCGCCCCGGAGGACGCGCTCTATCGGTGGGGTCCGCCGGTGCCGGAGGACTTCGGCGTCAATCGCGAGCTGGAGCGCTAGCTGCGTCCACTCGATGATTTCCGTAAACAGCTCGGCGAGCGCGCGGAGCCGCTGAACCTCATCTGGGCTGATCTGCTGCACCGTGGCGAATGGATCACCCGCCGCGAGCTGCACGATCTCTACGCGCGCCGCGGCGTGGCCGACATCCGCTCCGCGCTTGCACACCTGGGCGGCAGCATCGTCTTCGATCACCGCGCCGGCGGCCGCGAGTGCTACCGTCTGACGCTGCTCGGCATCCTCCTGACGGCAGACGGCCCCGGGATCGAGGTCCTGCTCGTCGGCCACGCCGGTGGTTTGTCGATCACGCCGGCCGAAGCGGCGACGTTGAAGCACGTGCTCGACGCGGCCGACTGGCTTCGGGACCCCACGGTGCTGGCGACGCCGGGTCTCGCCGCGCACGTCGCGGCACGGGCCCTGGACTCCTATAATCCCGAGACGCCGATCGATGGGGTGAGATGACGACACGAAGGATCCTCGTGACGGGACTAAGCGGGCTCATCGGCAGCGCCTTCCGCGCGCAGGCCGCGGGGAAGTACACGCTGCGCGCGTTGAACCGGCGCGCGGTGCCCGGCGTCGAGACGCATCGCGCTGATCTCGCCGAGCTCGACGCCATCCGACCCGCGTTCGAGGGCATCGACACGGTCGTGCATCTGGCCGCGGCCGCCGGCGACAGTCAGCCGGTCGAGGCCATCATGCGCTCCAACGTCGTCGGAGCCTTCCACGTGTTCGAGGCCGCGCGAACGGCCGGCGTGAAGCGTGTCATCTTCGCCAGCAGCGGCGCGACGATCAGCGGCTGGGAGCGCGAGCCGCCGCTGAGCCACCTCGTCGCCGGCCGGTACGAGGAGGCCGGCACGATCAAGCCGCTCACGCACGAGTCACCGCTGCGGCCGAGCGGGCTCTATGGCGCCAGCAAGATCTGGGGCGAGGCGCTCGGGCGGCATTACGCCGACACGTACGGGATGTCCGTCATCTGTCTGCGCATCGGCCGTGTGAAGGCGGAGGACCGGCCGACGACGACGCGTGACGTCGCCGTATGGTGCAGTCAGCGCGACATCGTCCGGATGATCGAGGCCTGCGTCGAGGCGCCGCCGTCGGTACGCTTCGACGTCTTCTACGTCGTCTCGAATCTGAAACACGGCTATCGTGACGTCGACCACGCCCGCGCGGTGCTCGGCTGGTCGCCGCTGGACAGCGCCGACACGCCGCGATGACCGGAGGATGCCGATGACGTACGGCTACGTGCCCCGTAACTGGTCCGCGTTCCAGCGCGAGCTCGACGAGCGGGGCCTCGCGATGGACGACATTGAGAAGATCGAGATGCGCCCGAGCGCGGACGCGCCGAGCGCGACGACGATCGAGATCGTCGTCACCGCGCGCTCGGGGCGCGTCCACAGCTGGCGGCAGGACGAGGCGGCGCCCGCCGACTAGCGCCGAGGAGAGGTCGCGCGGCGCGTGGCGATGCGGCGCGACGCCGTGAGGCGCGTCGCCGTGAGCGCCAGCGGCCAGCTGACCGGCGGCGCATCGACGGCGCGCGTCCGTACCGGGGACGACAGGATGATCGAGGTGGTCGGCGTGCCGAAGCGGCCGAGCGTCTCGATGACCGCCTCGAGGTGACCGACCGACGTCGCGTTGACCCGTAACACGTAGGCGTCGCTGCCCGTTACGTGGTGGCACTCGACGACCTCCGGCAACGTCTTCACGCACGCCTTGAGCGCTGGGCACTTCTCCTCCGGCGCACTGACGCGGATCATCGCCGTCACCGCGAGACCGAGGCGCTCGAGCCCGACCTCGGCGCGGTAGCCGCGGATGATGCCGGCGTCTTCCATCTGTCGGACGCGCTCCGCCGCCGCGGGCGCCGTGAGGCCGACGCGCCGGCCGAGCTCGGCAAACGACAGCCGCGCGTTCTCCTGCAGCGCGCCGAGGATGGCCCAGCCGACGGCATCGAGGCCGTTTTCGATTCTGTGCGTCATCGCCGCCTCCCGCTTTGCAATCACAAGTGCGACGCGCGCGCCGCTTTCGATCCGGGGTGGCGGCGCTGCGCCGCGGACGGCTAGAGTACTGCACCGACGGAGGTGGGCCAATGCGCGAGGACGAACGTGCGGAACTGATCCGACAATATGAAGACGGCGTGCCGGCGTTCAAGGCGGCGCTGGGCACTGTGCCCGCGGCGGCCTTGAAGTGGCGACCCGCGGCCGGCGCATGGTCGGTGCACGAGATCGTCTGCCACTGCGCCGATTCCGAGACCAACTCCGCGTCACGCATCCGCTATCTCGCCGGCGAGCACGATCTGTCGCTCGACAACTACGATCAGGACCGGTGGGCCATCGAGTTCGACTATCACGCCCACCCGTTGGACGCGGCGCTGGCCACCGTGGAGGCCGTGCGCGCGAACACCGCGCCGCTCATCCGCCGACTGCCGGCGGAATGCTGGCAGCGCGTGCATCATCACAAGACCTACGGGCGCTACACCGCGGAGAACTGGCTGCGCACGTACGCCGTGCACCTGCACGAGCACGCGCGACAGATCGAGGACAACGTGGCCGCGTGGCGCGCGCAGGCGGCGCGCGCTACCGCGTGAGGACGCCGATCTCGGTCAGATAGCGCCGCACGCCCGGATGGATCAGATCCACCCGCGGCGCCGCCGCGGCGGTGTTCGCCGCGGTCGTCTCCTTGCCCTGGGGCAGCCGCTGCGCGATGCCGGCCTCGGCCAGATGCAGGGCCTTCGCGACGCGATAGGCCGCCTCTTCGCTCAGTCCCGGCCGCGACATGATGAACGACCATGAGCCGAGTGACTGGATCGGCGCGTCCTGGCCCGGATATGCCCCTGCGGGCACGGTCAGCGGTTTGAGGAAGGCGTGTTTGGCCTGGATCCTCCGAAGCCCGTCCGCGTCGGGCACGATGAAGCGAGCGCCGCCCGGCGCTTTCGCCACGGCGGTGAACCCGGGCCATCCCACACCGCCGCCCCAGAGCGCGGCCACGCGGCCGTCCTGCACCATCACCGGGCCATCGCCGGCCCGGTCGAGGTAGACGGCCTGGAAGTCGCGTTCGGGATCCAGGCCGAGGCCGTCCAGCACGTATCGCGCGAGGAGCACGAGACCGGAGCCGCGGGCGCCGAACGCCACGGGCTTGCCTCGCAGATCCTCGATCCGCCGCGCCGGTGAGTCGGCGCGCACGACGAACATGCCAGGCGTCGAGTACATCGCCGCCACGACGCGCATGGGCGAGGGCGCGCGGCCCACGCCCTGCAGGGCCTCATAGGCGACTTCGCCCTGCACGAGCGCCAGGTCGAGCTCGTTCTTCTCGAGCAGCGGGACGTTCTCGGTGCTGCCCTTGGTGTTGCGTGGCTCGATCTCCAGCGTGCGATCGACTTCGCGGATGGCCGCGATGACGGCGTCGCCGTAGACGGGAAACCCGCCCCCGGGGGTGGCCGTGCCAAGGGTGAGCTTCATCGCGAGCGCCAGCTCGATCACTGCGCGTCGCGCCGTGCGGCGAGCAGCTCGTTTAGCTCGAGCGCACACTGCACCTTGAGCCGGAGCTGGCCGGCCATTTCCGGCGTCATCTCCTGGCCGCGCGTGGCGGGATCATCGAGCACCATCCCCGTCGGCGTTGCGACCTCGCCCAGGCCCACGCGCTTCTTGCACTCGGTCATCGCCGCCTCGGCCTTCGCGACGCGATCGACTTTGTGCAGAGCGCTGGGCGGTGACTGGTTACAGGCGCAGAGGGTGATCAGCAGCAGCAACGAGACACCCGATCGCAGCGTCATGAGTCCTCAGTGTAGCGAACGCCTCGCGCCATGCGCCAGAGCAGAGCGCCGAGAGCCAGTACGGCGACGCCCATCGTCGCCCACATCAGCAGCGGCTGGGAGTCGAGCCACGTCGACGCTGACCGTCGCGGCGCCGGCACGTGCCGCCCAGCCGGCCCTCGAGCGCCCGCCATCTGAAGCCGTCGCCGTCCGATTCGGCTCTCACGGGCGTCTCGACGCGAGGCACCGCGGGCGGCGTGATCGATCGAGGCGACGGGGGAGGGGCGGGCTGGGTGGTCACGAGCTCCAGTGCACGAACGCGGGCTGCCGGAGGCTGTGCCACAGCGGGCGCCGCAGCCGGTCAATTCCTGGCCGCGAGGGGCTCCCGGGTCAGGTCATGAATCACCCGTATGGCCTACCATCGACGTGTAACGGTCTAGAATTTTGAGGGTGGTTTTCGCCTTGCACAAGATCAGGGCTCGATGGGGCCTGCGACGCCAACCATGAACGGCATCGACGATCTCCGGGGGCGGCTGCGCGCGCTGCGGGCGCGCTTCGTCAAGGTCGGCAAGCTGGCCGCCCGCACGGCGGCAGAGGTCGCCGCAGGAGGCGCGCCCCCGTCCGAACAGTTCCTTGCGGAGCTGACGGCGACGAACGCCGAGTTCCACACCCTACGCGACGAGGTGCTGGAGCACGTTGCCAGGCTCGAGGTCGTCCTACCCAAGCCGGCCGACGCCGTGGTGTCACTTCGCGATCTCTTCCCCGTGGTCGATGCGATCGCCGCGACGGTCGCGAGCGGTGAGCGCAATCGTCGCGCCGAGGCCGGCCGTGCGGCCGCCCTGCACGTGATCAATCGCGTGCAAGCGATCCAGCATCAGGACGATTCCGCCTTCGCCCCGCTCGCCGAGTGCCAGGCGATGGCCCGCGCGCTGCACGAAGAGATCTCCGCCGCCTCCGCCGCCACCGACAGCGACGTGGTCCGCTGGGCCGAGCGGCTGCGACCGTTCGCCGACCTGCTCGACATGCTCGAGGAGGAGGGCGTGGTCGACGACGAGCGCTTCACGCAGCTCGCCGACAACGTGGCCGCGGCCTTCGGGCGCTCGCTCGCCACGGCCGCCCTGCGCGGCCGCCTTCGTTTCCGCTAGTCGCGGGCATTCGATCAGCCCCCGGCATTCGTTGCATACTCGAGATATCCCGTCATGGGCCAGACCCGCGTGCTCAGGATCGCGCCTCGACCGAGGACACGCCGACGCGCCCGGCGGAGCGCGCACGTCTGGCGGCGCCTCTGGCTCGCCCGTCGAGTCCTGACGGCGCTTGTCGCCGCGCCGCTGGCGATCCGCGTGCTCGTCGGCGCGGTCGTCATCGTGACGGTCTGGCTTGCGGTGAACTGGATCTATCAGGTCGTTCGCAAACCGACGGAGCTGTTCTTTCCGGTCAGCGGCGTGCTCGCCAAGACGCCGTCCGAGACGTGGCGGCAGTACGAGCCGTTGTTCCGCCGGCACTCGACGGCCGTCATCACGCCCGATCTGCTCGCTGCGCTGGCCCAGGTGGAGGGGGAGGGGAACCCCGTCGCGAGGACGTACTGGCGATGGCAGTTCACCTGGAATCCGCTGGCGATCTATGAGCCCGCGTCGAGCGCGGTCGGCATGTACCAGATCACCAACCCGACGTTTCGCGAGGCGCGGCGCTACTGCATCCACGATCACGTGGTCGTCGAAGACGGCCCCTGGCACGACGTGCATTCGTGCTGGTTCAACGGCCTCTACACTCGGGTTGTGCCGAGCCACGCCGTCGAGCTGACATCGGCCCTCCTGGATCGCGACGTCGCCCGCACGCTGGCGCAGCGGAGAATCAGCGCCGCCACGCTCGTGCAGAAGCAGGATCTGGCGGCCATCATTCACCTGTGCGGCGCCGGAGCCGGCGACGCCTATGCTCGGCGCGGATTCCGGCTGGCTCCGGGACAGCGATGCGGCGACCACGACCCCGGCCAGTACCTGGCGCGGGTGAATGCGCTGAAGCGGCGGTTTGTCCGGATGCTATGATCGCCGGCGCGGCGCGGCTTCCCCACCGCGGAACAACCAGGAGGCGGCACGACATGGATGAGCGCTGGCGTCTTTCGCGTCGGCAGGTTCTCAGGACGATGTTCGCAGCCGGAGCGCTGACCGCCGCCGAGTACGCGTGGTGGGACGAGCCCCTGATCTCGCCGCGCCGCGCCTGGGGCGCCACGCCCGTGCGCTTTCAGTTCAGCGTTCCCGAGCCCAAGCGCAACGCGCTCGTCGAGTCGCTCGTGCAGCGCTTCAACCAGTCGCAGAAGGATTTCGAAGCGCGCGTGGAGTTCGTTCCGCAGGCGCAGGCGCGGCAGAAGCTGATCACCTCCATCGCGGCGGGCAGCCCGCCGGACGTCGCGCAGGTCTGGGACAACTGGGTCGGCGAGTTCGAGGGGATGAACGCGGTGGACGACCTCACGCCGCGCGTGAAGGACTGGTCCGGATACAAGGACGTGATCCCGCTCGCGTGGGAGACGGTCACGGTGAAGGGCAAGATCCTGTCGTTCCCGTGGGTGGTCACGAACGACGGCGTCTACTGGCGCACGGATCGCGCGAAGGAATACGGTGTGAAGCCGCCCAGGGACGACTGGACGTTCGACGACTTTCTCGCCTACACGAAGGCCATGACCAAGCCGGACAAGAACCAGTACGGCTTCGGCATGCGCGGGCAGGGCACGTGGGCCGTGCTCTACGCGACGGAGTTCATGTACGCCAACGGCGCCCAGGTGCTGAAGGACGGTAAGGTCGCGATCAACTCGCCGCAGGCCGCCGAAGCGCTCGACTGGTATCTCGACCTCTTCCGCAAGCACAAGGTTTGCCCGCCCTCGGTCCCCACCGACGGCTGGCGCGGCATCGTGGAGGGCTTCGGCCGCGGCGTGACCAACGCGTACATCCACAATTCCGGCTCGTCGGAGGAGCAGAAGGACTTCGTGAAGCCGGAAAACTTCGCCACGGTCCCGCTGCCGATCGGCCCCGCGAAGAAGCGCGTGTCGTTCTACTTCTCGGAGACACTTACCGGCTTCAAGGCCGGCAAGAACCGCGAGGGCGCCTGGAAGTTCATGTCGTGGGCGATGGAGCCCGAGCCGCACTACATGTACAGCAAGGGGCTCGGTCTGCTGCCGGCACGCAAGAGCGTGGCGGATCGGCCCGAGTTCACCAAGGATCCGGCGCTGGCCGGCTTCATCAAGTCGTTCGCGTTCTCGATCGTCAGCCCGTACCTGGCGTATGCGGGCTGGGGCGGCAAGTTGGACTCCGAAGGCGTGCCGCTCTTTCAGCAGGCGCTCGTCGGCAAGCTGTCGTCGAAGGAGTTCCTCGACAAGTTCGCCGAGGTCTTGACCAAGAACATGTCGTAGCCGGATGGCCCGCGAAGCGACCCTCGCGACGCCGCTGGTGCGTCCGCTGCTGTCGCGGCGTGCGCGCGATCTGCTCACCGGGTATTGCTACCTGCTCCCGGTGGCGCTGGCGCTGGGCGCCACGGTGCTCGTGCCGATCCTGTCCGCCATTCGGATGAGCCTCTACAACAACGTCCTCATCAAGCCGCAGGACTACCGCTTCATCGGCCTCGGCAACTACGCGCGACTCGTCCACGACGACGTCTTCTGGCTCTCGCTCTGGAACTCGTTCTACTGGGTCTTCGGCTCGGTCTCGCTGCAGTTCCTCGGCGGCTTCGCGGCCGCGCTGCTCTTGCACCAGACGTTCCGCGGCCGCGCCGTCGTCCGCACGCTCACGCTCCTGCCGTGGATCATTCCGGGCGTGGTTGTCGCGCTGATCTGGGAATATCTCTATCAGCCCAACTACGGCGCCCTCAACGATCTCCTGGTGCGCGCCGGCCTCATGACCGACAAGGTCGCGTGGCTCTCGAATCCGGGCCTCGCCATGCCCGCGGTCATCGCGACGAACGTCTGGCGTGGCGTGCCGTTCTTCGCGATCATGCTGCTGGCCGGGCTGCAGGCCATCCCCGACGAGCTGTACGAGGCGGCGCGCGTGGACGGCGCCGGCGTGCTCGAGCGCTTCTGGCACATCACGCTGCCCATGCTGCGGCCGATCATCGTCGTGGCCACCGCCACGCGGATCATCTGGACCTTCAACTACGCGGATCTGATCTTCGTGATGACGAGCGGCGGCCCCGCCAACGCCACGCAGATCACCTCGACCTACACGCTGCTGCAGGCGTACTCGAACCTCGACTTCGGCTACGCGGCGACGCTGTCGGTGGTGCTGCTGCTGATCATGCTGGCGTTCACGACGCTCTATCTGCGCATCACGCGCGGCGTGGAGCCGGTGGCATGAAGCCGCGCGGCGGCCTCGACACAGCCGAGCGGGTGCTCGGCGGCCCCCTCCTCTGGGCTGGCCTGGCGGGGCTCACCGTGTTCGCCATGGCGCCGTTCGTCTGGGTGTTGCTCGCGTCGTTCAAGACGCGCGCCGAGCTCTACGCCACGCCGCTCGTCTGGCTGCCGGCGTCACTCAGCGTCGCCAACTATGTCGATGCATGGACGTCGAAGCTGACGCCGTTCAGCCGGTTCTTCGCCAACAGCCTGTGGGTATCGTCGGTCACGATGGTCGCGACGACCGCCATCTCCGTGCTGGCGGGCTACGCGCTCGCGCGCTTCCGCTTCGCCGGCCGCCAGACGGTCATGATGGTCTTCCTGGCCACGCAGATGTTTCCCGCGGTGCTGCTGATCGCGCCGCTGCTCTCACAATGGCACGCGCTCGGCCTCATCGACACGTACCAGGCGCTGATCTATTCCAACTTCTCGTTCACGGTGCCGTTCACCGTCTGGATGCTGGTCGGCTACTTCGAATCGATTCCACGCGAGCTGGAGGAATCGGCGCTCATGGACGGCTGCGGTCGCTTCGGCGCGCTCTGCCGCGTGGTGCTGCCGTTGGCGGCGCCGGGCGTGGCGGCCACCGCCATCTTCGCCTTCGTGTCGTCGTGGAGCGAGCTGCTGTTCGCGATCACGTTCACGTCGCAAACGGAGATGCGCACGCTGTCGGCGGGGCTGCTGTTCATGGTGGGCCAATACGAGATCCAGTGGGGCCAGCTCTCCGCCGGCGTCATCATCAGCACGCTGCCTGTGGCCGTCCTGTTCACGTTCCTGCAGCGCCATCTGATCCGAGGACTGACGGCGGGCGCGCTCAAGGGGTGATGCACCGGGCGCTCGAGGTCGTGGTGGCGCAGGCGACGTGTCCGGCGCCGGTGGGCCCGTGCCGCTTTCAGTTTCCCGATCCGGCCGCGGCCGACCCGAACGGTCTGCTGGCCACCGGCGGCGACCTCGAGCCGGCTACGCTGCTCGCGGCCTATCGTCACGGCGTGTTCCCGTGGCCGATGGACGGCGTCGACCTGCTCTGGTGGTCACCCGATCCGCGCGCCATCGTGCCGCCCGACGGCATCCACGTCTCACGCTCGCTGGCCCGCACGCTGCGGAGCGGCCGGTTCCGCGTCACGATCGATGCCGTCTTCGACGACGTGATCGCCGCCTGTGCGGCGCCGCGCGCCGGCGAGGACGACACGTGGATCACGCCGGCGATTCGCGGCGCGTACGGCCGTCTGCATCGACTGGGCTGGGCGCACAGCGTGGAGGTGTGGGCCGACGGCGCGCTCGCCGGTGGGCTCTATGGCGTGTCGGTCGGCGCCCTGTTCGCAGCGGAGTCGATGTTTCATCGCATCAGCGACGCCTCCAAGGTGGCGCTGGTCGCGCTCGGTCAGCACGCGCGCGCCGTTGGCGTGCGACTGATCGACGTGCAGATGCCGACGCCGCACCTGACGTCGATGGGCGCGCTGACGATCTCGCGCGAGCACTATCTGCGCGAGGTCGCGGAGGCGGTCACGCGCCGGGTGGACTTCACCGGCGGGGCCCGAGAATTTCCCGGCACTGCGATCGTCTCACCGGTAGAGTGAGCTCATGCGATACGCGCTGTGCCTGCTGATCTTCCTCGCGATGGTGGTGCCCGCGGCCGCCCAGACGCCGAACGCCGCGCTCGAAGACGCCGTCCGCGGCGTCGAAGGGGCGTACGGGCGCATGACGGACCTGAAGGCGGATTTCACGCAGACGGCGTTCAACAAGAGCCTGAACCAGACGATTCCGGCCTCCGGCATCGTGTATCTCAAGAAGGGCGGCAAGCTGCGCTGGGAGTACGCGGAGCCCACGCCGCAGGAGATCGTGTCGGACGGCAAGACGATCTGGATTTACACGCCGACGCTCAACCAGGTGAACACAGGCAAAGCGCCCGACGCGCTGTCGGGGCCGGCCGGCTCGTTCCTCAGCGGCCTCGGCAGGCTGCGCGAGCACTTCGACGTACGGCTGCTGAACCCCGCCCAACCCAAGGACAGCGAAGGCAACGTCCAGCTCGATCTCACACCGAAACAGCCGCTGCCCACGCTCACACGCCTGATCCTGGCGTTCGATTCCAACGGCTGGCAGCTGCGCCGCGCGGTCGTCTACGACCAGTTCGAGAACACGGTCACGATGAAGTTTACGAAGCTCATGATCAACTCCGGGCTCGACGACAAGCTCTTCGCCTTCGTGCCGCCGAAGGGCGTCGCGACGGTGCCGCTGAAGTAGCTCAGCGCGTTCGGGGACGCTTCGCCGGCAGCGTCCGCCCGTGGGCCAGCGAGCGTCCGAGCCAGCGCTTCAGCGTCGCGCGCGATTTCAGCATCGAGGGCGGTACGACGACCCACTGCTTCATCACGCGGCCCCGCATGGCGACGAAGGGCAGGGCGCCGCGGAGCGCGAGAAACACCGCGCGATCCCGGTCGCCCAGACGCAGGATCATCCGGTCGCGCACGAGCCCCGCGACCATGTTGCCGCGCAGAAAAATCGCCGGATAGCCGAACATCTTGCGGCGCTCGACGCCGCGCAGCGAACCGACGGCCTCGTCGGAACGCGCGTACGAGCGCCGGCGGTGACGGTGTGAACTTCACCGCATCTGCGCCGAGCGTGTCATCAGGAACTCACGAACCGCGGCCTCCTCACTCAATCCGATCGCGCGATCGTAGGCGTCGAGCGCCTGGGTATTGCGTCCGAGCTTCTTGAGCAGCTGACCCCGCAGCGCCCAGTACGGCTGATACACGGCCACCGCATCGGGGGCCATCGCGTCGAGCGCGCGGAGGCCCGTCTCCGCGCCGCGTGCCTCGGCCAGCGCCGCTGCCGAGGCGACGCGCGCACCGACCGTCGGCGCGCAGCGCAGCAGCCCCTCGTAGAGCAGGGCGATCGCCTCCCAGTCGGTGACGCCCGTCCACGCGCGCTGAGCATGGGCCGACTGGATCGCGGCCTCGAGCTGAAATCTTCCGGGAGACTTCGAGCGCGCGGCCGTCTTCAGGAGCCTCTCGGCTTCCTCCAGCATCGGCTGCGACCACTGCGTCACGTCCTGCTCGCGCAGCGGCACGTAGGCGCCGCCCGAGTCTCGCCGCGCCGGCCGGCGCGCCTCGCAGTGCAGCATGAGCGCGAGCAGACCGAGCGCCTCGGGCTCGTCGGGCAGCAGCCGCGTGACGAGCCGGCCGAGCCAGATCGCTTCCTCGGCCAACCCGCGGCGTCGCGGGTCCGCACCGGCCACGTCCTCCCAGCCGCTGCCGTAGGCCGCATAGATCGCGTCGAGCACGGCCTCGAGCCGCGCGGCCATCTCACGGCGCTCGGGCACCTCGAAACAAATGCCCGCCTCGCGGATCTTCGCCTTCACGCGCACGAGACGTTGGCTCATCGTCGCCGGCGCGACGAGAAACGCCGACGCGATCCGCGCGGCGTCGAGGCCCAGCACCGTTTGCAGCATCAGCGGCGTGCGCGCCGCCTCGTCGATGGCCGGATGCGCGCATACGAACAAGAGCGCGAGTCGTTGATCGGACACCCGCGTGCCACGCTGATCATCGATGTGCTCCTGCAGCATCAGCGTGAGCTCGGCCTCGGCCGCCGCGGCCACACCGGCATGGCGCGCGCCGTCCACGAGCCGGCGGCGCGCGGCGGTCAGAAGCCAGCCCTCGGGATAGTCCGGCACACCCCTGTGCGGCCACGTCTCCAGCGCCGCGAGCAGGGCGTCGCCGAGCGCGTCCTCGGCGCGCGCGACGTCACGCCAGCGCGCGGCGAGATACGCAACGAGCCGACCGTACGACGTGCGCGCCGCGAGCTCCGCCGCGGCGGCCGCGTCGCTCACGCGCCGGGCGGGGGCGGCGGCATGTTCGGCCGCACCTCGGTCGCGCCGGTCGACGCCGACGGACAGCGGGCCGCCCACTCCAGCGCTTTATCGAGATCGGGCACGTCGATCACGTAGTAGCCGCCGAGCTGCTCCTTGGTGTCGGCGAATGGCCCGTCCTGCACACGCCGCTTGCCATCTGGGACACGTACAGTGGTCGCGGTGCGCGGCGGCTCCAGCCCCGCGCCGCCGACCATCACGCCGGCGTCGCGCAGCGCCTTGGTGTAGGCGCGATACGCGCCCCAGTACGCGTCTTTCCGCTTGGGATCGGTGCGGGCCGCCAGCTCGGACTGCGTCTCGTAGACCAGGATCGTGAATTGCATGGTCGCGTCCTCCTCGACCCTATGACGGGCGAGCGGCGCCGATTTCGACAGGCCGATGCGTCATGACATTGACCACCGCGCCGTTCGGCTCCCGCGCGTAGAAGCGCCTGACGCCCCACGGCTCGTCTGTGAGCGGATAGAGGATCTCGATCCCGCGCTCGCGCGCACGCGTGTATGCCGCGTCCACGTCGGCCACTTCGATCGTCAGATCCGGATGCGGGCGCGCGGGATCCGCGTTGACGACACTCACCTGGGCCATGGGATTCGAGGGCGAGGCAAACGTCACGATGAAGTCCATCTCCATGACGACCCGAAGGCCGAGGACATCGACATAGAAGGCGCGGCTGTCCGCGCCGCGCCGCGCTCTCACGTTCGGGACGACGCGCCGAATGCTCATGGGCAGCCCTCCGGGATGGTAGTCTATACGTCCATGGCCGCCGAGAACTCGTTCGACATCGTGTGCAAGATCGACATGCAGGAGGTCACCAACGCACTCGATCAGGCGCGCCGCGAGATCGAGACGCGTTACGACCTCAAGGGGACCAAGAACGAGGTCACGCTCGACAAGACGGACATCGTCCTGCTCTCGCCCGATGACATGAAGCTCAAGGCGGTGACCGATATCTTGCAGTCCAAGCTCCACAAGCGCGGCGTTCCGCTGAAGGCGCTTACCTACGGCACCGTCGAGACCGCGTCCGGCGGCGCGCGTCGGCAGAAGATCGGGCTGCAGCAAGGCATCCCGATGGAGAAGGCGAAGGAGATCGTGCGGCTGGTGAAGGACAGCAAGATCAAAGTGCAGGCGTCGATCCACGAGGACAAGGTGCGCATCGCCGGCAAGAGCCGCGACGATCTGCAGGCGGTGATGAAGCTCGTCCGCGACAAAGACTTCGGCATCGCGCTCTCGTTCGACAATCGCCGCACGATCTGACGCTCGATGAAGGTCCACCTGACGACGCTCGGCTGTCCCAAGAACCAGGTCGACTCCGAGCTGATGCTCGGCCGCCTCGCCGCCGCCGGCCATCCGCTCGTCGAGCGCGCCGAGGACGCCGAGTGCCTCATCGTGAACACGTGCGCATTCATCGATCGCGCCCGCGAAGAGTCGGTGAACACGATCCTCGAGCTCGCGAAGTTGAAGCGGCGCGGCCGCTGCCGCGCGCTCATCGTCACCGGCTGTCTCACCCAGCGCTACGGCGGCGAGATTCTGAAGGAGATGCCGGAGGTCGATTCGATCCTCGGCACCTCGGGGCTGGAGCGTATCGTCGATCTCGTGGGTCAGGCGGCGAACCGCGAGGACTGGGCCTCGTCGGCGCCTCCCGGATATCTCTACGACGCGTCCGCGCCACGACTGCTCACGGGCAAGGTCCCGTACGCGTACGTGAAGATCGCCGAAGGCTGCGACATGGGCTGCACGTTCTGTGCGATCCCGCAGTTTCGCGGCAAGCATCGCAGTCGCCCGCTGCGCGACATCGTCGCGGAGGTGGACGGGCTCGCCAGGCGCGGGGTGCAGGAAGCCATTCTCGTCTCGCAGGACACGCTCGCGTACGGCCGCGATCTCGTCGGCAACGGTGACATCGGCGACCTCCTGCTGGCGCTCGGCGAAGACACCCGGATGCCGTGGATCCGCCCGATGTACCTGCATCCCGCACACGTCAACGACCGTGTGCTCGACAAGTTTTCGCGGGCGCGGATCGTGCCCTACGTCGACATGCCGGTGCAGCACGGGGACGACGGCATCCTTCGCGCCATGCGGCGCGCGGTGACCGTCCGGCGCATGCTGGAGATCGTCGGGCAATTCCGCGACGCGATCGCCGACGTCACGCTGCGGACCACGGTGCTGGTTGGATTTCCCGGCGAGACGCCGGAGGCGTTCGAGAATCTCCTCGCATTCCTCGACGCGGCCCGCTTCGACCGTCTCGGCGTGTTCACGTATTCGCCAGAGGAGGGTACGCCGTCGCCGACATTCGCGGACCAGGTCGATGCGGAGATCGCGAGCGAGCGCGCGGCCGCGGTCCAGGACCAGCACGACGCCGCCGCCTTCGAGCGCAACACCAAGCTCGTCGGCGCCGTCGTCGATGTGCTGGTGGACGGGCCCAGCGAGGATCCCGCGTTCGCCTGGGAAGGTCGGACGGCCGGCCAGGCGCCGGAGATCGACGGCGTGGTCTATCTCCGGGATCGCGCCGTCTTCACGCCGGGGCGCTTCGCACGCGCACGTATCGCCGAGGTGGAAGGCCACGAGCTTGTCGCCGAGCGCGCGTGATGATGATGTGGGCGGCGTGGCGCCCCTCGATCGCGTCGCGCTGGCCATCGCGACGTTCGGCGGGATCGGTTGGGCCCCTGTTGCTCCCGGCACGGTCGCGAGCGCGGTCACCATTGCGGCGCTCTGGCTGCTGTCGCTCTCGCGCGCCCAGATCATCGT
>Ga0075421_100000083_pt1 | contig 72471 bp, 86 predicted proteins | sample SoiMetdeltSBSDD5_FD_75292 | JGI IMG/M metagenome (GOLD analysis project Ga0075421, IMG submission 75292) | Bulk soil microbial communities from a Populus tree surrounding site in Tennessee, USA - Soil MetaG P. deltoides SBSDD5 | ecosystem: Environmental > Terrestrial > Soil > Tree plantation... | reverse complement strand
ATCTAGCGATCAACAATTATGTGATTATTTTGTAGTATTACCAAAAGATATTGAGAGACTCATTATTGATGAGTACATTGTTAAGAATGATACAGATTTTCGCGATATCAAGGTGGGCCTGACTTGTACAAACAAGTTTTGGTATAAATACACGTTAACGAAAAATGGCGGGGATACATTACAAAATTGTGCCTTAAAGCAAAAAATTCGACGTCGTTGGATTGGTTGGTTGTGCAACACTTCATTTGATAAAATTATTGACCTCCTTGGGTATAGTGTTTGGTATTTCGAGGAAACCGATCAGGTTCGGCAACGTTGCCGTGAGCTACCAAATTACAGCGCCTTGTCGATCTGTAATGTTGCATTGGAATATTATGAAACAGTTTTTAATCAATGGGAAAATTTTATGCAATTGCATCGTAATGCTCTTGAGGTACCTGATGTCAATCACGTGATTCTTTGTGAGCGAAATACCAATGAATATGAATATGAATATCATACATGCTTGCCGGATGCACTTGAGGAAACTTTAATCCAAATAGATACCCGACGAAAAAAAATAATAAAATTAATACTACCCGGTATAGATTATGGTCAATACCTTCGTGAGTTAGCCTATGGACAGGTGCCAGTAACACACCGTATATATGGAGAACAAAGGTCGGGGAAGCCGTTTATTAAATTTTTCAACAAAACAATTCGGTTACTATTGGAGGGCAAAATAGCTATTTTGGAAAAAATAAGCGATTTTCAATTGCAAGTTAAGTTGTCTGATATAGTGTATGCCCTGCTGAAATACGACATGCAATCCGGATATCAGAGATTTATCCCAAAAAGCTTGCAATACAAAGCCTTGATATCAAATTTTGTATCCCTGGGTCAAACACCACTCAAAATGGCTGTAGCCAGGAGTGATTATGAAACGGTGAGACAACTTCTGCAGCATGGTGAAGACCCAAACAAAAAGTATATATCTGAAAAGTTTCTATTCTATATTACGCCATTATATTGCGCAATGCGTTCTGGGTCAGTTGATATAGTAAAATTATTACTTCGGTATCGTGCTAATCCCAATATGCCGATTTATAGCGGTGAGACGCCAATTATGATTGCTGCAAATGGGAAAATTGAGTTGATCCAGGTTTTGCTTGACGCAGGTGCTGACGTGAATGCAAAAGATTATACTGGCCGGACTCCATTGTATTATGCTATTTGTTTTAAAAACGATGAAATAATAACGTTGCTGCTGAAATCAGGTGCTGATATTTTGATGCCGCTGAAGTACGCGCGAAAGAATCGTATCAAAAGCGCTATTCTTATTCTCGAATCACTCTTAAAATTAAATAACAATGATATTAGTGGTGAGCAGTGATGAGCCAAGCTATAGTCGAGCATAATATTTTTGAAAGGTTGTTTTGATGACATTTCTTGAACTCGTCCACGCCTTTGAAGAATTAGAATCAATCGCATCCCGCAATGAAATGGTAAAAAAATTGGCGCACTTGTTTGGTTTGCTCAAACCGGATGAAGCTCGTTGTGTTTCATATATATTGCTTGGAGAGTTACATCCACCATTTATTGGTACGCAATTTGGTATTGCCCAAAAGATGATGATTGCAGCATGTTCACAGTTTCTTTCGCTCCATGAAAATGAACTAAAAAAGGAAATGCAGACAATTGGTGATATTGGACAAGTTATGAGCCAATATTCATGGAGTGCGAGTGGGAACGGACTTTCAATTCGGGATGTGTACGATCGTCTTTTAGAGCTTGAAAAGATATCGGGCATTGGATCTCAGTCGGAAAAAATTGACGCATTGATCCGATTATTTTCCCAGGTGACACCACAAGAAGCAAAATATATCGCACGGATAATTGTGGCAAAACTACGGCTTGGTTTTTCTGATATGACTATTCTTGATGCGCTGTCTTGGCATTTAAGTGGTAGTAAAAAGTTGCGAGCTGACCTTGAAGCGGCATACAACGTGTGCACTGACCTTGGTATGATCGTTTTTGTTGGTCTTGAGGAAGGAATTGACGGTGTAAACAATATACAAATTAAAGTGGGAGTTCCGATACGTCCTGCAGCAGCCGAACGTCTTAATACCGCAGCAGAAATCATTGAAAAAATCGGACCGTGTGTTGCGCAGCCAAAACTGGATGGATTTCGCCTTCAGGTGCATTTTGATAGAAAATCGGGCACGATACACTTTTTTTCACGCCATCTTACTGACATGTCAGCCATGTTTCCCGATCTTGCAGAGTCGATTATGCATTTAGATGCGCAGGAATTTATCGTTGAGGGCGAAGCGATCGGATTTAATCCTGAGACAGGAGGCTTCTTGCATTTTCAAGAAACGGTGAAACGGCGAAGAAAACATGGAATTGCTGAGGCACAATCTGAATATCCACTGAAATTGTTTTTGTTTGATGTTTTGTTTAAAGATGGTATTTCATACTTGACCGATCCGCATGAAAAACGAAGGAGCGTATTAGAAAGTCTGACAAAAAATCTTTCTGATCAATCGAATATCCTCTGCATTGAGGAGCGTCAGGTACATTCGGCAAAAGAGCTGGAAAGCTATTTTTTGCAAATGATTGAAGAAGGATTAGAAGGGTTGGTTGTCAAGCGTCCGGATGCAGTGTATCAAGCGGGAAAGCGTAATTTTAATTGGATAAAGTTAAAACGTTCTCACAAAGGTTCTGAATTATCCGATACGATTGATGTGGTGATTATTGGTTATTATCACGGACACGGAAAGCGAGCGCGGTTTGGTATCGGTGCGTTGCTGGCGGCTGTGTACAATCATAAAAAGGATGTATTTGAGACAATTGCAAAAATCGGAACGGGATTTTCTGATGAACAATTTATCGAAACAAAGCAGAAGTTGGATGCAAAAAAAGTTGATAAGCAATCGAATTCTGTTGTGTGCGCAAAAGAGCTTTTTCCCGATGTTTGGGTGTATCCGGACATTGTATGTGAGGTATATGCTGACGAAATCACACGTTCTCCGATTCATTCTGCGGGAAAGACTGCAACAGAGTATGGTTATGCGCTTCGCTTCCCACGATTCATCAAATATCGAGATGACAAGGGTCCAGCGGAAGCGACAACGGTTGAAGAGATTGTTACGATGCACAAAAAGTTGCAAGGTTGAGATAAACAAAGAGTTGAGTGTATGAAACAAGGCGTTATAACAGAGCTGATGATTTTTAAAAGTAAATTTATTATCTATTTATCTGAACAAAAAAGAATGGCAAAACATACGGTGAATTCATACAAGTTGGACATGGACGCGTTGGTTTATTTTGTTGAAAAAAATGAAAAACGCTTTTCGGGTGCCGATATTGCCAACACCCTGATCAACTACAACTTATTTTTACATGAATCCAGTTTGTCCAAGGCATCGATAGCGCGAAAAACTTCATGTTTACGAACATTTTGCCGATTTTTGCAGTCCGAGGGGCTCATGATAGACATCACGCTCAAGCGACCGTTTTTTAAAGAAAAAAAACCGGTTTTTTTTGAATATCGTCGGTTGCTTGATTTATTTGATGCATCAGAAAAGGAACAAAAAAGGGCACGTTTTTATATTCGAGAACGCGCCATATGGGAATTGTTGCTTGCAACGGGAATTCGCTGTAATGAAATTATTACGCTTGCTTTTGCTGATCTTGATCTTGAAATGAGACATGTTGTGGTGCAAGATAGTAAGTCGCGAAGGAGAATTTTATCTTTTGACGAACGAACATGTTTGCGGCTCAAAATGTATATGACGCAAGAACGGGAATTGTACGAACCCAAAGAACAGTACCTTTTTTTGAACAATTTTGGGTATAAATTAACCAGTCGGGCAATCCAGCGATCGTTAAAATTGTTAACGCGATTGGTGAATATACCGGATGAAATTACGCCACACACGCTTCGTCATTCGTACGCCATGTATCTTTTGTCTTGCAATATTTCGCATGAATCGCTCAAAGAATTGCTCGGTTTGCGGTCATCTGAAACAGTTGAAAAGTACGTGTATTGCACTAAAGAATAATTTAGCTCTTTTTACTACGTATCAAAAGAAGATATTTCATGCCAAACCACCCCAGCATTCCTATGGCTGCTGCCAGGCTGATACTACGATAGGGGTTATTTTTGATCAAATGCCATAATTGTTTTGTTTTTGATGAGTCATTATGATTATTAGCGATGCCGACAACCGTGGCATTTTGTATCATTTGAATATTTATGGCCGTGCCTCGGGGATTATCTACTGTAATAACATTAATTCTTTGGTTGGTGAGTGCCGTTTTGATAAGCAAAGACGCATTGGTTACATTGAGGTAAAAAAGGGATGCTTGGTACGCCATTGTTTTATTCGGATTGTTCTCCAGTTCATTGTCTGTGATGTGTTCATCGTTTAAGATGTCTATTGTGCTTTTCTGTGTGGGTGAACACCCTGTGACTCGCAAAAGATTATCACAGAGAATTGATAGGAATTTGTATACATCTTTATGCGTAATTGCTATTTGATTTTTCTCGTTACTTATTATTTTTTTAATATTCGAAATTGTTTCTTCATCTTGTACAAAATTCTCATTATTATTTTTGTTATTTTCGTAGAATTGTACAAGAAAAAAGGTATTACTTTTCCGCTGCTTCTCTTTGGTCGCACTATGAGGAATAGATTCTTGATTTTTTGCGCACTGCTCGGCCACCACGGAATTTGTCAGTTTAAGGTTTGCAGTAATATCGTCTATGTCTGTCGTGGTTTTTACCAGATCGCCTAGTTCGAGCTCTAAAAGATTCTGGACGACTTCTCTGTATGAATCGACTATGGCTTTATCTCTCCTTGGGGTGTGGAGATTGGGCTGGAGCATAGCATAGTTTATATGAGTTAATGTAACGATTACAAAAAACACAAAAGTAAGCATGGCATTATAAAGCATAGATTGACCGTAAAATTTAAATTATCAATATGACTACTTTCAGTATATAAGCAAAAAAGCCTTTTGTAAGCCACATATTTGTCGTGGCAAAGTAAAAATTCTGTTAGTATAAAAAGGTTGGGCGCCTATTATTTTTGTGCACTCGTTATCATCTCATGAAGCAATTTGAATTGTTCGAGTGCGTTTTTTGATTTCATAAACTCTTCTGATATGACGATTCCGTCAGGATTAATTGCAAGAACAGACTGCATATTTTCAGTGGTGAGAGTTGTTTCAATAAATGTTGGAATATTGATATTTCCTTTGACAAAATCCCATTGTTCTTGAATCGTTTGTGGATTTTTTGGGTCGTAGGTGTAATGCAGTATTGTTCCATCAACGCCGAGATTTTTTGAGTCCAGAATCGCTTGGTTCATATACGTTGTATCAAAAAGCTCTAAAAAAATTTTCATGCTCTGATTATGAACAGCAACGACTGCGGCATGAAGCATTGTGCTATTTATGCCAGCAGCGACTGTTAATGCGTACGTTCCAAGTGATGCAAAAAGCTCAGCGTGATGCGGTGCATAATCGATGATCCTGATTTTTGCCACCACCTGTTTTTTTGGAAGTTCACTTTTTATTTTTTGAATAATCGAAATACCTTCGGTATATAAAGGTATTGTACCGATGGTGATATGACTGTAATATGCTTCAAATTGTTTTGCATATGACAATATCTCGTCAATCTGCCCGCTATCAAAAGAAATTTGTATTTTCATACTTATACTTTACATCCTTGTGAGAATGTATCCTCTAAGATTCTATGTCTATTATACCAAAGAAAAATAAAAAAATCTGCGGTTTGTAATTTTTTCAAACATTTACCTTGAATACAAAGTGATTTTCTTTCTATTTGTTCATTCTTATGAGAGATTGAGGATTTGGTTTTTGCGCTATGATTGATAATGGTCTAAAGAATTGTAAAAGTGGCAATGTGGTTACCATATTTTTTGTTGCACCTGTACTTTTCTTAAGCACTAGGGGTGGCAATATCCAGTGTTTTTTATGATTATGAGGAAATAGTCCTTCTGGTATTTCAAAGTCATCGGGATCACCAAAAATAACAATTGTAGCATATGGAACAATATTATCCTCTGGGATAGAAACGGTTTTTACTGAAAACTGTTCACCGGAAGCATCGGGTGATGTTGTCGATCTTTGTAAATCTATTTCTATAAACAAAGTATCTTTAATGCTTGAAAATTCCCAATGATCGATTGTCCCAAAAAAGCGCATAACTGGGGCAATTTCTTCGGTAATAGCAATATATAAAGGTGTTCTTTCTTGATGACGAGGAAATATGATCTCGCCAAATTCATTAGATGTGGTTATATAACCTGCGTATGTTGCCAAAATTCCCATGAGAGGATGTGCGGACCCAATTTTTTTCAAAACGAGGTAGGCATTTTTTTGTGGTTTTACTAATAATTGATAGATTTCTTGTGCTGGAACGTCGTAACGAAGTGGTAAATAGATCAAAGATTGCGAATAGCAGTTTAAAAAAATGAAGAATAAGAATATGCTGAAACAGAATGTTATAGAGTGCACAATGCGCATTTCAAGATCCTTATTGCTTCAAGTACGTACCGCATAATAATACCATACCGAATGATGATAATACCATGGAAATAAAAAACGAGAAAAAATGTATGAATCAACTAGACGATTTAATCGATTCTTTTTATGACCCTGATCTTACTGATGACCAAAAAAAGTTATGCAAGCTCTATTTTCAGATGTTGGTTCAGACGAATGAATTACACAATTTAACCGCAATTACAGATCCAGAAAAAATCATTTCACATCATTTAAGGGATTCGCTCTCCGTCGTGAATCACTTGGATTTTGCAACTATTCGTGGTTTTGTAGATGTTGGTTCTGGAGCAGGATTGCCGGGTATTCCAATGAAAATATATGCCCCTGAATTGTCTATGATTTTGATAGAGGTTAATAAAAAGAAAATTGCATTTTTAGAGCATGTTATTCATGAGCTTGGTTTAAAGGATATTGTTGTTTATCCTCATGATTGGCGAACTTTTTTGCGCAAAACCAAATTTGATGTTACTGTATTTTTATCTCGAGCGTCTTTGCATCCGGAAGAATTATTGCGTATGTTTAAGCCAACATCGTTTTATCGTGACTCATTACTTGTGTATTATGCCTCCGAGCACTGGAATCCATCAAAGGAGCAAGAGCCTTATATAGATAAGCGGGTGCCGTACAACATTGACCATAAAACACGGACGCTTGTGTTTTTTAAAAATATTCCAATGATGAATCAAAAGGAAAAACTATGAAAAAAAACGATATAATTGCAGCAGGCCTGAGTCGATCCTTGCAAGAGCATGGGGAAAGTTATTACACAATTCTTCGCTATTTTTTTCCTGAATTTATAACAACGCTTATTGTGTATACAATGCCATTTTGGTTAGATGCTGTTTTTATAGGATCCTTGGAATCTGTTTCGACCTTTACGACTCTTGGTATTGCAAATAATTTTATTCACACGTTAATTAAGATTGCCGAGGCGCTTTCAGTAGGGACAGTTGTACTGAGTGGAAAATATCATGGTAAGTTTGCCTATGAAGATGCGGGAAAAGTCCTTGTTGATGCGTTTTGGTTAACCGCTATTACCGGTTTTTTATTTTCTTGTGCGCTCTATTTTGGTGCTGAATCGATTTATACCTGGTATAATGTATCACCTGAAATTATTGCGCTTGGAATACCGTTTTTACGAGTTCGCGCGATCGGTGTTTTTTGTATGTTCATTTACTTTGCCCTCGTTGGTTTTATGCGCGGGATGAAAGATACAAAAACGCCAATGAAAATATTTTTGCTTGGATCGATATTGTTCATGTTTCTTGATTATGTACTTATTTTTGGACGACTCGGATTTCCAACGCTTGGTTTACAGGGTTCTGGTATTGCAACCTGTTTGCAATACGTTGTGATGTTGTTTGCTTCCCTCTGGTACATTGCTACTCATGAAAATATAAAGAAGTACAGTATTCAATTATTAAAACCATTTACCAAGTTATCATATGTAAAACATTTGGTGCGATTGACGATTCCGATTGTGTTTGACAAAACTGCAATGGCATTTGCGTATGTGTGGCTCGGTAAAATGATGGGCGTTCTTGGAACTTCCTCATCTGCAGCGTTTTATATTGTTCGGGATATGGAGCGCTTTGCTTTTATTCCCGCAATTGCATGCGCTCAGGTTATTACCTTTCTTGTAAGCAATGATGCGGGGGGTGCGCGTTGGTCAGCAATACGAAATAATATTAAAAAAATTATTATTAGCGCATCAGTGATGGTTGGTGTTTTGCTTGTGCTTTTTGCGTTATATGCACCGTACATTTCATCATTATTTGATAAGTCTGGTACCATTTCTTCTATTGCTGCTCAGGCATTTCCGTTGATTAGTATCTTTGTATTTTTTGATTTATTGCAGTTGATATTGGCAGGAGCGTTGCGAGGGACGGGAAATGTGTATATTGTTATGGGAGCGCGACTCGCCGTAGGATTATTCTTTTTTGGTCCCTGTTCGTATGGATTTGCGCACTATGTTACGATGGAAGAATTTCCAAAGTTTGTAACTTTGTATAGTATATTTTATATAAGTAATGCATTAATGACCGTAGCATATATGTATTGGTTTAACGGTGATGAATGGCAAAAAGTTGATCATTGAGGAAGATAATGGCACATGTTATTACAAAAGAAGAAGTTTTGAAAATTGCCCGTCTATCGAATCTTTCTATGCGCGATGAAGACATCAACAGGGTAACGCGCCAACTTGATTCGGTTCTTTCGTATGCCGCGCGTGTGAAAGAGGTTAGTGGATCGATGGATGATTCTGTGCATGGAAAAATAAAAAATAATAAGACACGGTTGGACATTGTTGATCAAATTTCCGTGCAAGAATTGCTTGCCCAAGTTCCAAGCAAAGAAGGCAATTTGATTGTTGTTCCAATGATTTTAGAAGCCACTTAAGAAATTCAAGGTTGTATTTATGAAAACAGCAGAGATTCGTCCATTTGTTACGATCGAAGAAATACAAGTGCTTATTTCTAAAAATAAGATCAGTAAGCGAGAAGTTTTACAATTTTATATTGATCGCTTGAAAAAGCACGATGACCAGTTAGAATCGATGCTTGAGGTATTTGATGTTGAATCAATTATGGCTACATCTTCTTCAGATCAGCATGAAAACAAGTTGTTTTTAGATGGAATCCCATGTGCCATAAAAGACAATATTTGCCAAAAAGGACGAATTGCATCGTGTGCATCGAAAATTTTAGAGCATTATGTTGCCCCGTATGACGCAACGGCGACACAACGACTTTTACAGCACGGAGCCTTTCTTGTTGGTCGGGCTAATTGTGATGAGTTCGCAATGGGAAGTTCGACTGAAACTTCTGCATTTAAAAAAACAAAAAATCCGTGGGATCTTGATCGTGTTCCTGGTGGATCAAGTGGTGGATCGATTGCAGCGGTTGCGGCAGGACTCGTTCCATTTGCATTAGGATCAGAAACAGGGGGTTCGGTTCGACAACCAGCGTCATTATGTGGTATCGTTGGCCTGAAACCGACGTATGGTCTTGTATCTCGATATGGTTTGATCGCCTACGCCTCTTCGCTTGATCAAATTGGTATTGCAACGCATACGGTGTATGATAATGCGCTTGTGCTTTCGGCAATTGCTGGAAAAGATTCTCGTGATGCGACGACGATTAATAAAGAAGCCTATGATTATACAAAAAGGCTCGATGGAAAATTCCCCGAAAATCTTACCGTTGGTATTATTGAAGGTGCGCTATACGCAGAAGGAATGGACTCGGAAATTGTTGCTGCAATTGAACAGGCAATATTGGTTTTTGCAAATAACGGCATTACGATAAAAAAAGCGACAATACCCTCGCTTGAATATGCTGCAGCTGCCTATTTTATTATCAGTCGCGCAGAAGCGGCATCTAATTTGGCTCGATTTGATGGTATCCGATATGGCCTCAGAACTTCTGATGCTAAAAATCTGAAAGAGGTATACCAAAAAAGCCGAACCGAAGGGTTTGGGCAAGAGGTTCAAGCCCGAATTATGGTGGGAAATTATGTGCTTTCAGCCGGTCATGCCGAAGAGTTTTATCAACATGCTCGTATTGTTCAGCAAAAGTTGCGGGAAGATTTTCTAAAGGCGTTTGGTGAAGTTGATGTCTTGTTATTACCAACGCATCCGATTTCTGCGTTTCGTTTTGGGGCGTTTTCCGATAATAAGCTTCAAATGGATTTACAGGACTATTTTACCTGTGGAATTAACTTAGCAGGTGTTCCGGGGCTCGCAATTCCATGTGGATTTACGCAAAATGGTTTACCGATTGGCATGCAACTTGTAGGCCCGCATTGTTCTGAGGAGCTATTATTTCGCGTTGGTCATGCATTTCAGCAGGTTACTGATTGGCATGAAAAGCATCCTGATTTTTTCAAATAAATTTTGTTTTTGCAGTCAAGTTGATTTTGTTTACAAATGTTAATAAAATTTTGTAAAATAAAAGTGATAAAAGAGGTAAAACATAGGGTTTCATGAATATTAGAGTAATTTTTTTTATATTGGTATCATTATTTTTATCAACTCATACAGTGATTGAAAAAAAGTATTTGCAATTGGCTGGTTTGAGTGTATTAGCTTTATATTGCGGATATAATTTGGCAAAAAAAATAGAAGAATTGCCGGGATGGCATCCAGAACTTACAGCCACAGGACCTAGTCATGTTTGGAAAATTTCTGGTAAGAAATTAATTCCGGTAATATTGCAAGGCGCAACGACAGGAGTGCTTATGTTCTTGATTCACAGCATTTTAAACAAACCAAGCAACACTGTTAGGGATGTGTGGGGAACATGATCTGTCGTGTGTTTAGCTTTGACAATGCAGTTTTTCTGACTAAAATTGAAAAATTTCTCATCCAAAGAGGATCTGCTGATCTGAAGTTAGAGAAGTCTTGAAAAAGCAGCAATTATAATAATTTGACCTTAGGTTGGTTATATTTTATCTTTAATAATAAGGGTTATTGCTTTAATTTTGATTTTTCATCAATAAGGTTTTTTATGAATATGAATCAGGCGTTTTTATTACGCAAAGAAGATGTAAATCCGCAATGGTTGCTCATTGACGCAGAAGACAAGGTTTTAGGCCGTCTGGCGACTAAAATTGCCAATTTGCTGCGAGGCAAAGAAAAAGCGTACTACACGCCGCATACCGATTGTGGCGATTATGTCGTTGTTTTGAATGCTGAAAAAGTGCTTTTATCTGGCGATAAGTGGGAAAATAAAGAATATTCCCGATACACAGGATTTAAGGGCGGTCAAAAAATTACTACCGCTAAGGAACAATGGGAAAAAGATCCTACAAAAATTATCGAGCTTGCGGTTCGTCGTATGATGCCAAAAAATAAGCTTGCCGATAAAATGATTGATAAGTTAAAGATTTATGCAGGAACTGAGCATCCGCACAAGGCTCAAAATCCGCAACCATTTTTAATTGAAATCAGAAAGCCAAGTCGATAAATAGTCTTGTTTTTGATGTAAAAATAAAAAAAAGAGCCCTGAAAAAATCAGGGCTCTTTTTTTATCATTTTAATAATTGATTACGGAACCATCTGGGTGAAAACGAGAATATACGAATCGATTGAATCCTACATATGCAACTGTTAACCCGCATGTCGAAGCAAGAAACGCTATAAAACTCATAATTAACCTGCGTGGTAATTTGCGCCATTCACGCGTTATTGTTTCATTATGTTCGAATTTTTTCCATAATTCAAAAAGTTGTTTCACGTCGGTGGTGAGGTGAGCTACGCCTTTTTTAATCATATATAACCCTGCAAACCCAGTGAGAGAACCAAAGAAAATATTACTGAGTTGAGATCCATCAATTGAGTTCCGCATTGGATCGCCGATTTGTGGGATGTAGGACCAATTGAAAAAGATATCACCAACAGTTGAAGCTTTTTCATCACTTTGCTTTGGTAAAGTGATGAAGGTCGTTAAAAGCAGTGCAAACAATGCTACATTTTTCATACATTTCCCTCTTGTGGTTTTATTTGAAAAATCGCGTAATATCGCGAAATGTTAGTAATATAAAAAGAACCAAGAATAATATCCAGGTGATAACGTGAATGACCTCTCGTACTCGACTTGGGAGCGGTCGTCCAATGAGTGCTTCTATTGTATAAAACAGAAGTTGGCCACCGTCAAGGATCGGAAGTGGAATGAGATTTAATAGTGCCAAGTTGATACTGATAAGTGCCAGTAAGATGAGAAGCATTTTACAGCCACTCATTGCGGTTTGGCCAGCAAGACCTATGATGGCGATTGGTCCAGCAATATGTTTCAAATTTCTCGTCTTGATGGAAAGGAGAATGTCCTGAATAATTGCTTTAGTCCACATGTACGTATCGGTTATGCCATATTTCAAAGCTTCAAGAAATGGTTTTGGTTCAACAGCGTCATTTTGAAAATGAATGCCAATCTTTTTTCGATCAAGAATAGTGCTGTCATTTCCAAAATCAATGGTAATTTGTTTTGGTGTTTCCAAAGCAGCTTCTTTAAGGGTTAGCTCTATTGACAGCGCGGTATTGAAGTTAAGAATCTTCATGAAGTCAAAAACAGTTTGTACCGGTTTACCATCGACTGCAATGATGGTATCACCTATCTTAAGTCCTGATCGTTGTGCGGGCATTTCTTCTATCACTGCGGCTACAACGGGGCGTGAAGCTCTGTTTGGTAAAAGGCTATTTGCAGGAATTCCGGTGTAGTTCAAGTAAGCAAAACCGAAGTACGCAAAAAGAAAGTTAAAAATAATCCCGCCCATGAGTATCAAAAATTGTTGATAGTATGGTTTTTGAGAAAATGATGATGATCCTTTTTGCTCACGTTGTAACTGCTCTCCCTGGCCAACTTCTGCCATGCCAGCAATTTCGACATAGCCACCAAATGGAATGGCAGATAGTGCGAATTCAGTGTCGCCAATTTTTTTGCTCAATAAGCGTGGCCCAAATCCTATCGAAAATGAAGGGGTTGTGACCGAAAATAACTTGCAAAACAAAAAGTGGCCGAGTTCGTGAAAAGCAATGAGCAAGCTGATGCCCAGAAGACCGAAAAGAAATTGTAATATATAGGTAAAATTCATTGCAAACAAAGAGCTAGTCATAGCGTAAATCTCTCATTAAAAATGTTTAAAATGTACGGTAATCATACCATTTGTACTATTCGAAGTCCAGGCGAGAGATTTTTTTGTTGCTGTCGTGTTGACGAGTGTGTGGTATTAGTGGGTTTTTGGTGGAACTCCCGTTCGTGAAAAAATGTTTTGTATTCGATCAATTTCGACCCGAAAAGGTATACTTTCGTAAATTAATTGGTCATATGATTAGTAATATTTGGCAATAACTAATATTTTTCTTGAAAAAATTGTTGAAAACGCTAGAATGACAACTAAATCAGTATGTTTTTATAGTAAAAACGACCAGCATAAAGAGGATTATTTTATGCCTACCATAAATCAATTATGTCGCCAAGGAAGAGTAAAATCGCGTGTTAAACCGAATTCTCCAGCACTCAAACGAAAAGCAACGCAAGAATGCCCGTTTGTTCGTGGAGTTTGCACTAAAGTGTATACAAGGACGCCAAAAAAGCCAAATTCTGCATTACGTAAGGTTGCGCGTGTAAAATTAACGACCGGATTTGAGGTGACGGCGTACATCGGGGGCGAGGGACATAATTTGCAAGAACACTCAGTGGTGCTTATTCGTGGTGGACGTGTAAAAGATTTGCCAGGTGTAAACTATCACGTTGTTCGTGGGACGCTTGATACTGCTGGCGTAGAAAATCGTAAAAACGAACGTTCTTGTTATGGTACAAAACGCCCAAAGAGTAGCTGAGGATAAACGTTAACTAAGTCCATGACTGAAGGATATTATTGTATGTCAAGAAGAAAATCTGAAAATTACGTGCGCGATATAGGCGTAGATGCTGTTTTTGGCGATCGCCTTATCCAAAAGATGATCAATGTCATTATGGAACGCGGAAAAAAAACTATTGCGAGAGACATTGTCTATGGTGCGATGGATATGTTGGTCCGTCGACAAAATGGGAGCAAAGAAGCAGCACTTGAACAGTTTAAGATAGCGTTCCAAAACGTTGCCCCCCAAGTTGAGGTTCGTTCCAAACGTATTGGTGGCGGAGTAATGCAAGTTCCTCGAAGCGTGCCCCAAAGACGGCAAGAATCGTTGGCTTTGCGGTGGTTGATTAAAGCTGCAAAAAATCGTTCAAATAAAACAATGATAGAGCGTCTTGGTTTTGAGCTGATTGATGCAGCACAAAATAAGGGTGGCGCTGTTCAAGAATCAATTAATACAAGAAAAATGGCAGAGGCGAACCGTGCGTTTGCTCAGCATGCGTGGTAAGGGATATGGATAATCAATTACAAAAACGCAGAAATATAGGGATTGCTGCCCATATTGACGCTGGAAAAACAACAGTTACAGAGCGAATATTGGGTTATACCGGTCGTGTACATCGCTTTGGTGAGGTGCATGAGGGTGCAGCCACTATGGATTATATGATTCAAGAGCAAGAGCGTGGTATTACCATTACTGCGGCTGCTACTACCTGTTTTTGGAAAGATCATCAAGTTAATATTATCGACACGCCTGGTCACGTTGATTTTACGATTGAGGTTGAACGATCATTGCGTGTTTTGGATGGTGTGGTTGCTGTTTTTTCCGGAGTGGAAGGTGTGCAACCGCAGTCAGAAACGGTGTGGCGACAAGCAAATAGATACCGTGTACCGCGTGTTGTTTTTGTCAATAAGCTCGATCGTACTGGTGCTGATTATTTTCGAGTGATTAACGATGTTCGTTTGAAGCTCGGTGCGAATGCTATTGCGATGCAAATTCCTGTTGGACAATCGGAAAATTTTTCAGCAATCATAGATGTATTATCTGAAAAAATGTATACATTTGAGGGTGAGCGGGGAGAGATTATAGTCGAAGCACCATGCCCGCAAGAATACAAACCAAAAATTGCAGAATTGCGTCTAAAAATGATTGACGTAGCGTGTGATTTAGATGATGCTATCGCAGAAAAATATATTGCTGGTACCGATATTTCTTCTGAGGAAATAAAGGCGGCATTGCGAAAAGGCGTTATTTCTCTCAAGGTGACACCGGTCTTTTGTGGAACGGCGTTTAAAAACAAAGGTGTGCAGTTGTTATTGGATGCAGTCATTGATTATTTACCAGCTCCTACCGATGTGCCGCCAATTGAGGCAACAAATAGAGATACTAAGGCAAAGAAGGGGATAGAATGCGATCCAGATAGTCTTTTTTATGCATTGGCTTTTAAGATTGTCGTAGATCCGTTTGTGGGTATTTTGAGTTTTATTCGTGTTTATTCTGGTACATTGCGTGCCGGATCGTATGTGTATAACGTGCGTACGGGTCAAAAGGAGCGAGTTAGTCGCTTATTGCGCATGCATGCAAACAAACGCGAAGAAATAGATTCTATTAGTGCGGGTGACATTGCGGCTGTGGTTGGTGTGAAAGATACGATGACTGGTGATACACTTTGCATTGAAGATGTACCATGGGTCTTGGAATCGATTAATATACCCAATCCGGTGATTTCAACTTCAATTGAGCCAGAAAAAAAGGCCGATTATGAAAAAATGGTTTTGGCGCTTAAAAAATTGATGCAAGAGGATCCTTCATTTCGATTTAGCTATAACGAAGAAACTGGTCAAACAGAAATTTCTGGTATGGGAGAACTGCATCTAGAAATTATTGTAGATAGACTTCGTCGTGAGTATAAATTGGACGTTAAACAGGGCAAATTACAGGTTGCCTATAAAGAAACGATTCAGAAAATTGCTGAAGCAGAAGGAAAGTTCATTCGGCAATCTGGTGGTCGAGGTCAATACGGCCATGTGTATATCCGATTGGAGCCACGTGAGCGTGGCGCAGGGTATGAATTTGAGAACAAAATTATCGGTGGCGTTGTGCCGCGTGAATATATTCCTGGAATCGAAAAGGGTTTACGGGAAGCGATTGAATCAGGTGTTATCGCAGGATATCCAGTTGTCGATGTTAAAGCAATTGTGTACGATGGATCATATCACGAGGTGGACTCTTCTGAAATTGCCTTTAAGATCGCCTCGAACATTGCCTTTCAGGCAGCTATGAAAAAAGCAAGTCCAACGCTTTTAGAGCCGGTGATGAGCGTGGTGGTGGAAACTCCTGAAGAATACATGGGTGATGTCATAGGTGATCTAAATTCTCGACGTGGTAGAATTGTTGAGATGAAAGTGGAGTTTGATAAGCATGTTATTTCATCAGAAGTTGCTCTTGGTGAAATGTTTGGTTATTCAACTGATCTTCGTTCGATGACTAAGGGGCGAGCAAGTTACTCAATGGAGTTTTTGTGTTATCGTGAAGTGCCGAAAAACATACAAGATTCGATAGTAGAAAAAAAATAATAGAAACGAAAAAGAAAACAGTATAGGAGACTTAAACCATGGCGGTGAGAAAAATACACGTGAACGTGGGCACGATAGGACACGTTGACCACGGAAAGACAACTTTAACGGCTGCTATTACAACGTATGCAGCAAAAAAAGGCCAGGCAAAAGCCTTGGCGTACGACCAAATCGATAAGGCACCGGAAGAAAAGGCGCGTGGGATTACAATCGCGATTTCGCACGTTGAATATGAAACGGATAAGCGACATTATGCGCATATAGACTGTCCTGGTCACGCAGATTATGTCAAGAACATGATTACTGGTGCTGCACAAATGGACGGTGCGATTTTAGTTGTTTCAGCCGCAGATGGACCAATGCCTCAAACGCGTGAACACATATTGTTAGCGCGTAACGTTGGGGTCCCTTATGTTATTGTTTATCTCAATAAGGTGGATATGGTTGATGACCCAGAGATGCTTGAGATGGTTGAAGAGGAAGTGCGAGATTTGCTTGACAAAAATGGCTTCCCTGGCCGATCAACGCCGATGATTCGCGGATCAGCATTGAAGGCTTTAGAGGGTGATACATCTGAACTTGGTACACAATCAATTCAAAAATTGCTTGATGCGCTTGACTCCTATATTCCCGATCCAATTCGTGAAACCGAGAAGCCATTTATTATGCCTATTGAATCAGTGTTTTCAATTTCTGGGCGTGGTACCGTTGCTACCGGTCGTATTGAACGTGGACGTGTTAAGGTTGGTGATGAAGTTGAGCTTGTTGGCTTCAGGGATACCGTTAAAACGATTGTAACGGGCGTTGAAATGTTTAAAAAATCTCTGGACTCAGGCGAGGCTGGTGATAATGTTGGTATTTTGCTTCGTGGCGTAAAGAAGGAAGATATCGAGCGCGGCATGGTCCTTGCAAAGACAGGAAGTATTACTCCTCACAAGAAATTTAAATGTAAGGTGTATATTTTGTCTAAGGAAGAAGGCGGAAGACATAGTCCGTTCTTTAATGGGTATCGCCCACAATTTTATTTCAGAACTACCGATGTAACTGGCATTGTTCAGTTACCAGAGGGTCGTGAAATGGTGATGCCGGGTGATACAGTTGATCTTACTGTTGAATTAATATCATTGATTGCAATTGACAAGGATTTGCGTTTTGCAATACGTGAAGGTGGAAAAACAGTTGGCTCTGGTGTCGTGACCGAGATCACAGAATAGGTATAGGTGACGAATGAAAAAGGAATTAAAGATACGATTTGTTCTTGTGGCTTACGAAAGCTGGTCGCTTGAAAAGGCGGTAAAGCAAATTGTGATGGCGGCAAAAAAGGCGGGGGCGCTTGTTATTGGACCCGTTCCATTGCCAAACAGGCAACGGATAATTACCGTCAACCGCTCTCCACATGTCGACAAAAAGTCGCGTGAGCAATTTGAATTAACAAAGCATAAACGGCTCCTTGAGCTTGTTTCGACGTATCCGGAAAAAACGATGGATGAATTGATGAAAATTAATATTCCATCAAGCGTAGATATTAAAATTTTGAGTAATGCTAAGGGATAATCGTATGGTACAGGGTATTTGGGGGAGAAAACTTGGCATGAGTCAGCGATTTGTCGGTGACAAGGTTATCCCAGTAACTGCGATTACAGTGACGGATTGGGTCATTACTAATGTTCGTACATTAGAGCGTGATGGGTATAATGCGGTTCAAGTGGGACAAATCAAGAAACGCTATGTCTCATCGAGCTTTTCTGTTGAATGGATTAAGCAAATTAAGAAATATTTCTCTGCAATTAAAGAAATAAAAGTTTCTGGTGATGTTGGCTCGTTTCAAATTGGAACACCATTTTTGATGAGTACTGCTTCGTTGGGCGCTGGAAGCAGGGTAGATGTTACTGGAATAACAAAAGGTGCGGGTTTTCAAGGTGTGGTTAAGCGACATGGATTTGCCGGTGGTCCAAAGACTCATGGTGATAATCTTGGTAGGGCACCTGGTAGTGGCGGTTCCGTAAGGCGTGACGGTAAAATCTTTAAGGGCAAAAGATTTCCTGGACATATGGGTGTTGAAAAACAAACGGTACAAAATTTGGAAATTGTTTCGTGCGTTGATGACGTGCTTTTGGTGAAGGGATCGGTTCCAGGGAAGGCTCGATCGCTCGTTTTTCTCAACAAAATTTAGGATTTGAGGTAAAGCAAATGGCTGAAAAACAATTAGAACAAAAGAACAAAGAATCTTTATTTCAACGAAACGCTATCGGTGATTTTGTTGCGATTTCAGAACCGAGCAAATATGCTTCTGCGCAGGAATTTTCGATATGCACTCGCGCCACACTTTTTAACAGAAGACAGGGGACTGTTGCTTGTAAAGGACGCAGTGATGTTAATAAAACGAACAAAAAACCTTGGAAGCAAAAGGGAACAGGTCGTGCTCGAGCCGGTAGTGCGCGTTCACCGTTGTGGAGGGGTGGAGGTGTGACTTTTGGTCCTCAGCAGCGAACACGGACCCATACTGTCTTGAGAAAACAAACGAAGCGAGTTTTGTTGAGTATGTTTTTTGATTTCACAAAAAATGGAAAAGTTGGATTTTTGAATTGGGAACCAAATCAAGAGAAGCAAAAAACATCTATTGCAAACAAAGTTTTATGTAGCTCGGGATTGGAAAACAAAAAAATCATTTTTTTTGTTTCCTCTGATGATATTGCGTTGCACGCATCTCTTGCCAACATTCCATTTGTTTCTATGTTTTTATTTGATCAACCAAATGTTTTCGATCTAGCGAACAGTGATGTATGGGTATATCTCAAAAAAGATCAAGAGCAATTTAACACAATGGTGGAACGATGGATTTAAGTATTTATCAAGTTATTCGGGGTCCTGTTTTTTCAAGCAAGGCATTCATGTTAAATCAGAAATTTAAAAAATTGACCTTGGATGTGCACCCAGGGGCGACCTCTTCTCAAATTAAAGAGGCGCTACGCAAGGTGTTCAATATTGAGATTATAAAAATTAACATTGTGTGCCGCCAAGGGAAGATCAAACGTGTTAAAGGTAAAGAAAGCCAGCGACCATTTCGTAAGCGTGCTATTGTTACACTCGCTGCGAACCAGCCGACTGATGCATTGAGTCCGATGAATATTACTCCGAACGTACAATGATTAATAAAATAATGGAAATATAGGTTCAAAATGCCAATTATAAAACGAAAACCAAGAAATGCTTCTTTGCGTCGCCAGTCTTATCTGGATAATTCTGATATAACAAAAACTACGCCACACAAGTCGTTGGTGTTTGGTTTACGTAAAAACGGTGGAAGAAACTCGTTTGGGCGAATTACAGTACGCCATCAAGGCGGAGGTGTCCCAAGAAAATATCGTTTGATTGATTTTAAACGACAGGTGAGAGATGTTCCTGGAAAAGTGGTTTCAATTGAATATGATCCAAACAGAAATGTTCGTATTGCATTAGTTGTGTATAGAAACGGTGAAAAGCGTTATATCTTGAGACCAGAGGGGCTTGAGGTTGGTGTGGCAGTTGTGGCTGCTAAATCCGCAGAAGCATATGTCGGAAATGCTATGCCTCTGAAAAGTATTCCTGATGGGTACACAGTGCATAACGTTGAGATACGTCCAGAATCAGGGGGAACATTTGCTCGTAGTGCCGGTACGTCCGTGCAAATTGTGAGTAAATCTGGAAACTTGGTTACGTTAAAAATGCCTTCCGGTGAAATTAGGCTTGTCCATGAAGATTGTTGGGCGACTATTGGTCAACTTGGCAATGCGGATCAAAAACACGTCAGTCTTGGCAAGGCTGGTCGATCTCGTCATCGGGGTATTCGTCCTACCGTTCGTGGCGTCGCGATGAACTCTGTTGATCACCCGCATGGTGGGGGTCGTGGAAAGTCAAAAGGAAACCGACATCCTGTAACTCCTTGGGGTAAGGGTTGTAAGGGTACCAAAACGAGAAGTGAGCGCAAAAAAGATGGCAGATTCATTGTTAAACGTAGAACAAAGTGATTTGGGAGATAATACGGAGATATTATGAGTAGATCGACAAAAAAGGGACCTTATGTTGAGAATTCTCTTTTGAAAAAAGTTGAAGATGCGCAGCGAAGAAAATCAAGGGAGGCTATCAAGACATGGTCTCGAAGAAGTGTTATTTCCCCTGATTTTGTAGGCTTACGTCTTGCTGTGCACAACGGAAAGTCTTTTGTGGAGTTTTTGGTAAGTGAGAATATGGTTGGCCATAAACTTGGAGAGTTTGCTTTGACGCGTACATTTAGAATGCATAGCGGTCAAAGAAAGTCAGGAATGAAGGCGCAGGAAAAATAGAATTTTGCAGTGTATCGTAATTGTCGATACACTAAAATTGAGAGATATACAATGTTTCGTGAGGTTTGAAATGCAGTTTACTGCCAAAGCACGTTTTTTGAGATTTTCACCATTTAAACTTCGGCCATTGGCTGATGTGGTTCGGGGCTGTGAAGCAGAACAGGCCTTGCAATGGTTGTCTGTTTGTTCTCTAAAGCGGGCGGTCCCGCTTAAAAAGTTAATAGCATCTGCTGTTGCAAATGCTGTTTCTTCTCGTGAGCACATAATGGTGACAGACCTGGTGGTTGCTGAGATTCGCATCGACCAAGGTCCATCGCAACGTTACTACAAACCAGGTGCAATGGGACGAGCAAGTTTGTTACGCAGGAGATTGAGTCATGCGAGCGTTGTTTTAAAATTGAAAGATCAGAAAGAGGTGTAAGGTGGGACAGAAGGTTCATCCAATAGGATTTCGTTTAGGTATTTATCGAGATTGGCTTGCGCGCTGGGTTGCTCCAAGGCTCAGAGATTATGGTGCTTATGTTATCGAAGATTTGCAGATTAGAAAATGTTTAGATACATTTTTGGAAAAGATGGATATAGCAAAGATTGAGATAGAAAAATCAAGTAATAGTCTTCGTGTGATTATTCATACTTCGCGGCCAGGAGTTGTGATTGGTAAGGGTGGACAAGAAGTTGATGAATTACGCAACTATCTTGCAAAGAAATTCAACAAAGGGACGGTTGAAATTTCTGTACAAGAAGTGAAAAAACCTGATCTTAATGCAACGCTTGTTGCAAAAAATATTGCTGCTCAGCTTGAAAAACGAGTGAGTTACAAGCGCGCAATGAAGCGGGCAAGTGCCGCGGCTATGCGTCTTGGCACAAAAGGAATAAAAATCACCGTTGCAGGGCGTCTACAAGGTGCAGAAATTGCGCGAACAGAATGGATGAGATTGGGGTCTATACCTTTACATACGCTTCGTGCCGATATTGATTATGGTTTTGCAGAAGCGATTACAACATATGGTGTTATCGGTGTTAAAGTTTGGATTTGTGCAGGAAATGTTCAGCAAAAGCAATTACAATAATAAATATAATCAGGAAGATAAGCCATGTTGATGCCAAAAAAGACTAAATACAGAAAAATGCAAAGAGGAAGGCGTACCGGTATCTCCAAAGGGGCGCGCGAAATAGCGTTTGGTGAATTTGGCCTTGAAGCTGTTGAGCCTGGTTGGCTTACAGCCGCCCAGATCGAAGCAATGCGCCTGACTATCACGAAGAAATTGAAAAAAGTTGGTGAATTTTATCTTCGAGTTTTTCCTGACAAGCCAGTTTCCAAAAAGCCAGCTGAAACTCGTATGGGTAAAGGTAAGGGGAATCCTGAATTTTGGGTTTCAGTTGTTAAGAGGAAGAGAATTATTTGTGAAATTGCGGGGCTTTCAGAACAAGAATCCAAAGAGCTTCTTCGTTCAGCTTCCTATAAATTGCCAATTAAGACTCGTTTTGTAAAAGTTGCAGAAACTGTGAACCAGGAGTAAGATGAAAACAAGAGAATATTGTGTGTATTTGAAAAAATTGAATAAAAGCGAACTGGCCTCAGAGCTTGAAAAAGTGGAGCAAGAGTTATTCAGTTTGAGATTGAATATACGTGCTGGTCAAATAAAGAATTACGCACAAATTGCGAATCTTCGACGCAATGTAGCACGTGTAAAGACCGTCTTGCATTCGCACATTTAAAAAGTACTGACAGAAATAGGAAATGCATATGGAACAAACTAGTGGAAATGCAGCTAAAAAAAGGCGATTGTATCAGGGTGTCGTAATTTCAGACAAAATGGAAAAAACGGTGGTTGTGACTGTTGAAGTGACATATCGCCATAAGCAGTTTGGAAAGACGTTGCGGCGAACAAAGAAGTATAAAGTCCATGATGAGCGTAAAATTGCGCAAGTTGGGGATGTTATAGAATTTTTCTCTGGAAGACCTGTATCAAAAACGAAGCACATGCATGTCAATAGAGTCGTATCTGGGGTTGCTGGTGCTAAATAATTTTAATTGGGGTATATTGCTATGATCCAAAAACAGTCGTATCTTGAAGTAGCGGATAATTCCGGAGCCAAAGGGCTCATGTGTATCCATATAATAGGTTCAACAAGAAAGCGTTTTGCGTATCTTGGCGATCTCATTGTCTGTTCTGTTAAAAAGGCCATTCCTGGTGGCATGGTGAAAAAGGGTGAAGTTGTAACCGCATTAATCGTGAGAACATGTAAAGAGGTTCGTCGCGAAGATGGAAGTTATATTCGCTTTGGTGAAAATGCTGCTGTAATTGTGAAAAAAGAATCGACTGATCCATTGGGAACTCGTATTTTTGGCCCAGTTGCTCGAGAGATACGATCTCGAGGGTACACGAAGATCGTCTCATTAGCTCCAGAGGTTTTATAAACATATGAAAAGAATAAAGACAAATGACAATGTGGTTGTTATTTCCGGGCAAGACAAGGGGAAATCGGGCGTTGTCTTAGAGATTTCGCAAAGAAAAGATGCGGTTAAGGTTAAGGGAGTTACTCTTGTTTCTAAGCATCAAAAACCGCGCTCTATGGGCGCAGCAGCTCCCGGGATAAAAAAGATGGAAGCATGGATTCCTCTTTCTAAGGTTATGTTGTTTTGCTCTCATTGTGGTGAAGCATCGCGAGTTGGCATGAAGACGCTCGAGTCTGGGGAGTCTGCTCGTGCGTGTTGTCGATGTAAACAGATATTTTAATTTTTTGTGGTGAAAAGACATGGATAAAGCAAGACTAGAGCGCGAGTATTTTCTTAAAATTCGTCCGGCGCTCCAAGAAGAATTACAGATTAGCAACATTATGGAAGTTCCGCAGCTTGTGAAGGTCGTTTTGAACGTTGGGGTTAAAGACGCTGGTTCTGACGACAAAGCGCTGCAAGATGCTTTACAGGTTTTAGAGAAGATTAGTGGACAAAAAGCGGTGCGATGCTATGCAAAAAAATCAATCGCAGCATTTAAATTGAGAGAAGGTATGCCAATTGGTGCAAAGGTGACCTTGCGTCGAGACGCCATGTACAATTTTCTTGATAAATTAATCAATCTAAGTCTGCCTCGCGTACGAGATTTTCATGGTGTTTCAAAAAAAATGGACGGGCGTGGTGGTTATAATATTGGTCTTCGTGATTGTTTGATATTTCCAGAGATCTCATTTGATCTTGGCAGAAAATTCTCTGGAATGAACATTACAATTCACATGAAGACTATCAACGACGATCATGGTAGAGAGTTGTTGAAAAAATTTAAAATGCCGTTCAAGAATTGAGGTTATATAATGGCAAGATTAGCGCTTATCGAAAAATCAAAGAAATCGCCAAAATTTTCAACGCGAGCATATAATCGCTGTGAAGTGTGTGGACGTGCTCGAGCGTACATGCGGATGTTTAAGCTGTGTAGAATTTGTTTTAGGAAGAACGCACTTAACGGCTTACTTCCTGGCGTGAAAAAAGCAAGTTGGTAGGGGGATTTTATGATAACGGATACAATTGGTAATTTTTTAACAGTGATACGCAATGGAACAATGGTTGGTAAGCCTTTTGTGGTCGCTCCTTATTCAAAAATATGCCATGCAATTACAGACATTTTGAAAAAAGAAGGTTTCATTCGGGACTTTTCTCTTGATGGATTGGGTGTGGAAAAAAAGATCAAAGTATTTTTGAAATATGTGAATGGTGAGTCAGTGATTCATGAGCTGCATCGAGTGAGTACTCCAGGAAAAAGGGCATATGCGCAAGCGCGCAATGTGTCTCCTGTAATTGGTGGACTCGGTGTTGCGATTGTGACGACCAACCTCGGTGTCTTAACTGATAAAGAGGTGAGAAATCGCCATGTTGGTGGTGAGATCATCTGTACGGTGTGGTAGGAGATGTATGTCTAAAATAGGTAGAAAACCAATAGATATTTCAAAAGTTCAAGTAATTGAGAGCGGGTCAAAGTTGGTATTGAAGAATGCCGGAGATTCTGTTTCTATCGAGATTCCGAAAACACTGCAAATTCGCATTGTCGACAAGCAACTGTTTTTGGAACCGAATTTTGATTTGAACAATGCAGATCACACAGTACGGCGTGAAGTGAGCAGGACGTGGGGATTGTATCGGGCGCTTTTGAACAATTACGTGCAGGGTTTGGCCAAGCAGTTTGAATCTGAGTTACATATTAATGGATTGGGTTTCAAAGCGGTGCCTGTCGGTCGATCAATTACATTTACCCTTGGTTATTCTCACAAAATAGACTTTCAGCTTCCACAGGGCGTGTCGGTTGATGTTGATAAGACCGGTCAACGTTTGACGATAAAATCTACTAATAAGGAAATTGTAGGTAAGGTATGCAGTGACATCAAGGCATTGCGACCAACCGAGCCGTACAAGGGGACAGGGATTAAGCTTGCTAAAGAAGTTATACTTCGAAAAGCTGGAAAAACTAAATCATCATAAGGGTTGCGAGTATGTCAATTAGTAGAAAAAATTTTATACGAATGGATCGGAAAAAGAAACGGGTTCGTCGCAGTATTCAAAACGCAAGTTTTGGACGGCTCCGTATTTCGGTATTTCGAAGTATTAATCATATTTATGCCCAAGTTATTGATGATGTAGCGCAACGCACTGTGGCGTCTTGTTCTTCCGTCCAAATGACGCAAGTTGTTGGAAAGAAGAGGCAAGTAGCATTTGAAATTGGAAAAGAGTTGGCGCGACGCTTGCTCGACGTCAATCAAGAATATGCCCAGAAGGTTGTTTTTGATAGAGGCCAATATGAGTATCACGGTCGTGTTGCAGAAGTTGCTGCAGGACTGCGAGAAGGCGGGCTTAACTTTTAATGTACATAGATGAAATGATCATAGTGATGCAATGGATAAAGGTATGCTAGAAAAAGATAATAAAGAAAAAGAGCAAAAAGAGACACGTGGATTTACAAGTATTGTTGTCAAAGTGCGCCGGGTTACCAAGGTTACTAAAGGTGGCAAGCGATTTTCGTTCGTTGCTTTTGTTGTGAGCGGAAATGGTGATGGTCAGGTTGGATTTGGGTCTGGGAAGAGCAAAGAGGTATCCTCGGCGATTTCAAAGGCGACGAGCCGTGCTCAGAAACGAATGGTTTCAGTAGCACTTCGTGGTACAACCCTTCCTTATGGTATTAAAGGTCGACATGGAGCGAGTAAGGTGTTTTTGAGTCCAGCATCAAAAGGAACAGGTAATGTTGCTGGTGGTGCGGTACGTGCAGTGTTAGAAGTTGCGGGTGTTAAGGACGTATTAACAAAATTATTTGGATCATCAAACGGCATTAATGCGGCAAAGGCAACGCTGAATGGTCTTTCGAAGTTGCGGTCGCCACAAGATATAGCCAAAGCGAGAGGCATTTTCTCCGTTAAACAATTAGTGAGAGGTGTGTAAATGTTCGAATTGGGTAAATTGCGGTCATCTGGAAAAGATAGAAAACGTGTTGGTCGAGGAGGATCTCGAGGAAGAACATCTGGAAAAGGACATAAGGGACAGAGTGCCCGCTCCGGTGGCGATGTAAGGCGTGGTTTTGAGGGGGGTCAAATGCCATTGCATCGACGTCTTCCAAAGCGTGGATTCAACAATTATAATTTTGAAAGAGAATTTTCGATTGTCAATATCCAACAGTTGGAGCATCGATTCAGTGATGGTGATACCGTTACCGTTGATTCTTTGGTTCATGTTGGTGTTGTTCAGCCAAAAACAAGCGCTCCTGGCTTGAATCGTAAGCGGATGTTTGTCAAGATTTTAGGCCATGGATCCCTGCAGAAGAAATTGATTGTTCAAGCGCATGCGTTCAGCGTTCAAGCTCGTACTGCGATTGAGAGTGTCGGAGGAAGGGCTGAGATAATTGAAATGCAACAAAGTGGTGGAGCGAAGTTAACAAAGGAGAAGTAAACCGTGGTGTTGCTTAAGAATTTTATTCATATTTTTAATATACCTGAGTTACGTAGAAAAATTCTTTTTACTCTTGGAGTTTTAATCATACACCGAATAGGAACTCATATTCCTGTCATTGGTATAGATATAGACAAATTGAGTGAACTTATGAGTCAATCAGGCCGTTTTAGCGGCTTTTTGTCTTATCTGGACCTTTTTTCAGGTGGTAATCTCCGACAGTGTACTTTATTTGCTCTCGGTATTATGCCTTATATTACCTCTTCTATCATGATGCAGGTGATTACGCTTTCCTTTCCATATTTTGAAGCGCTTTCTAAGGAAGGCGAATATGGTAGAAAAATAATAAATCAATATACTCGGTATTTAGCACTGGGTGTTGGTATTTTTCAAAGTTTTGGCTTTGTTTTGCTTCTTGAGCGTAATGAATTAGTTATTGCTCCAAGTTGGGGAACCAGATTATTGTTTATTCTCTTTTTATCTGTTGGCTCTGCGTTCGTTATGTGGCTCGGTGAACAAATTTCGCTTTTTGGTATTGGAAATGGCAGCTCCGTGATTATTTTTGCGGGGATTGTGTCTCGTTTTCCTGATGATATTGCAAAAGTAATATTCTCTATTCAGGAAGGATATATAGATATTGTCGTCGGTTTGTTTATTTTTGCCCTCGCTATCGCGATTACCGCGGGAGTGGTCTTTCTTGAAAAGGGTGATCGAAAAATCCCTGTTCATTATGCAAAACGTGTTGTAGGCAATAAAATGTATGGAGGTCAGAGTACATACATACCATTTAAGATTAACGTAGCAGGGGTCATGCCGGTGATTTTTTCAAGTTCTGTTCTCAACATGCCAATGTTTGTCTTTACATTGTTGGCATCTTATCATGACGGATTTAAAAATATTGCGGAGGGCTTTGCGCCGGGAGCAGCATTACATAGTATTTTGGATTTTGTGCTCATAATTTTATTTTCTTTTCTTTATACTGCAATTATTTTTAATCCTGAAGAATTGGCTCAAAATATCAAAAAGAATGGGGGATTTATTCCCGGTATTCGTCCAGGGAAACAAACAGCAGAATTTTTTAATTATATTCTTACAAGATTGGGACTTGTTGGTGCTATCTATTTAGCCGTTTTAGCATTATTGCCGACTATTGTTCAAAAACTCTTGTCTTTATCTTTTTATCTGAGCGGTATTATGAGCGGGACGGCGATTCTAATCGTCGTTGGCGTTGCCCTAGAAACAGCGTCTCAAATTGAAGCGTACTTAATTGAGCATCGCTACGAAGGGTTTCTTTCGACTGGCAGGTTAAAAAGTAGATAAAGGTTGTGTTCTTGCTATATGAACTGATTTTTATGAGAAAATAATGGACATGACGCGCTATTTTGATAAAATGATGAGGAGTACGACATTTTTATTGGTGAAGTACTTTCTGAGAATTTAATGGTTGAATTATGATTTTTATTAAAAGCACGTCTGAAATCCAGAAAATGATCGAGACGGGCAAGCGTCTGTCCAGTATTTTTGATGAACTTCCTATGATTATTAAATCAGGGAGTAGTACTGCTGACATAAATCATTGGATTGAAAGACAACTTGAGCAGAGAAAATTGTGCACGACAATGAGGGGTTATTGTGGCTATAAACATGTCAGTTGTATATCTGTGAATGACGAAGTAGTCCATGGCGTTCCGTCCGAAAAAAAGATTATTAAAGACGGTGATCTTGTTAAGATTGATGTCTGTGCTTCATTTGAAGGGTATTGTGCTGATATGGCGCGGCCTTTTTTTGTTGGGAAATCTATGACGCAACAAGTGCATGATTTTGTATCTGTTGCGCAAAAATCGCTTTTGGCTGGAATTGAAAAAATGGTCCCAAATAATCGTGTTTCTGATGTTTCGGCTGCCATCCAAGACGTTGTGCTGAAGTATGATTATGGCATCGTTCGAGAATTTGCAGGTCATGGTATTGGTAAAAATATGCATGAGGATCCTGACGTATGCAACTATGGTAAGCCTGGGCGTGGTCCTGTTTTGAAAGTTGGAATGGCATTTGCGATTGAGCCTATGATAACGCTTGGCGATCATACAATTGTCATTGATGACGATGGGTGGACGGCGCGCACTGCTGATGGTAGTTTGGCCATGCACATAGAGGACACAGTAATAGTTGGTGAGAATAGTCCTATTGTAACAACAGCGGTAGTTGCGTGAGAGGTGGATGAATGAAAAAAAAAGAAGATTTGATACGAATTGATGGTGTGGTGAAAGAAACATTGCCAAACGCCATGTTTCGTGTTGAAATTGAAGGCGGCCATCTAATATTAGCACAAGTTTCAGGAAAGATGAGAATGAATTTTATTCGAATATTGCCTGGAGATATGGTTGCCCTAGAGATTTCACCATATGATCTGACAAAGGGAAGAATAGTTTTGCGGTATAAGGCGTAAGTGATAAATTGATAATGAGGAACGCATGAAAGTACGAACTTCAGTGAAACCTATTTGCAACGAATGTCGAGTTATTAAGAGACACGGGATCGTACGGATTATTTGTAATAAATATCCGAAACACAAACAAAGACAAGGATAGGAATTAGGATATATGGCACGAATTGAAGGGGTTAATTTACCTGATAACAAAAGAATAGAATATGGGTTAACCTATATCTTTGGCATAGGGCTCACATTATCGAGAAAAATACTCTCGAAGTTGCAAGTTAACATTGATAAGCGAGTTAAGGACCTTTCCAACGAAGAAATTGCAATGATTCAGAAAGAGATCAGTGATCGCTATGTCGTTGAAGGCGAATTGCGCAAAGAAATTACTATGAATGTTAAACGATTGCAGGAAATTGGATCATATAGAGGGGTGAGGCACAAAAAGGGTCTTCCAGTGCGTGGTCAGCGAACAAAAACAAATGCACGAACGCGCAAGGGTCCTCGAAAAGCTCCGATTGCTAATAAAAAACAGGTAACTAAGTAATAAAAATCCGGGTAAAGGTAAAAAATGGCATACAAAAAGAAGGCAAAAAAAAGTAGAAGGAATTTAGAATCTGCTATTGTGCATGTAAAGTCATCGTTTAATAATACGATTATTTCGGTGTCTAGTGTTGAGGGTGACGTTATAGCACAAGGTAGTTCTGGGCGTCTTGGATATAAGGGTTCTCGAAAAAGTACCCCTTTTGCTGCCACGCAAATCGCTGCAAATATAGCTCGCGATATTAAGGAAATGGGCGTTCGCAAGGTGGACGTTCGTCTCAAGGGTCCTGGTGCGGGAAGAGATGCCGCAGTTCGTGCGATTGGTGCTGCTGGAATAAACATAGACACGTTGCTTGATGTGACGCCATTGCCACACAACGGTTGTCGTGCTGCGAAAAAGCGTAGAGTTTAACAAAATTAATTCAACTTCAATAAGGTATTTATGGCTAACACAAAACACACCGGTTCTGTAAAAAAGGGATCCTCTGAAAAGGAGAAAGGGGTAGTGGTTGAAGAACAACAACGCGCTCCTCGCAATGCTTCGGAGTATAGTAAGCAATTGAGAGAGAAGCAAAAGGTTAAACAATTGTATGGGTCTCGAGAAACAGCATTTAAAAGAGTTTTTGCCGAAGCAAGCCGTCAAAAGGGTGCTCCTGGGGAAGCGCTTCTTGTGTCTCTTGAGCGTCGAATCGATAATGTTATTTTTCGACTTAAAATGGCAAAAACGAGAAAACAGGCTCGACAAATGGTTGTGCATGGACACGTGTTATTGAATAACAAAATTGTTACTTCTCCTTCGCGACTTGTATCTGTGGACGATGTGATCACGTTGCATCAGTCAACGCAAGGTATGGCGGCATTTATGGATCAGGTTGTGAATAAATTGATGAAAATGGCAATGAAGACACCGGAGTGGCTTGAGCTCGATAAGGCGACAAAGACAGGGCGAGTGTTGCGCCTACCTGTACGAACTGATATCCCAGCGACTCCTCTGATTTCAGAGCAGTTGATTGTGGGATTATATTCAAGATAAACGCGCATAAGCATTAGTAAAAAGATCATCTCAGGAGATTAAATGTCAACAAAAAGAGAATATAGACCATTAACAATACCTACGCTTACTTGGGATAAAAAAACGTTAACGAATTCTTATGGCGAGCTTGTAGCGCAGCCGTTGGAACCGGGTTTTGGTATAACATTGGGAAATGCGTTACGTCGGTTATTGTTGAGCGCTGTAGAAGGTAGTGCTGTGACATCGGTCATTATCAAAGGGATTAACAACGAGTTCTCTACCCTTGTTGGTGTCAGAGAAGATGTGATGCAGATTTTACTGAATATCAAGAATATAGTTATACGAAATTCTTTGGGAACCCCTGGAACAATGAAATTGAAGGTAAAGGGTGAAGCGGTAGTGACGGTTGCTGATGTTGTTACTGATTCGCATCTTGAATTGATTAACAAAGATTTTGTCATTGCGCATCTTGCAAAAGATGGTGAGCTTGATATCCAATTCTTTGTTGAGCCTGGTCGAGGATATGTTCCTGCGCAGTGGCCGCAAGGAAAATCGTATCAGGACGATGCAAGGATTTATCTTGATGCTGCGTTTTCTCCCGTGATTCGTGTTGGTTATGAAGTTGAAAAAACACGTGTTGGTGTTTCTATTGACTACGATCGCTTGATTTTGCGTGTACACACGAATGGTGCTGATAATCCCGTTGATGTACTGCATTATGTTATTTCTGTGTTGCGATCTCAACTTGAACACTTTTTGAAGGGCACCGAGATTCCATTTAATGAAATTTCTGTTGTTGCTCCAGAAGTAAAACCGATTGATAAGGAATACAAGCCGCTCGATTTAAACAATATTTCTCCAGAATTTCTTCTAAAACCAATTGAAGAGCTCGAATTATCTGTTCGTTCCCATAATTGCCTTTTAAATGCTGGGATCAAGCGAATTATTGATCTTGTGAATGTGGCTGAAGATGAGCTTCTTGGTATCAAAAATTTTGGACGAAAATCACTGAACGAAGTGAAAGACAGCATGAAAGCGTTTGGTATATCATTTGGTATGAATATTTCTGAAGATGATGTGAAACGCGCAATTGAGCTTGAAAAACAGAATAATTAGAAACAGAAGAATAATAAAACGTAAGGAATGTTCACATGATTCATCAAAGCGGTCGTCATAAATTAAATATGAAGAGCGGGCATCGAAATTCCGTTTTGCGTAACCAAGTCTTGCATCTTATAACGTATGGCCATCTTGTATCGACAAAGGCACGAGTAAAACAGGTTCAGCGTCTTGCAGAGCGTGCAACGACAATAGCGCGTGAGGGAAATCATTTCAATGCACGTCGTCGTGTACAGGCTTTGTTGCCATACGACAAAAAGGCGGTCTTGAAATTGTTTCAAGAAATTGCGCCACGTTATGTTGAAAGAAATGGCGGGTATACCCGTGTTATTTCGCTCGGTCAGCGCCAAAGTGACACAGCGCCTGTTGCGCGTCTGGAATGGGTATAATCTCGAGGGATTATTGAAAAACAAGTGGATGCTGTGAAACACGATATCGAGTTAGGGATTATTAAAGTGCTACAGGATGTACAACCTCTTATTGCTTCGCATGGTGGGACCATCGAGTTTGTAAAATACGAAAACAACATGGTTTATGTTCGGTTGCTTGGAGCGTGTACGCATTGTCCCTTTTCAGCACACACGATTAAACTTGGTATCGAGGAACGGTTACGGACTGTTTTTCCTGAAATTCGGAGTGTAAGTGTTGCAAGTTAGCAGCCACCCAAGTTGAAAAAAAGCAGGATCAGCATATACTGATTGTATAGACGGACAAAGGAATTAAAAAATGTCAGTTACATTATTTAGAAAAAGCATCAAAAAGAGACGTAAAAAGCATGGTTTTCGTAAACGAATGAAAACGCTTGATGGAAGAAAGATTTTGTCACGGCGCCGTTCTATGGGACGAAGACGATTGGCTCCTTCTACATACAAAGATTAGAGCAAATGAGTTACGTGCGATTTTCGTCACTCACGAAATTTAAAAAATCAGAAATTGAGACGTTGTTTCAAAACGCGTCTCTTTTTTTTAGGTCACCATTATTTGTTCTGCTTGGTGCACCGGCTACCTTGCCCTATGGTCGATTATTATTAGTTATTCCCAAAAAAATTGGTACCGCGCCGCAGCGTAATACGCTTCGTCGGAGATTGAAAGCAATTTTTTATGAGCAGAAGTTGTTTGATTGTGGTCGGGATGTGATTTTTATAGCCAAGAGTGATCGTATAAATTGTATTTCGTATAGTGAGCTAGAGCGTACCATTATTTTCAGATTAAAAACTTTGACATGATTGAAAACTGATTGAAAACTGATTTTGACTTATTTGCGCGAAATTAAGTGTGTTTTTGTGATCGAGCACCAAGACGCCTCATTATATATCAATGAATGCGAAATGCCTTTCTTTTGCATTCCATAAGATAGCTCACAATTGGATCAAATTCTAATGCCTGCTTTTGTGCCAAACTTAATGCGGTGTCTCCATAACGATTTTTGATATTAATATCGATATCGCATTTCTCCGTCAAATATTTGACAATATCTTTGTTTCTTCGCATAATCGCATGTATCAAAAAGGTATTACCGCCATCATCTTGAATATTAATATTTGCACCACATTCCTGTACTAGATATTTAATGATACCTATACCCTGGCCAGTGTAATTTAATGTCATTAAGGCAGTAACCCCGTTGTCATCTTGCATATTAACGTCAGCATTGCACTTTTCTACTAAATATTTAACAATATTTAAACCCCCCCGTGCCGCTGCGTACATAAGGGCTGTTTTTCCCGCAAATACAATCTGAGCATTAACATCAACTTTGAGCTTTTCTACAAGATATTTTATAATATCAATCTTGTTAAACTTGCATGCATAAAGTAATGCTACACTCATAAAAACATCGTGACTTGCCTTGGGTAATACATTGGGCAACTCCGTCTCCTGACTGGAATTAAAAAAAACCTTTATTCCTTCTATATCATTTTTTTCAATCAACTTCTCTAATTTTTTTGACCCAGGGTCTGAATACATCATCAACATTGGATAATCAAAGATATCCTCCCATAATTTCCGCATAAGATAAATTGCAAAGCACTATAATAGAACACAATACATATAAGCAGATATCTTTTTTCATTATTATTTTGTTCATAAAAAACTCCATAATTCATTTCATAATAACTATTTCTATTATACAATATTTTAAATCAAAAAGTAAATATAAATATTAAAACGTGATGTTATTGCTCATGTATTAGCGGATGTTTTTTAGGATCCTTAAGATAACGGGCTTCTGCAGCACTTCCGATTGGATGTTCGGTAATTTGGACAAATTTTCGTTCGTAAAATCCGCCGGCTTCTTCACGTTTTTTTTCTTGCACCTTAATGATTTCAGCGTTTGTTATACTTCGTAGAGCACACAATGCATCAATGACTTCAAATACATCGGCTATCTCTTCGATAAGTTCCTGTTTTGTTGATGTATTTATTATCTCTTCACACTCTTCTTGTAGTTTTTTCTTTAATGCTGCATCATATGCTGGATTTGAAAGGTCTTGCATGACAAAGCGTGAGCCAGTTGCCTCAAGCATCGCAACACGTTTATCGCGATATAATCTGTTTTGTAAAAATTTTTTGTATTGAGTCATATAATTTCCTTTTTGCATTAACATAATTTTTTGCCATTTTGTACTATCTTATCAATAGTTGCAAGACATATTGCTTCTTGTTCATCCGCAAATCCGACAAGTAAAAATTGTGATATAAATCCAGCAATATTTTTTTCCCCTAAATTTAAACATCCAATAATTTGTTTTCCAATTAAAGATTCCGGTGAGTAATGAATTGTTACTTGAGCAGATGTTTGTAAGATGCCATAAGGCCCAAAATCTGCCCAAATTTTATACGCTGGTTTTTTTGTTTTTAAAAATGGTTCTCCCTTAACAATGGTGCCAGAACGTAATTCAACTTTTTCGAAATCATCCCACGTTATGTACTCCATAAAATCTCCTTATTGATTTTTGTAAATAGATTTTACAGTATTTTGTAGTGCTACTTTTGTCCACGTCAATGTTGTTTTTTCTTGTTCATGTGCAAAATAGACGAATGCTAAGATTGAATGATACAGAGCTTTAAATTGCGCAACTTTAAATGTGTCTTGCTTTATGTTGCTATTGTAACTTTCAAAAAATATGTCCTGTCTTTTTTTGTCAAAAATCATATACCCAATAGCAAGGTCCAGCCCGGGATTTCCAATGTGGATGTCGCCCCAGTCGATAATGCCTGATGGCATTCCTGCTTGATCGACAAGAATATGTTTGGCATAAAGATCCCCGTGAACATAACAATGGTGTTCTTGTGTGTTTGCTAATGATGAAAAAGAGTTAATAGTATCGATAAGTAATTGTGGACTGAATTCATTTTCGGTAAATAGATGTTCGTATTTTGTGACTGTTTCAGTGACCTTTTTTTGTCGATGAGAAACGTCAAGTCTCCATGCCTGATCATTCGTGAGCATTTCTACATGCTGCGGCAAAATCGGAATTGCATGAAGTTCTTTGATCCATATACCGAGGGTGCGAGCAAATGTATCATTCTGAACTGGCGGTTGTTGTTGTGTTGTTAATAGATTGCCCGGTAATTTTCTATAACCAGCAAACGGATATGGGTACTCATTTGTTGGTACGCCAGTTATTTCAAGATGAGGAATGGCAAAAGAAAGATGTTGTTCTAAATAGGGAAGTGTTTCAATTTCATGCTTCATGCATGCTGCTCCAAAATTGCGATGCGGGAAGCGAACAATAAAGAGATCATTGATGAGAAACACGGTATTATCAAATCCCTTATCGAGATATGACATTGTTTTTACTCGAATATGTGATTGAGTTCCTACCAATTTTTGAGCAAGGGCAGGCGAAACGATAATGTCTTGATTCCACATATGCGACATATTGAGATCTTTGTATAATGTTAAGATAGTGATATTGTATAAAAAAACAGAAATTACGGCAAAAATAATGTCACTAATCGAGCAAATATTACGTGAACTTTTTGATTATTGAAACTTGTAATCGATTCAATTGATGAGGGGCGTTTTAAAGACCCCTCTCTTAAAATCTGAATGAAGTGAGATTATTTTTCCAAGATGTATTTTCCGGCGGCCATTATCGTGACAATATCAATTGCAAGACGAGCAAGATAGATTGCGGCAACTGGTTTTGATAAGCCATATTTGTGAATTATTGTTATTGTTGGTTTTAGCCAAAAAAGAAAAGAAGCAACGCCTCCAAGTGCCGAAATGGCCATTGAAGTTTTAAGCAACATTTTTTTATTGTTTTCCTCTTCTTTTGTCTGCGTTGAATTTTTTTCCTCATCAATAATGCTATAAATCATATTGCCGGTTGTGAGTGCATCAAGTGCAAGTCTTGGAATTAACGTTGAACGCAACACTGATTTGATTCCAAAGTGTTGAATATATGATGGTATTTTTTCAGTCCAATAAACAAAAGAGGCAATCGATCCCAATGCTGTTGTTATGTTTAGTGCTGTATTGCAATTCGTTTTTCTCTGACATCCTAAAGAAACTAACAGTGCAATGAATAATAGATATCTTTTCATATATTCTCTCCTAAATTATTAACGATTTTCTCATATTCGTGTTTTATGATACGCATTGCGGGTCGGGGTGTCAAAATATTTTCTGTATGGATAATTTTAGATATTCATGCAAACACAAGAAGTATTTCTGTAAAATATTGTACTTTATTAACGAGTACTTTATTAATAAGTGTTTCTGACGTAAATGCAAATTGACAAAATAAAGTTTAAGTGGTAAAATGGACGGAGTAGAAATTAAAATAAAAGCGGAATAAAACATGAAGAAAATTAATAACAGATACAAGGTAATGTTAGGTATTTTTATATCACTAGTTTGTGCATTCTCGATATTGTTTTACACGCGTTCATGTTCTCAAGAAATTACTTCAATTTATTCGTTGAAAGAGGCACAAACAGTTCTTGGCAGTGCAGATGAAAATACAATGATATTTTTTGATGTTGATGATACGTTGATTGTTTCGGAAAATAAATCATTTTGGTCAAAAAATATAATACAAAACCAAGATTTTTTATATAATCTTAATTCAAAAACGATATATAATCCTAAAAATTCTAAGGAAAAACCTACTGCGTATTATCGTAGTATTTGGAAGATACGAGAAGATCCTATGTTGATTGAAAATGATAGTGCACAGATTATTCGCGAATTACAAACTCGCGGGGTGAAAGTCCTCGCGTGTACAGCGCTTCCTGCACGTGAAGATTTCCTGATTAATTATCTACCAGAGTGGCGTTTTGAAAAATTAAAGGTTGTGGACATCGATTTTTCAGCATCAAACGTTGCAGATGCTGAATTAACGCATTTACAAGATTCAAATGGTGGATATACCTACCATCCAATTTTGTACAAGGGCATTTTATGCACCGGTAGATTAAATAAGGGAGTTGTGATCGGACAGTTACTTGATACTTTAGGGATAAAACCTACAAAAATTATTTTCTTTGATGATAGCGTAAAACGTGTTGAAGAAGTAAAAGCTGAAATGTGTACGCGCGGCATACCATTTATTGGGTATGAATATAAAGGCGAGGAGTTATTAGTAGGCGATTTTGATCTGGCAGTCGTTGAGTTTCAAATGCACTATTTGGTTGATCACGAAGAATGGTTGAGCGAGGAAAAAGCACGACAAAAAATGATGGAATTAGAAGCTGGACATGAAATTTTCGGTCAAGCGGCTGAAATTAACTAAAAAAATAAAATGGTGTTACCAGATTTTGCAGGAAAGCTTCGTAATTTTATAGAAAACATCGGATTAGAATTATGATTTTACGCCTTATTAAAAAGATTTGATTCCCTTTGAGTAAGGCGATTGCAAGTGTTTTCTACGGTTTTTCTAATCGTATTTCAATACGTTCAACTGACTTTCCTGGCTTGTCTCGCTTCAACAGTACATGTCCTATTTCACCTGTTTGGTGAACATGAGTGCCACCACAAGGAACTTTTGCAAATCCTTCAATCTTCCAGAAACGCCTTTCCGTTTTTTCGTCCGAAAAATCTTTTATAATTGGTAAGTTTTGGTCAATGATGCTATTAAATTTACGAGAAATATCAGGAAGAATCGAGGCGAGTGAGTTATCTGATTTAAAATCTATCCGTGCCTTATTTTCTGCGATATGCGCACCAACTTTTTCTACGTTCATTTGCTGTGTCACAAGCTCCAAAACAAGTTCTGCTGCAAAATGTAAACGCATTAAGCGATAACGACGTGGCCAGTCTATTGTCATCAGAACATTCATGCCTTTGGTTAATCCATGTCCGTCCGGTAGTGTGTACCAGATGTTCATATTTTCGATACGAGAGTGAGTGATGGGAATGCCATTTACCCACGCCTTGTCGCTTTCTTGTCCACCGCAAAAAGAAAAGGCTATGGTTGCCTCAAACAAAACTTCAGAATCTTGAACGTCGGCAACTTGAGTATGCAATTCTTGCGCATACGGATCTTTCCAAAAAATTTTTTCCATATGGCAGAAATCTCTTTCGATCAGCCTGAGCTATTTAGCTATAGAGACTGTAATTTTTTAATAACAGGTACATCAGGCAAAGGAAATTCATACAGGGAAAGCTCATCTTTTGAAACCCATCGTATTTCTTGGTGCTCAAAAGGAGTAAATTCCCCAGAAAATGTTGTTACATAATATACCCGCATTTCCATTTTTGTACTTTTATGCTCAAATGGGACGGAACACAAGAATTCATCGACCTCTACCTGCACACCAAATTCTTCAAAGAGTTCGCGTTGTAAACATTCCTTTTCGGTTTCCCCTGGTTCCATCTTGCCCCCTGGAAATTCCCATTTTCCATAAAGAGCATCTTGTTTTCCGCGTTTTGCTATAAGAAATGTATCATTTTTTTTTATAACTGCTGCAATTACTTTATTAATTTTCAAATTTTGCATTTTTATATATCCATTTCATAACAGAAGTATGACTTGTTTTATTGTAAATATCACTTAACGTTTCTTGTGCATCGACTATTTCTGGCATATCGCTAAAATAATTTTGAAAATGGTCTTCGGGAGTCTCAAGAAGCTTTAATGTTTTTGTTCTTGTTTTGTCGTATATTTGGGTGAAATTAGTTTTCATCATGACATAACCGAGATTTAATTTTTCCGATATTTCACTAGGCATTTTCTGCTTTAAATCTTTATAGAGAAGTTCCGTCAAAAATGAAAAAAAACCCATATCATATGGTAGTCCTGTAAAAATATCTGTGCTGCGTGACATTACATTGCAACAAAATTTATTTTTTCTTATAAAAAATTGTAAAGCAACTGTGCAAGGATAATCTTTTATACCATTAATCTTATGGCATGGTTGATTAATATTGATTAATGCTTTTCTGCTATCAGGGTTGCTCAAAAAACAAAAAATAATCCAATCGTATTGTGTTTTATCTTCAAAATGTGGCAACTGTTGATGAAAAATGTAATATCCATAGTTTGATGCTATGTTTCCGTTATCATCAGCAAGATTTTTCCAAACACTCGATGCTTGCTCAAGACCATCGTGAACTTTTAAACTTCCGTTAAAATAGGCAAGAAGCTCTCGGCAAAAGTATCGTCTTGCAATTTTTCCTCTTAAAGTGTGAACACGATTTAACGGGTTAGTGAGAATATAGTTAACATCATATGCCTGTTGTCCCGATCCAGCATTCGCCTCAAACAAATCTCCATGTTCTTTTATATAGGAAATACCATCTATCACTAATTGGTCAATATTATTTGATATCAAATTTATGGGTTGCGGTACTACGAACTCATCATTTTCTGAACAATATATTGAAGAATTTATCAATGATATTATTACAAAAAAATTCAAAATAGATTTTCGATGATACATGCTATCTCCTCAGTAATCATAGGTTTTAAAACAATAAAATTTATAAAAACATTATAATATAAAAGTTGATGACTGCAAAAAATTGTCTAAGTTTTTGATCTTTAAGTGTTTGTTTTTTAAGCCGATTCATGCACTGATCATCACGCAGTGGATTGGACTCGAGTCTGCTGTTAATTCAAAACGTGATGATATTCAGCTGCAAGCACGAGTTATTTTTGAAATGATCGCGTAAGATGAATCGGGCTCTGCAAGTCTATTGTCATCACAACATTCATGCCTTTGGTTAATCCATGTCCGTCTGGTAATGTGTACCAGATGTTCATATTTTCGATACGAGAGTGAGTGATGGGAATGCCATTTACCCACGCCTTGTCGCTCTCTTGTCCGCCGCAAAAAGAAAAGGCTATGGTCGCCTCAAACAAAACTTCAGAATCTTGAACGTCAGCAACTTGAGTATGCAATTCTTGAGCATAAGGATCTTTCCAAAATATTTTTTCCATCTCTTTTATATATCCATTTCATATTTATGGGCGGCTCAATCATGCTAATAATCTCAATAAGATAACAGCTTTATAATAATAACACATTGTAAAATGTGCCTATTTTGTGATAGTCATAATGAATATAGTATAATTACGGAGTTTTGGTATGATTAAAAAATATATTTTTTTACTGCTTTTGGGTACTGCAACATTTCAGTCAACTCGTACCGATAATGGTCCCTATCTTGCAACGGCCGTTACTGTGTTTGTTAGTTTTGGGTGTGCCGCATATGCGTATGCAAATGGCAAAATGAAAGAAGAGAGTGGAGGACGGCTTGCTCTTGCCGCAGCAGGATTATCCGCTATCGTGTTTGCATTCGAAAATGGATTGAAAAATGATAGTAAAATAAACGGAGTAAATGCGGCTGCGTTCACCATGGGATCTTTATTTTTAACGCCAATAGTCTGGAAAACATTCAAAAATCTTATGTAACAACGCTTTCAACAGATTATCTTCTTGTATTCATGTGGCTATGTTATGCGATTTTTGATATCATTGTGATAATAATTATTAAATTTACTATCATATGACAAAAAAAATAACATCAGTTTCGAATCCGCTTGTTCAAGAAGTGGTTCAGTTAAAAAAAGAAAAAAAGACAAATCTTTATATCGTTGAAGGATTTCGCTTTTTTGAATCGGTATATAAACAAAAAAAAGATTCCATCAAACATTGGTTTATTGCAGAATCATTTCAAGGTCACTATTTCTATCCTGACATTCAGGATCGCTGCGTTGTTGTTTCAGAAAGCGTCATGAGCAAAATGAGCTCGATGACGACACCGCCTGGGATTTTGGCAGTATGTACGTATGAATATGCAAAAGGCACCCCAAAAATGCCCTGTCTGGTTTGTTATGATGTGAGTGATCCAGGAAATCTTGGTGCATTATTCCGTTCTGCAGCAGCATTTTCGGTAAAAGATGTTGTTTGTATCGGTGGCGTTGATCCCCTCAATCAAAAGGTTATTCAGGCATCTGCAGGTACCTTGCATCTTTTGAATTTGTACCGGATGACAGAAGCTGATTTTTTAAAACATGCCAAAAATAGCGAAATTGTCGCGATTTCATTGAGTGGGCAGCCGATAGAATCGATCGAGAAAAAAAAGAATAGGTTTCTTGTAATTGGCAATGAAGCACATGGGTTGCCGGAAAGTTTTATTGCGCAATGCTCAAAAACGGTGACAATTCCAATGAATAATGCTGTTGAGAGCTTAAATGCGGCCATTGCGGGTTCTATTGCCATGTTTCAGTTGTTTTAAAAATTGACAATTGTGATATTTTTGATACCATGGTTATAGATAATATGAACTATGGGGATCGGGATGACAATGGGATTTAATAAATTTAATTATAATTGCAAAGAGATATATACTTTACTTTGTTGTTTTGTTGTTATGAGTAACGTTATTGCAGATCGTCAAAGTGACATTGCAAGGATCGAGGAAAATATCATAGAAAAAAATATTCAATTTCCTTACGGCTTAGGCAGTATTACGCAGTATACGGATGCAGAGATCACTCTTTTGCGAGAAATATCAGAATCGATAAAAAGTGTTCGGGACGATCGTGATTTATATACGCAGGCGTATGTTTATCTGCGTGACTCTAGCAAGAGCAAACTGAAGGAATATTTCTCCAGGGTGACGTGTATGCAGCAGTCTTATAAGGACGATATGGTTGAGGATATTGCTACAAGATGGGTGTGGAAATTTATCTGCCGAGAGATACTTGTCTGGCTGCCTGCAATGCAAGCGGTAAGAAACGTTGGCCGGTGGCAGTTCGAGTAACTCAGCGTTTTTGCTCCCCAAAATCTTTTTTAAACTGTTTTTGTGAAATGTTCGATTGAATATCGTAATTGAGTAATGTTTTGTGAAGCATTTTGGTAAAAAAAATACGATCGGCGTTTTTAATCACTGCCTGTTCATGTGCAAGTGATAAAACAGTTGGATAGCCAAATCCATTTTTAATTTGATGCATCGTTGCCTCATACGCAAAATTACTTATCTCTTCGTTTCTGTTTATCCAAGATGGCATTTCAAGTCGTATGTATTCAGTACATGTGTTGATGTATACAAAGTTGATTTCATAATTTGTTTGCCCATTATTGTGTGTCATTGCGTTGCTTTTAAATGATGCTGTCCTGTGGTTTGGTTTCAAAAATAATGCGATAAGTTGTGTGTCGGTAAGGTGCGCACAGAGTTCTTTAATCTCCTCATTGGTAATCCCGGTGTATTGTATGTATGTTTTTACAATCTTGGTAAGTTCGCGGGATCGAGGCATGCTTGTGTAGCCAACAATTGGTATATGCTCAGCTTCAAACAACTGCAATATGTTTATGTACCGTGTGAGATATTTCTTTTGAAATTCAACAGGTTTTTGTGCATTGTGCCAAAATAATAACGGTCCGTCGGTAAAAAGGATGATCCTATCTTTTGGATGCTTTTGCTTGTAGGTTTGCGCTTGTTCAAATCCGTATTGCAGTTCTTTTAAAAAACGTTCAGTATCGACAATGTCATGTGTGTGAACGGAATCGTTGCATGTGTCCCAGTGAGAAAACAAAAAAGATTCACTTTCTTTTGCTACGTTGCCGTGCAATGAGCCATATTGAATCAAGATTGATCCAATATGCAACAAAAAACAGGATATACCGCTGTGTCGATCTGGATAAATTTGTGAACCGTCAACTCCGAGTGCAACATATCTATCTGAAAATGGTTTTATTTCATGTGCATGGTCGAAAGCGGTGTTTTCAAGGCATATTGGTACATCGTCTCGCTGTTGTATTAGATTCCAAAATTCGTTATCCGCGACCATCCTTTTAATTATTGGTAATAAAAGATCGAATGATGCACGTGAATTGGCTACAAGATCCGGTGCAGATCGATGAAGAAGCTCAATTATTTTCGCGTGATGTATCATAGCGTATTCTGTTTTTTAAGAGCGGCTAATCCCTTGAATAAACATTCGACTGGCAACATAATACATCGCAATCTTGTTGGACCGAGCGTCAGCGAGAGCCGGTTTTGCATAAACAGTTCGTTTATAGTGTACAATTTATCGATTGATTTACCCTGACTATGGTTGACGACAAAAGCGGCGGCCGCCTGGCTTAGCACACAGCCATGTGCCGTAAACCGGACGGTTTGTATAAGATCATCTGTGTGCAATCCGCTGATCGAAACAGTGTCGCCGCACAGAGGGTTTGAGAGGCTTGCTGAAAAACTTGGATTCTCCAAATTTCCCCGGTTTGTTTGATCTTGATAGAGCTCTAAAATTGCTTGTTTATAAAGATTATTCATTTTGAATTTATTCTCAAATGTTTCTATCTGAAAAAAAGATTGACTGGCTCAGAGAACGCAAATATGCTTATTATAGACTAAAAAATTGTAAAAGGGTTTTAAACGTGAACAACGCCACTAATAATATTCGCAAATCTCTTAAAAGGATACCAAAAAAGCATCTGTTTTTCTATAGCGCAATTATAGCGCTTTTAGCGATATTCCTTTTTTTGTATATTCATTCAAAATCTCGGACACCTTCAAAGAATAGCGCAAGAGTGGTGCATAGTGATATCAAGGTAATTGCCTGGGATTTGCATGATGTATTATTCTATGGAAAGCCGGGAATGTTACAGGTGCTTTGGGAGTATAAGAGGAAACATAAGTTAATTCCGGGTAGCAAAGTTACCAAATTGATTTTAAAAGATGTTAAAAGAATTATTATGGGGAAAGAAAGCCGGCTCAATGCAACTCGTGTTATTCAAACTGCATTGCGATACGGCCAAAATGAACTTGCTGAGTTTATTATCGCTCACGAAGCGGATTGTACGCCAAAAAATGATATGATAGAGATTGTAAAAAAACTTAATGCATTGGGATATACACAATATATATGTTCAAATATTTCTTCCTATGGATTACAACGATTAAAGGAAAAATATCCGGAATTTTTTAATTATTTTGAAGGTACGTACACCGCGCTTGAACACAATGGTTCAAAACCACAGGAACGATTTTTTAGAGTATTTTTGAATACATATAAGCTCAAAGCTGGAACAGTTTTGTTTATTGATGATAAAGAAGAAAATTGTCGTAGTGCGCAAAGGATTGGGATGCAGGTGATGTATTTCAAGGGTAAACGTAAAGGGGAGCGTAAGCAATCCACGAACACAATCTTTCATATATTAGGAATGGGTAATAATCAGATTTCGGCACCCGTTTCTCCCGTTCAACAAGGAATATCATAATTATGAAAAGAAATATTAACTATTTCATTTACTTTGGGCATGTTTTTTACAACACAGCTGTTGCGATGCTCTTTTTTATGATGAGTGTTCCCTATGTTTCAAAAACAAAAGAAGCGTTGGGTGATCAGCACAGGCGTGTCTTTATTTTTGATATAGGGGGTGTGCTTGCTCGTACCAACAAGCAGGTTGCTGCACGGCACCTTGGTCTGCCGCTTGTGCTCAAAAGGATTTTTTGGCATTTTCAGGGAGTTTCTAGTTCAACCATTCAAAAACTATTGTATCACACGCTTGATCGTGTATCTTCTGGCTTTGATTTGAAACCGATGCCTCTTGCTTGTGACCCGGATGGCAATGTATTACCCATTTTGATGCGGTTATGGCTTGCGGGAAAAATACCGGGAGAAGAGATTAAAGAATTGGTATTGCATGCTATTGATCAACATGTCGAGTGGTTTTCAAATGAGACGGAACAAAAGATGATAAAAAATTTGGTTTCTTTTATTTTTACGCCTGATCTTTTTGTTCAGACGCAATACATCCCGGATGAAACGATACAATTTATTAAACAGTTAAAAATTGCTGGATACAAAATGTATATATTATCAAATTGGGATCGAGATTCATTTGCGCTATTGAAACAACAACATTCTGATTTTTTTGATCTTTTTGATGGTTGCGTTGTATCCGGATTTGAAGGATGTATTAAACCAGATGGTGCGATTTATCGTATTTTGCTGGAACGGTATAATATTCTTCCTGAACAATGCATTTTTATTGATGATCAAGAAGAAAATACGATTGCTGCCCAGCTGGAACGTATAACGCCAATTCTTTGCAAAAATCCGCAATCAGTCTTCCATCTTTTGGGAAATTATTTTCTTGCGTAATGTTTGTTATGTTTCTTTATTTTGATTGAAGTGTCTAAATACCATTGGAAATAGAGCAATGAGAATAAGCACGACAAAGGTGATAATGATTGGTAGTGAGAAAATATCTGCGATAGTTTCGATTTCATGCAATTTTTGACCAGCAAATGAATATAAAAATACAAGTGGCAAAGAACCAAGAATTGTTGTCCAAAGAAATGTTGTTATTGGGACATCAGAGATTGCAGCAAACGAATTGATCAAAAAAAATGGAACAATTGTGAGAAAATGAAGTAATAGCAATGCGTTTGCGACACCATATCGATGAACATATCTTCTGAAAAATTCAATTGCATTGTGGTATTTTTGAACGATATATCCCTGCAGATACAATTTTACCGCTATGTATGAAATTATTGATCCAATAAATGATCCACAGAGGGCGTATAGCGCACCGGGGATCGTACCAAATAAATAACCACTGACCATAGTTAACGGTGCAAAAGCTGGTATGGCAAGTAAAACGGTGAATGTATAAAAGAGAATGAAGCCAAAAACAGATAAAACATACGATCGCTCGACAAATGATGCGATAAAATCCGCATATTTTTGCATCGAAGAAATCGACAAATAGCTGAATACACCGCTGTATTTTAGTGTGATAATGCTCATAATGATTATTACCAGGACAAGCACGTGACGTTGTGTCACCGAAATACCTCGTCTTATTATGATATTGAAAAGAGCGTAATAGAAACTGACAAAAAAAATCAAGCGGACGCTCTTTTACAATGGCAGAGTTTTGTGTACGATGTACTTTGAAAACTTGATAGGATATGAAAAAGTGGAAAGAATTACGTATTCATTACAAACGATTGACCAGGTTGTTTCGATACTTATTAAAAAAATGAAAACATACAAAACGTTTGCATTTCATGGTGATATGGGGTCAGGAAAAACGACAGTGATTCGCGCACTTTTGGAGCATGCGCATATTGATATTCCGGTGACAAGTCCAACATTCGCGTATGTTAATACATACCTTTCCTCGACATATAAAACTCGTATTCATCACTTTGATCTTTATCGTCTTTCAACGATAGATGAATTTTATGCACTTGCGCTGGATGATCTCCTGAATGATCGTGAAGCATTTATTTTTATCGAGTGGCCAGATCTTATTATGCCTATAATCAAGAAAGATCATAATGTATGCGAACTATTTTTCAATTATGGACAAGATCTTGAACAACGAATTATCACGATTAAAGAGCCAACTGATTAACGTTGTTTTTTAAATTCTTCGTGGCGTCCAGTCGTCTTTTCCTTGTCTTTCTTTAAGAGTTTCTTTTTCTCATGAAGCTCTTTATACATTGTGTCAATGACTCGATCAACTGTGTCATAAAACTTGTCCCCTTCGTGCTCATATGTCGAAATGAGATCGTAGTGAGGAGTTTTTACTCGCAATTCAACCTTATGATGTTGATGTACCTTCGAAGGCTCAAAAATCAAATCGATATAAATTGGCTCGCGTTCACTTTCGAGAAAATGTTCTATTTTAGTGAGTTGTTGATTTGCATATTCGTCTAACACTGAAGAATGTTCCATATGTCGAAATACAATGCGCTTATTCATATTATGCCTCTTATGCTTCTTTAGTTGCATTATACCAAGTTTTATACTAAAAATCGAATGAGGAATCATCCTTTGCCATCATGATAGTACTATAAATTACATCAGACATCCCTAAGAGGGCTAATGACCCAAGAAAAAACATAGTTTTTGGGTTTGCGTTTTCCCCAAAATTATACAACTGATATCCCGCATATAATGAGAGCGTGCCATTTTTCAGCAAACGGCTGAAAATATTTTGTTTAAAAAGAACATCGAATCTATGGTAAAATCCCGTGTCTTGCTCATTACCTAAGTATTTTGATACTGCATACATCTGTGGCAATGGCAGGCTGAGATTAGTACCAAGGATGGAAGAGACGCTAAACACAAATTTTCCCCACGATAATTGCGGATCACAATAATAAATGGCAAGTCCAGATCCTAACGCCTGAAATAAAGCAACACTTGTTTGGGCAACTCGCCACATTTCGGAGGATTGGGATGGTGCACTAACACCCATCATTAAGATCGCAAAAATAGCTTTCATTTGAATCGTTTTTACCATTTCTACAATCCTCTTCGCTTTTTTACTTGTATTGTATCATGTTCATTTTGAAAAGCTATTCCTCATTCTGCCAGATTTTTTTGTTTTTATTGTTGCACATGGATGAGAGGTGAGAACATATTGAAAAACCCGAAAGCAGAAGTATACTTGTCGCGATAATTTTTTCTTGTTGGTTTGATTGCTTCCAATTTCTTTGTAACGCAGATCCGGATAAGTAGAAGGAGTAAGATGATAGCCCAATCGAACTGATGTCAATCAGTGGATGAGTGCTGTTTGCAGAAAGAGCACAATGTGCCATTAAGCCTATGTCGACCGCGACCGCCAAAAGTACTGAGTTTATTACAGTGAGTTTCATAGTATTAAAAAGTTTAATTTTTTGTAGTGCGTGACGCACACTGAGTTGATGTATTGTTGCTCCTTCCAGGACGGATAAGACGAAGCGAGTTGTAAATGCCAGGTGATTAAATGTTACTGTTAATACCATGATGTAAAGGATGATTTTGATTTTCATTGTACTTAAAAGAAGCTTAAAAAGATGCTACACTTACGTGCTTTTTTGCACTATAGCATCCTTTGTCTCCAAAAGTCATTGGTCAATCAAATTCATTTTCTTTTGAGTCGTTTTTAAAATATGAACGTGCGTTTTCATATGCTCTTGCTGCGCCAAGAACGGTTGTTAATAAAAGATATATCACGTTTAACTTGAAAAGCCATTCTGTGTAAAAATCAGAATTTAAAATTCGAGAGCATTTTAAGGTTGGAGAGTGGTAAAATGAAGCTTTATGTTTGTGTGCGCTCTATTTACACTATGCAAAAATACCGCTCCAAACAGGAAACAATCGAGATCGACTTGAAAAGCCTTAGCAGATGAAGTGTAAAATGCATATGCAGCAATAAGAGAGCTTGCGATCATGTTAATTTCTTTTCGAGCAAAGAAAACTTCTCGATCGACTGGGAAATTTTGTCTGCTCTGGAGATGAGCCCTTTCAATTGTAGCACCAAGCGTACTTAACACGAATGGGACCCCTAGTATTATTATTTTTGCCTGAATAGGCGATAATTGCTTATCGCAGCAGTAAGCTGCATATCCGAGCGACGTACTAGAAACCAACGGATGAGAGAAGAGATAAAAAACATTGAAACCATTCGATACACAAATAGTGCTCAAAAGGATAGTAAAAATGAGTGTTTTAAGTTTCATTATCAAGCCACAAATCTTGTCATAACACGATTGGCTGAGGTGAATGTAGTAAGGAAATACAACAGAGCTTTTGAGGTGGTAGGACCATTTTTATTTTTAAAGAACAAAAAGAAAGAAGAGGGGAAGACGACGGCTTGACTCAGCGGTCCAGAGTAAAACATTAAATCACTCATCTTACCCGCCTTATCTTTTTGTGCGATGTCGTTGAGATTTCCTAAAAAATTTAAAGCGTTTGCTGCAATAAGAACATGCGTGCTATAAGGGTTACTTCGGCGATCAAGGTATATTCCCACACCAAAAAGCGCTGCCGTGGTAAGCGGATGTAAAATACCATCTAATCCTTGTGAGAATTTGGAATGTTTATTAGATTTACTAGACTTCTCCATTGAATATACTGAAGAAGTAGAAATAATGCATAATAGTGCCAAAAATATTTTTATATCCATATATTCCTTTATCGTTTTACTGATTTTTCTTTCTATATCCAAATACTAACGGCACACCTTGTAATTGAAAATGTTTTCTGATGATATTTTCAAAAAAACGCGTATGCGATTCATTAAACCATTTTGGTTCGTTGACCGTGAGCAATATGGTAATCGGTGCCGTGTTGATCTGTTTTAGTTTGTATAAAATTAATCGATTTTCTGATTTATGTAATGTCTTTTTTTCCATTGCAGTCATCAATACGGAAAATAATTCCTCTTGATTGAGCCACTGAGAGTAGCGCTCCCAGACTGTTTTTACAAGTGGCAACACTTTGCCTATATTTTTTTCCGATTGACATGAAATAGACAGTGATGCAACTTTGTCCAATATGGTTTCATGCACTTCTTTGTCATACTCAAGTTGTTTTTTAGTTTCATCGGTCACAAGATCCTGTTTATTCCACAAAATAATGAGCCCCTTTTTATGTTCATCAAATGCGTAATAGGTTAGTTTTATTTCCTGATCAGAGAGCATCCCTTCGTGCGCATCAATCATCAAGAGAACGATGTCAGCATGTTTCACGCTATACATTGTGCTCGAAACCATCGATTGCTCGAGCGTATCATGAATTGAGCGTTTGCGTCTTACTCCTGCAGTGTCGGCGATTTGTATTTCATCTTGGTGAAAACGAACCCGCTCAATCAACGCTTCCCGTGTTGTTCCAGGAACATCAGATACAATGGCTCTATTGTGATGGAGCAACGCATTCAAGAGGGATGATTTTCCAACATTTGGTTTTCCAAGAAGTGCAACTTTGCACAATGCCTCAGATTCTTGCTGCTGTTGTTTTTTCTCAGCAGGCAACAAGGATAAAATAGTTTCAAGCAGCTGTGCGATTCCTTTGCCGTGTGACGCTGAAATAGCGATTTGATGGTTAAAATGAAAATGCTGCTCCAGTTCATCTTTATATTCGCTGCACGAATTTTTGTCAATTTTATTTAAAAGGAGAACTATAGGCGTTCCCGTTTTACGGATTTCACGAGCAATCTGCTCATCAATTGGATGTAACGGTATAGAACCATCGATGACAAAAAGGATAACGTCAGATTTTTGTATGCAATCTCGTGCAATGTCCTGAACCTGCTTGTTAATGACGTCAGCATGACGATCGTAGGTAACCCCACCGGTATCAACGAGCGTGAACGATATGCTATTCCAGGTAATTGTATCACTTAAAAAATCGCGAGTTACGCCTTCACGATCAAATACAATAGCTTTTGTTTTTTCTGCGAGTCGGTTGAATAATGTTGATTTTCCGACGTTTGTTCGCCCAACGATTGAAACAACTGGAAACGCTTTATTCATAAATCACCCTTTTCAATTTCTGTTATAGTCCCAGGAAATACGCTTTGAAGAAGATTTGCATAATGCCATTTGTTACGATCTGATATATCGATTTTTGAAGTTCTATTGATGAATGTACCCCTTTTGGTGCTTGTGGTCGGTGTTGTTTGCTTATATAACATTTCTTTCTGTGTGGCGCGGTGTTGTACCGGCGTTTCCCCTTTTGAATTCAAAGGTGATTGTTCTGGTCGAGTTTGTGTGACCGTGATGATGGGCTCTTTTGTAATTTCTGTGGTGAAAACGGTATGAAGCGTTGCACGGGAACCGAATACCACTTGTAAAGTGGGGAGCCAGTCCTTTTTGTGTTCAGTAAGTACATCGGCAAAAAAGCTTCGATCTTTTTGATATAAAAGTGTAACGGTATGGGTTACAGGGTCAAAAGATTGAAAAGTTCCCTGCTTGAAAATTGAAAGTAATAACGGATCATCCTTGTGTGTTATCTTTTGTAAAAAATCTGACCACCGCGCGTCACCGTTCTGTTCTTCAGGATTGCTTGTGGGAGCGGCTAATTGTTTTTGTGTGTCAAAAACTGTTGTATTATTCGCGCTTGCGTTGCTATCCATTATCTGCGTATTTTGTTTTTCGGCAATAACGGCTTTTAAAGAATTATGATTTTGTATGCTTTCATTTTTTTCCATAAATACCAGAAGGATCATTTCAAAAAATACTGCGGGATTTTCAGAGCGCTTGAGTGCTGCTTCCTGCTGACACATATGCGATAAGAATTGTATGACAACTCCAGGAGTAACATTTGAAAGATGATTAAAATGTGCTGTGTTTATGTCATCAGTAATGTGATTGCCATAGAGAAACCATAACAAGGTCCGCGCACAATGAATGATTCGATCAAATACTACCGTAAACGCTGCGTGATCACGAGGTATTATTTTTTGAAAAAGTAAAAAAGAATCTTCTTGTCGATCTAAAAATATATGCTCAAAAAGGTGTATTATGTTGTCATCTGAAACGCTGCCAAAAACTTGTTCAAATGATTCAACCGATATGTTTGATACCGCAAGTCTTGTTTGATCAAGCATATTCACTCCATCGCGCACAGATCCTTTACTCATTCGTACAATGCGAGCAACACCCTCTCTCGTGTGTACTATGTGTTCCTTATTCGCAATTGAACATAAGTGATCAGTTTGTATATTTTCGTTGACTGGATTGAAAAATAATTGAAAACATCGAGAACGAACAGTTTCTAATATTTTTTCAGGTGCGGTGGTTGCTAAAATGAATAAAACATTTTTTGGTGGCTCTTCTAATATTTTCAAAAATGCATTGCAAGCAGCCTTACTCAACATGTGCGCTTCATCAATCAGATAGATTTTTTTATTACCAATAAGTGGGAGTAATGTTGCAGATTCAATAAGAAGGCGGACATTATCGACCCCAGTGTGCGATGCGGCATCGATTTCTATAAAATCCGGATGTTGCATCAGTTGCATCGCAGTGCATGATTTACACGATTGGCATGGTAATTTCTCATGGGGATTTTTTTGAAAGGATGTCAAACGCTCACAGTTAAGTGCTGTTGAAAATAATCGTGCAGTAGATGTTTTGCCACAACCATGCTTTCCGGCAAATAAATATACAGAAAAAATATGATTGAGAAAAAGACTGTTTTTTAGAATTTTAACAACAATAGGTTGTCCAATAACATCATCAAAATGCTGTATGGCATATTTACGTACAAGTGGTGTATACATTGTTGTATCCTCAAACAAGAAGGGGAAACCGATACAAGTATGTTTCTATATCTGCTGCTTCTTTTCAGACCTGACAGGTTGTACAGCAACACCTTTATGGTTTCCCCACGTATTTTTTTTGGTGGAGAGAGAGGGATTCGAACCCTCGATGCCCCTTTCGAGACATACACGATTTCCAATCGTGCTCTTTCAACCACTCAGACACCTCTCCACAAAATTTTAGGTGTAAGAGTAGTTTTATCCCTGCTTCTTTGTGCGGCTCGCAGCAGAGACGCGACCGCCGCCCTCACCCGTATTTTTTCGGACTGTTGTTGCTGGTTTCGCTGGTATAACACGCGCTGTTCTTTGAGGCTTTTTTGGAGTCTCTATTTCAGCCGTGTCTTCAGTGCCAAATGTCGATGAAATTGCTGATTCACCAGGAGATGCTTCCGTTTCGACATTTTCTCGTTCAGAAAGCGCCTTCTTTTCCGCAGCAGCCTGTCTTTTTTCTGATTTTGCTTTTTCGGCTGCGACAAGTGCCGACTGGACCGCATCTTGCAGATGCGAGAAAACAGCCTCTATCGCTTGTGGAGAGTCATCATTTGCGGGTATGACATAATCGATCAGAGAAGGATCAGTATTTGTATCAACCAATGCAACGATTGGTACGTTCATTGCTGCCGCCTCTAAAATAGCGGATCGTTCCTTTTCTACGTCGACAACAACAATGGCACCTAAGTCGTTGAAGGAGAGATTACGCAAACCACCAACATAACGCTCAAGCTTGAAGACCATTTTGTTGTAGACACTGAGCTCTTTTTTTGTGTAAAATTGAGCCTCTTTTGACTTTGCGAGTACATCCTCAAGGTGCAACAAACGGGTAAGCGATTTTCTTACTTGTGACCAATTGGTCAGAGTACCACCGACAAAACGATGATCAACATAAGGCATCTTTGTTTCCGTGCCGGCTTTCTTGATGATATCCTGTGCTGCTCGTTTGGTTCCAAGAAAGAGGACCTGTTTTCCACTGGCAACGATTGCATGGAGAAATTCGGAAGCCTTCTCAAGCTGAGTAGCTGTTTTGAAAAGATCGATAAGATGTGTTTTATTGCGCTCTCCCCAGATGTATGGTTTCATTTTGGGGCACCACTTTGATCTTTGATGTCCAAAATGGACTCCAGCTTCGATTAATTTTCGAACATCGACTGCCATGATTAAACATTCCTTTAGAATTTAAGTATTTTTCAGTAAAATTAGTGTAACAAAACGCATGAAAAATGCAACAAATGATTTTTATGCTCCAATAACAGTGTTCGTTTTTACCGCTTTATCAAATCGTTTCCCAAGCAAATAAGAGACGCCAAACCAGCTGATAATAATTATCGAAAAAACGATCGAATGCATAGGAAGGAGTAATGTGTCTCCAAAACGGGCCGCAACGACGTTGATGAGGGACCCGGATGTTCGTGCTATTTTACTTCCAAATGAATCAATCCATGATTTCGATTTGAATTTAATTTCCTTGACCGTTGGAATGTAAAGGCTTTCCCTGAGTGGCCAATTGAATGCGTAATGTATCGCTTTGAATGCGATAAATGCATTGTTAATTGCGTCAGAGCCTGTTGCATAAAAGAGGTACAGCAAAAAGCAGCCCATAAAAATCGGTACTAAAAGTAGGCAAATGCGTACACCAAGAAGATTAAGAAGCGTGCCTGTTCCAATTAAGGAGAAGAGTAATCCAACAACATGTGTCATAAATGCAAGTTTGAAGAGAGCTCCGCTGAATTCGGATAATGATGCGGATCCCTCTTGGGCTGCACCAAGACGCAAAAATCCCAAAACAGTGTTGATTAATTCATAAAAAAAGACAATTGCGAAAATACCGAAGACGTATGGATATTGGAAAAACATCTTGAGTCCTGCAAACATACCAGTTGCGCTTGTTCCGTGTTGTCTTTTTTCCTTTTCAACTTGATATACCGCTTCGTACCCATGAAGTTGCTGGCCTGGAACTCGTTTGATTAACAGACGAACAACAAATGGCACCAATAAAATACACAGTGATGAAATGATCATCAGGAGACAATGTGAGGTTGTATCATTAATACCCTGTAAGTTTTCATTATCGCTAATTGAAAATAAGTACCACGCGAGTGACGTGCTCAGTATTCCTCCAACTTTTGATCCGGCAACAATTGGTCCATAGCTTGATTTTGCTTCTTCTGGGTTTGATATTGAGTTTGCAAATGACCAAAATACACTGACAAGAAAAGGGGAATACGCTTCAACAAAAAAGTAGAAGAACCATCCAAAAAGTCGGTTTGGATTTGTTGCCGTATTTGGAATGCCAATTTCATTATGTTGTAAAAGGTATGCACACAAAAGACCGGAAAACCCAAAGAAGAGACTATAGTAGATCAAAAGGTTATACCGTTTTACGTTATCGACAAGGCGTGAATAAAAAAGGATCGCAGGAACGAGAATAAGGAGACCAATGACTCGTGCCCATGGAATAAACTCCTTTCCGATCATTGCAATAAACACCGAATTTTTTAAATCCCGCGTTAAAGAATAGCCGGCAATGAGCAAGCAATAAATTAAACCTAAGAAAAAAACTTTTAAAATTGAACTGCCAAGATTGCTTTGCTTTTCTATATTTACAGTATTTGTACTACTCATTTATATCCTTGTTTGTACCTATAAAAAAGGGGATCGTCCTTTGATTTTTAAAGAAACGATCCCCAAAATAATCATGTGTTCTATAATCTTTGATTAATTAGTGAGTGCAAGATTTGATTAACATACCACTTCGTTATTTTTAACAGCTTTGGTATAAACCCGCGCAACATAAATTGCCGCAACAAGCCATACCCCAACTAATCCCAAAGAAATAATGGAGCTGAATGTAAGGAAATAATTGATCCCCTCAACAATGCCGTATTTAACCTTAAATCCGCCAGCAAAGTCATTGACATAACTTCCCGCAGCTTTAGCACCACGTCCCCCAAATACTTCCATCCAAGATTGTGCCTTGTATTTCGTGTCTTTTGTTGTGGGAATATACAATTGTTTCAATGTTGGCTGGTTCAACGCATAGTTTACCGCTTTTGAAAACACCATGATCCAGAATGCGATCAAAATTGATTGTGCATTAAATTTCAGGTAAAGCACTGCGCCCAATACCAATACTGGTAAAAGCAAGAGAGAAGATCGTATGCCAAACCACTTTTGAATTGAATTAATACCAAGAAGCACACAAAGCATAGAAATAATACCTACCCAAGTGCCATAATTTCCAAGATAATTATTAACCTCAAGTTCTGATGTATAAACCGCGGCTACGGAAGATTTGAAGTGAAAATCAATAATTGTCACTATAATTTCATAAATCATAATAATTGCAAACATGCCAAGCAGGTATGGTTGAGAGAAAAGTAATTTGAGCCCTTCAAAAAAACCCGGCTCTTCCTGATGTTCTTTGTGACCCTTTTCTTCATAACCCGTTAATTGTTCTTCTGGAGTTACTTGCATAAAGAACCAAAAAAGCAGTCCGGTGATTATCATCAAGACAGCACAAATTCCAACAACTGGCGCACTGTTACTAAACCCTAATGTTTTTGCCTTTAACAACCAAGGCCCAAAAATATTTCCCAATTGACCAAAAAATGCAATCATTGGAAATCCGCGACGTGCTGAATCAGGTTTTGTCGTATCCGTTGTAAATGCCCAGAAAAGCGCAACAATTAGTGACCCATAACTTTCAACGAACACATACCATGCCCAACCGATGAGACGGTATGGATCCTTCACGGTGTTTTCAATTCCATAAACCGGGCTTGAAAATCCAAGATAAAAACCAAATGAAATAATAGCATACAAGCCAATCAAAAAGTAAAAGACATGATGACGGGCATATGAAGACACAAGTCTATTATATATTAATATAATTGGAATAATGATTGCTAAAGAAAGCCATTTTGCGCGCGGTTGATAATCCATACCAATAATCGCATTAAAGATACTATCTTTCATAATGCGCATTGACCAGTACGATCCAATAATCAGACCGAAGATACTCGCTAAAAGTCCGAACTTCTGTACCTCAACGCGGCTTTCAAAGTCACCCCACAGTGTCCTTGCTATCTTTTTTAACATAAAAAACATCCATCCTTTCACATGTTTAACAAAAATGTTTACATATCAAACTGTAGCATAAGGATTTTCCTTTGTAAAAAGAATTTATGCGTCTCGTTTTCAGATTTGAGTGATATTTTGATATTAGGATTTTTTTAAAAGAGAAATAGGAGAAAGTAAAGAGTGCAAGTTCACCTGCGTGTAAATTGTTCTTTTTTGGCCTGCTTGTTGTTGTACAATAAAACTACAATTTTACAATATGAATTATGTATGGTGTTATTAAAAGATAAAAAATTTGTTTCATCGTTCTTTCTTCTGTCATTTTCATTACTTGTTGCAAGTGACCAAACCAACAATGAAATAGTTATCGCAAATAGTAATTCATATTCTCAAGTTGCGACACATTTTGTCGAAGGGACTTTTATTCGGCTTCCTGATGAGATGTACAACTCGATTGTGAGACATTTTTCTGATGAAAAGACAAGTCTTCGGTCTGTTGTTGGCCTTCGAGCGATCGATGTAACATTCAATAGACATATTGAAACTTTTTTGAAAGAGTATATAACGTTTCGGGGTATGACCAAGTATGGGTTAAGTTCCTGGGCATTGATGTACAAAGATTTGTGGAAATTGGCAGTCAAGGTTGATTGGGCAGTGAATGAAAAATTACTTGATAGTGAACATTTTAAAACCTCTATTCCATTTTTATACGCTTTGTTAACCGATGAACGTTGTTGTATCAAGAAGCTTTTCGGTTTGAAGGCATATGATTTTTATGACGATATTCAGCCAAGTGATTGCTCAGATATTGTGCAAGTGGCAACCCCCCAAATGGTGACCTACGTGAATAGTAGGGGAGAGAGTAGAATGCAATGTCCCATTTTGCTCGCCTTTGTTGATGGGAATAAAAACGAAAATCTTGTTTTTAAAAGCGTGCGTTCATTTGCTCTGAAAGCTCTATTGCAAAAGCTATCTCCCAAAATTATGTTGTTTCAAAAGAAGGGAGAAACAATATATTGGGATGACATTTCTGGTTTAACACCAGGTGCGGTTCATATACGCCAGGAGGGAATAAAAAAACCTGGGTGTGTCCTGATTTGTGAAAGTAGACAGCCGAGCGATTATAATGAAACACATGGAGATTTAACCATTCCCAATGGCGTAAAAAGGGACAATGATGGTTGGTATATAGATTATTCTTATGCGTTTCTTTATCAAGATTGTTCAAACAAAGACGTGATACAACTTTCCATATTGTTGTTTCCCTCCTGGTGTTTGCAACGGTCAAAAGAGCAATGGGAGTTTTTTTATGGTAATTGCATGCAATGGATTGAAAATGTATACAAAGATGAAAAAAGGAAAATATTTTGTCGATTTTCTTTTCCTTACGGACAGACTTTTGATGGTTGCAATGACTTATTGAAAGAGTCACAGCCTCTATTTTGTAAAAGAAGCAAAAAAATCGAAGTATCGTCTTTGTTTTATTCCGTTCTTCAGATTGATTGCGATGGTAACAATGATGATGCGTTGATTGATGCATATGAACAGAATGGGAGTTCTGATATTCCAATAATTCAAAAAACAAGATTCTCCTCTCCAAACTTTGATCCTCAGCCATCTTGTATCGAACAGTGGCTTTATCTTATATATTGCCATAATGACGTAGCGGAAATTCGCTCAAATGGTTGGTACAACGGCATGAGGCTTCCCAGCAAATCATCATTAGTGCGACGATGGCACTGGTCAAATGATCCTTTACTGAACTTAATAATGAACAATGGAAAACTGAATCAAACAACAATTGCCTATATTATTTGTCGGGGATCAGATCGACAACGTGATATGATTTTGAGGAGAAATGAACTGAAATTGTATATTCAGCATGCTATTATTGCATTAGCTAAGGGTGACTATTGCGATCCTACAATTTCTGCATATGATTTATATTTCAAGTATCAGGATAAACTTGCCATTGAAGAAAAAAATAATATTATTTCAAAAATTTTTGAAGATGACCGATTAAGTAACAACCTGTTTTTTACCAAAGAGATGAATGAGTTTATTCTACAAAATGGTGCGGTATTGTTGCATGATTTTTCAGAGAAAATTATTTCCAAGATTATTGATCGTCAGGAAAAAAATAAGGTTTTTGATCAATCAAATATTCAGCACCTGCGCTACGTTGACATTACTTTTTTCATGAATCACATGAAATTCTACACAGGAGATGAGCGAAGGCAAATTATGAACACGTTGTTTACGTATGCCTTTGAAATGTTGAAAAACGTTAATTTATAAAAAAGAGACGACTTTGTTAATGGCCGTCTCTTTTTTTGTGTGTATAATGTTTTAACTGATATTACAAATGAACTATTGAAACTGATTGTAATAGTCGTTGTTTAAATTGTGAAAACAATGTTTCGTACTTTTCTTTTTGTAGCATTGGAGCAATCTCATCGTACCGCTCATCAAAACTCAAAAGTCTAGAATCAGTCCTACTTTGCAGGCGGATAACTTCGATTGTGCCATCGCTTAATGTATTGTAATGCATTTCTCCCGATTTCATGTGCAGGATAAATACGTGATCCGATGAAATCTCAGATTCCTGTAACACGATCGGAGCAGAAAACAAAAGATGCTCTGGTTGTGCGGCAACATCACCAATTGTCTTTTGGCCAACCAGCGCTCGCTCGACAACATATTCAGTTTGTTTGCAGGTAGGATGCATATCATAATAGGCACGCACCTCTTGCAATGAAATCGAGATGTGCTCGTACACCTCTCGTTGTAGAATAATGTTCATAATCTGAGATTCGCGCAATTGTTCAATGCCTTCTGAAACTGTGTATCCAGCATCAATAAACATTTGGTTGATGTCCTGTCTTGTGAGGTGATACGCCTGTTGAACAGATTCTAGGTAGCCCTCAACCATTGCATCATCAACGTCGATCTTATGTTTTTTTGCTTCCAACAGTATTGCTTTTCCAAATTCGCAATCGGAAAGTGAACGGTACTGCCCAAACAGAGTGGGTCGATCAAGATCTGATTGCGTGATGATTTCTGTGCCGCCCGCCGAAGAAACAATTGCAACGATTGTATCTTCCAATGTTATAGGCGTAGCAGAAAGGTGCAAAGCTATGCACGTGCTGGTTACAAGAAAGAGATATGTGCGAAAATCATGATTCATTGATAATACCGATTTTTTATAGACCTTCTTCTTCTAATTCTTCGATGAGTGTTTCAACATCTTCTTCATCGATGGTTAATGGTTCAATGCCACCAAAGAATTCTTCGTTGACTGTCACATTATATTCTACTTTAAGATCATTCAATTTGTCTGATATTTTTTCGGCAATTTGATATTGCAATGCGCGGTCTTTGACAAGGTCTTTTACTTCTTCATAAGAATAGAAGGTATCCTCTTTCTTTGATACGCCTTGGATTACCCATGCTGTTCCGTCCATGTCAGTAACAGTAACAGTTTGGGGGAATTTTGTCATTGCAAGTGCTGCATTACGAATATTTTCGTCAACATTCATGTTTGACTTGCTTACAAGACCAAAATCCTTGAGTTCAAGATCTTCCTTTGTTGCGATTTGTGAAAGATCCTTTGTATTTACCTTTTTCAAAAATGCCCTTGCTTCACCTTCTGAATCAAAGGACACACCAATTGTTTTTATGCCACCACGTTCTTTTTGTATGCCGGGGATGGTCTTTTTATGTGTGTCATAGAATACGCGAAGTTCTTTTTCAGTAGGGCTGACGCGTTCTGCAATTTCTTGTGTAAAATACTTATTGTTCACTGTTGTAGTTGCCATTTTGATTGCGACATCAAGGTCATTTTGATATTCGGTTTTTTCTGCTATTTTTGATTCTTTTATGTAGAGATCAACCAAATCCTGTTGAAGGAGTAACTCTCCGATGCTTCGATTAATTTCATCTGCAGAGATCATTTTAATGTACTCTTCAAGCTGAGGATTTTCGTTAATCATCTGTTTTTTATATTGATCAACATCGCTAAGGGTCACGAGCGGTTCATCACCTATCCACGCGATAACAGATGGATCATCCTTTTGTGCGCCTTGATTATTTTCTTGACACAAAAGAGATGTTATTTGAAATAAGAAAAGGCCAAGCAACATCCGTAATGATGCTATTCTTAAATATTGTCTATTGTTCATATATATTCCTTTCATAATGCCCTAGTATACGCTCCGATATCCACATCATCATATCAAAATGGAAATATTCTTCAATGTGTCCATTTTGATATGAATGTATTACAATATTATATTCTTCCTACTTTGAGAACAACAAGAGAATTACTATCAAGATGCTCCTCTACCGCATGTATAACATCCTCTTTTGTGATTGATGCAAATCGTTGATAGCGAGTATCGTAATAATCGTACGGTAATTGTAATTTATGTAGTGTCAAAAGCATACTGGCGATTGTATTGCTTGTGTTGCATAGGTCGATTTGTGCATAAAGAATTGCTCGTTTTGCATCTTCTATTTCTTCGTCTGTTATTGTGCTTGTCGCCTCATCGATAGTATTTTTAATTGCCTGAATCGCCTCATCAAGGTGATCGCGCGATACGATTGTTTTTACGACAAATTTTCCTGGTTGTTCATCAGCACCTGAAGCAAGCGATCCGGTAATTGTATAAAACAGGCCCGTTGCTTCACGTAATTGAAAAAGACGGGACATCATTGATCCAAGTACCCCGCCGCCGAAAATTTGATCGAAAATAAGTAATTTTTCATAATCAGGATGTTGTCGATCAACCGAGATATTACCAAGCATTAAAACAACCTGGTCACGCTGTATGTGATGATCAATGACCTGCGCCTTTGATTTTTCGAGTGCTGGATAGGTTATTTGTTGAACTGGTACATGTTTCCATGAATCAAGATGTGCTTTCACAAGATCGAATACCTTTTCTGCCGATACAGCGCCTACAACGGCGAGTCGCGCACCATCCGGAGACATAACCTTTTTATAAAATTTGACAAGATCAGCTCTTGAAATTTCTGCAAGCGACTTTTCTGTCCCGAGTGTGTTTTTCCCCCAAGGATGACCCTTATACAGAATTTCTTCAAAGAGCAATGTTGAAAATTTTTGGTGATTGTCCCAAAAACCCTTTAATGTATTGAGCATTTGATAGCGGATTTTCTCTATAGATTTCTTTTTGAACTCTGGAGCACCGACAAGCTCTTTAAGGATTATTAATGCAGATTCAATGTCTTCAGCCAAGCATTCGACAATTATTTTTCCGGGTCTAATTTCAACGGACATGCCGCGCATTTCTAAAAATTCGGCAAGTTGTTCTGCATCGTACTGCTTTGTGCCTTCTGATAATAAGGATGCCATAAATTGATACAGTCCTGGTTTGTCATCCGGTTCGTAAAAACTACCCCACGCCTTGAGTTGCAGTGCTATTGTAATTCGTTCCATTGATTGTTTTTCGTATACAAGGACCTCAAGACCATTTGACAATTTTTGCTCTTGAGGTTTTGGAAATATAAATGGGATTGGTGTTTTGGGTGTGATTTGTTCTGCGTATCGCGGCGGTTCAACTTCAGTCGTTCGTATGCGCTGTGCTAAAATATGGGTATCCGCTTTGTCCGCTTCCTGCTGCAGTCGCTGGAGCCGTTCTTTTTCAGAATCAGCAATAGGAAGCAATATTCCTGTGCTCATGACCGATGGACGTAACCAATTCGCGATAAATTCATGTACTTCCTTTTTTAGGTCCTCATCTGATTTTTCTTCAAGAAGGTTGAGAATATATTCTGCATCACCAGCGCCGAGAAATGATCTGCCTATTTCGTATGCTTGTTCTTCGAAATCATCCAGAGTTTCAGAGCGACGCATTTTATAGTTTTTTACTGCTCGTTTTATTTCATCATCAGAAATACCGACTGAGGCGATTTCTTGTAACGTTTCTGCAACGACACGTTCGATATGTGGGATATCCTCAATGGATTTTGGGTGACAGGCAATGTAAAATAACGTGTGATCAAACAGAGACAAGTGTGATGCGTCAATGGCAGTTGCAATTTGGAGGTCATGCACCAGTTTTTTATATAATCGACAATGTCTTTTTTCTGCTAAAATCCACGCGGCAAGTTCCGGACCAATTTCCCGCTTTTTTGAGAATCCTGGAGTTGAAAATGCAAATATCACGATTGGTTGTTGAATTTGTCGATACATGGTGATTGATTTTTTAACGATATCATCCGGGTGGTGAAATGTTGTTTTTTTATAACCTGGACGAGCTTCTAAGTGGCCAAATGTTTTTTCTGCTTCGTTCACAACGTCATCATAGCGCACGTCTCCTACAACAATCAGTGTTGCATTGTTTGGTAGGTAATGTTTTTGATAAAAATTGTGCAAATCGTTTCCATTTACAGACCATAAATCTTCTTTATATCCAATAATTGGATAGTGATACGGATGATGAAGAAACATGGTCGACAGAAGTTCTGTAATGAGTTCTCTCGTGTATGAATCACGATACATTTTTAATTCCTGAATGACCGCTTTCATTTCAGAATTGAGCTTTTGATCATCAAATTCAGCATTGAGCATACAATCAGCTATAATTGGAAACACATCAACCCATTGTGTTGAGGGAAGATTAAAGAGATATCCAGTATAATCGTAGCTTGTGAATGCATTTGTGGTTCCAGAAAGTTTCTGAATTGCTGCATTAATATCGGATTCGGATAAGTGGAGAAACTTCTCGTTTGTTCCTTTAAAAATCATGTGTTCAATAAGATGCGCTATTCCCTTTTCTCCCATGTTTTCATCTTTAGAACCAACATGGTAAAACACTTGAATTGACACTTTTGGTTGTGAGGAATCTTCCATCACCAGCACGGTCATGCCGTTTTCAAGAACATGTTTTTGCACGCGATGTTTTATGTCCGTTTTTTTTTGTTCTGAATGATTCATAGAACTCTCTTTGTCCTCTTTCAATTGTTTTGTTGCCGCTGCTGGCATATGCCATAGTATAATTGCGCACAAAATACACTGTACTGAATTCATATCTTTTGTCACTTTCTTGTAACGGAATTTCGAAAATTAGTGTCAGTTTATCACGTTGGTTTACGGCGCTGCAAGTAAGAATTTTGGTTCTATAAAAAGAAAATCTGTTGTTTTTATAGAAATCGCTGACGAACTAATTCATATTGAAATACAAAACATAAAATAAATAGCTGTCTTTATACTGTTCCATAGTGATGAAAATTTAATTTGTATTTTTTTTCAAACATTGTACGTTGAGAAGGAACACAATTGGTTGCCCTTATGAAGATATATGTCCATTTTTATTCTCTTTTTCAAACATCAAGGCCGTGATTTTTTACGTCGTGTTTTCGTAACAGCACCACTTTTTTTCACTGCCATTGGTGTCACTGTTGGAATTTTGTTGTATTGGTACACAACGAGTGTTATGCAACTATTTTTGCTTGCCATGTTCTGGTTGGGCGCTTCTGTTGCTTTTTTTCCAGGTGCATCGATCAACCAAAGATTTTATGTTTTCCTTTTGCCCATCTTACTTTGTATTTTTGGTTTTTTTTCTGCATATAAACAAAATCAGGAGTTTTTAAGAAAGCAGCGCCAGATTTCTCCCGGAAGTATCTCGGTGCGCGGTGTTGTGTATGACATTGAAAAAACCAAAAACCCAATTTTTCCCTATGAAGTTACGATTAGGACGAATGAATGTGCATTGCAAGATGGGGAATGGTTTTCTTGTGTATCTTGTATGAAGATCATGACAAAGCGATACGGATCTTTTTCTGTTGATGATACTGTTGAATTATCTGGTCTAGCTTCAAATAAAGTCGATCAATCATTCGGATACTTTCTGATGAAGGAGGATATTAGTATCTATGTATTTGTGCCTTATCTGCGTAGTGTAATACTGTCTCGACCATATTATTCGATTCGACGATTATTCTATCGAAAAAGAGGTGCCTTGTATCAGGAGATTAAAAAAACGTGCTCTGACAGGACAATGATTTTTTTCAAGATGCTCTTTCTTGGAAAAAAGGAACGTCATAGTGATGAAGCTGCCGCGATTGATGATTATTTCAAGCGGTGGGGCATTATGCATATGACGGCTCGTTCCGGGATGCACATGACTTTGTACGTCCTATTATGTACGATGTTATTGCAATTTTTTCCGCTGCCCTTTGTTTTAAAACAGATGATGCTCGTGTTGTCTTCAATATTGTATGCATTGTTTAGTTATCCAAGTGTTTCATTTTTACGCGCATTGGCTACATCTTTTGGTATTATAGTATGTCATTGTATAACGCGGCGTAGTGATTTTTTGCACGTGACACTGGTTGTTTATATCATTCAGTTGTTGATCAATCCGATCACACTCTTCTTTTTAGATTTTCAATTAAGTTTTTTACTTACTATTGGAATTGGTTTTTTTTTCAAAAAGTATTTTTATAAATTATTGATTTAATTTTTGTATTTTTTGTATCGTATGTTCGATATTCAAGGATGCTATCAAAGGGGGATTAGTATGCAGAATCGAATAATAAAATATATCTTATTCAGTATGCTCTTGTGGGGACTGTATCTCACACCAACATCAAATGTACCATCTGGCATCCATCAAGAATCGATTTTGCTCTCTGATCATTCCATGAATGACACCACGGTATCACAGTGCTCATGTCAATGCAGTTATTGTACTGATATGGATTCGGTAACGCGCAGCAAGCAGGAACAGGACCAAAAAGAGGATATGGATGAAACAATGCGTTCAAGGACTGGGCAAAAATCATGGACAATTTTGGTGTACATGGCGGCAGACAATGGATTACGTCGATTCGCGATTAGAAATATTCAGGAGATGGCAAAAATTGGATCAAATGAACATTTTAATCTGCTTGTACATCTTGATATTATTAATGGGAATGAAAAAATATCTGAATTTTATTACATTGAAAAAAATAATGTTGTACAAATCAATGTGTATCCTGAGGATATACTGCCGATGGATAGCGGTAATCCCCAAACGCTTCTTGAATTTTGTAAGCACGGACTTACTGGATTTCCCGCAAAGCATTATTTGTTGATCCTCTGGAATCATGGTACCGGAACAATTAATCCGCGATATGGACGATTTATTAATCCATCACTTCTTTTCTCATATAATCCCTTAACGCACAAGCTCGATCTTGATCGATCGGTCGGCTATCTTGATCTTGTTGCTGAGGAAATAGGAAATTTTCGTGGAATATGTTGGGATGATTCAACGGGAAATTATTTATCCAATGAAATGCTTGCAAAGGCGCTAAAAACGATCTGCAAACGATATTTAGGGGGAAAGAAGTTTGATATAATCGGGTTTGATGCGTGCCTTATGGCAATGACAGAGGTGTACGGCTTGTTGAAAGGATGCGGAGATATTGTTATAGGATCACAGGAAGTTGAACTTGGTACGGGATGGAATTATGCATTATTGCTCATGAAATTGATGCAAAGTGTCCCTTCGCCTGAAGAATTTGCACAACATATTGTTGTAAGTTATTACAAAGCATATCAGAGCATCACGAACGATTATACACTTTCTGCCATTCGACTATCGGCATTGGATCAGATTGAAAACCATATCCATCGTGTCGCAACGATTTTAAAAGATTCATTATCAAATTCAGGAACAGCCGAAACTATGAGCTCGATTATTCGTAAAAGTCGAGATCCCCGAACATGTACGCATTTTGATGAGCCGAGCTACATAGATCTGTACCATTTTTATGACAACTTAGAAAAAAATATTGATCAGGCCAAGATAAGCATTCCAAGTAATTTGTATGCCGGATTAAAAGAATGTCTTCAGGAACGCCAATCATTGTTTAGATCGCTGATTATTGCACACACCTCGGGAAAAAACCTGACGCATTCGCATGGTATTTCGATTTATTTTCCTTTTAATAAAATTCATACATCCTATCAATCGAACGACTTTTTTAAAACAAATGCATGGGGTAATTTCTTAATGCAATATCTTTACGCATAAGTTAACCAATAATATTTATAAGCAGTTGTGCGGGGACCCTCATCCCCGCACGACTTTTTTTGTGCATAATCAGTTTTGTTTGATTTGTTGCCTTACTATTTTTATTCAAATAATCAATTAAAATCGTTTTTTGTCATTGTCTTTTTCTTCTATTTTGATATAATAAACCTGAAAAGGTCAGTTTTTTATTAGATTCTACGTCTGAAATGTTAAAAAAATATGAATAAAACGAATTATTACAAAATGCTTGGCGTTGAAAATGGCGCAACGACTGATGAAATTAAATCAGCATATCGGAAGCTTGCCTTCAAATATCATCCTGATAAAAATCCGGGTGATAAAAAGGCGGAAGATAAGTTTAAGGAGATTTCCGAAGCCTATGAAGTGCTTTCTGACGAGAGCAAGCGTGCGCAATACGACCAATTTGGGACGGTTTCACAAGACGGGCAAGGTTTTTCAGGTCATAGTCATGCAAGCCAAGAAGATATTTTCCAAGGATTTGCTGATATTTTCGGTGCCATGTTTGGTGAACAGCAGCGACGGGGCGGTAAAGTTTCATACGCGCAGCAGGGCCATTCCTTATCAAAAGACATAGAAATATCGTTTAAAGAGTCATTTGTCGGAGCAAAGCGTGATATTAGTTATTATCATTTTGTAACATGTACTCCTTGTAAAGGTTTTGGGACGAAAAAAGGGACTGTTCCGCAGCCATGTTCAGGTTGTGGTGGTTCTGGTCAGGTTCGTTTTAATCAGGGGATTATGATGTTTATGCAAACCTGTCCGACTTGCCGAGGCGAAGGTTTTGATATCACCGATCCGTGTACTTCGTGCAATGGTCAGTCTCGCGTGCAGCATTACGAAAAATTTTCTATCAATATTCCTGCGGGAATTGCAGACGGCATGGAATTACGAATTACGCAAAAGGGTGACGCAGGTATCTTTGGTGGTGGTTATGGTGATTTGATTATTAAAGTGCGTGTCACTCAGGATCAAACATTTAAGCGTCAAGATGATAACTTGCTTTGTTCCGTGCTTTTGACCTACCCACAGCTTGTGTTTGGGTGTCAGATTGAGGTTGAATCAATTGATGGAACAAAACATAGCGTAAAAATTCCTCAAGGATGTCCAATTGGAAAGCAGGTTACTATTACGGGTAAAGGTTTTTCTAAGATAAAGCAACGTTCTGGGCATGGTGATTTTATTATTACAACAAAGTGTCACATTCCAACAAAACTTTCATCAGATGAAAAAGAGGCGCTTTCAGTGTACTCGAAATTAATTGGTACCGATGTTGCACCGCATAAAGATGAAGAGCCGTCAATTGTGAGTTTCTTTAAAAAGTTTCTTGGATAAATTATAGCCATTTTAAGTATTTATTAATACGCAAAAAAATAAGGGATCGAATATTACTCGATCCCTTATTTTGTATCTCAAAAAGAAGTCTGATGTTTATGCAGTTGCTGCTTGCCTGAGCGTTTGTGCAAGACGACTTGTTTTTCGTGCTGCCGTACGCCAATGAATGACGTTCTTCGTTTTTGCTCTGGCAAGCTTTGATTCAGCCTGACGCAATAAATCTTGTGCTGCAGCAAAATCTTTCATTTCGACTGCATCTTCAAATCGTTTAACCAAGGATTTAACTTCGGTTTTTCGTGCTTTATTTCGCAACCGTCGAACGATATTTTGTCGCGCCTGTTTTTTTGCAGATTTTATATTTGGCATACTATATACTCTTTACTTTGACGTGCTTTGAAATTACTTTTTGTATTTTTCCTGCCTTGACACACTTGGTGCACACAGGACCGCGATGTACATGGTTACGTGCATCACCCACAATTTTGTAACGAACTACATGGACATTGGGGTAGATCCATCGCTTAACTCGGTTGTTGGCATTACTGACAAAACACCCAACAGATGGATGTTTATCGCAAATTCCACAAATTCTTGCCATGAGAAACCCTTACGATAATGCTTAGTTTTTTCTGCTGTATATCAAATATTGTAGCAAAAAACCCGTTGATTGCAACTATAAAATTCTAAATGATGGGTGCAAATTATGAATATTTATTTGAATGCTTTTTCTATTTCTGCCTTGAGAGCTGATGCATTCATAAAACCAGCTTTGGTTGCGATCACCGAGCCATTTTTAATGAATAACATCGTGGGAATGCTGCGTATTTTGTACCGATCTGCAACGTCTGTATTATCGTCGACATTGAGTTTTGCAAAGGTATACGAGGCCTCAAGTTCTTTAGCGACCTGTTCAAACAATGGCGCCATCTGTTGGCATGGCCCACACCATTCCGCGTACGCATCGATGATAAGTGGTTTTTTATGTGATTCTTCAAGAAATGTGTTTAGATTTGTTTCATTGACAGCAGGTAGCATAAGGCATTCCTCATTTTATTTGGTTTGTTTTTTATTTGGTTTTTGGTAATGCCCAGTATAGCATGAGGCTTTATGAAGTCCATGACGCCTCAAGAACATTGTTTATCCATCGCGCTATACCCATCGATCGTGAGCAATTTGATGGAAAGAATGGGAACTTCAAGTTCAACAATTTCGTTGCCATTGCGTTCTTTGCAGAATAGCTTGTCCCGTTTATCGACAAGATAACATCGACTTGTGTTGCCGTGGAAGGTGACCTTGATTAAAATGAATTCCTGAGTTGTTTTGTCCGGCTTTGAAAATATGATGGTATTTTGTGATTCTGGCGTTGTAATTGATTGAATTTCCTGCAGTTCTATGGTTGCAACCGTTCCTTGTTCGCTTGGATTAAAATTGAGTTGTTTTGGAGCATTGCCATTTTCCTGTTTTTTATTTTCTATATCGCACCATTCGGTTGGCGCTTCGTAAACATGAGTTTTGAGTTGTTTGTTCCAAAACGTGATCTGTTCAACCTTTTTTGCTGGAAGTATATAGGTCTGCAGTTGGCCGTACACCGTAATGTTCTTGAGTGGCGTATTTGAGCTGTCACCCATGGTCGCCTGAATGTAAAACGCGCCAATTAAGTACGCAATTATAATAAAAATGTATAATTTTTTGAGCATTACAACCTCTTTTGAATATCTTTGGCATATTTAAATTGTAATGTATTATTTCTCAATTAATCAATATTTCTATTATGATTTATTTAATTTTTACCAGATCTGGTTTAATGATGTCGAGAAATTCTTTGGTGTTTCTTCATTGCGTAATTTGTTGAGTAGTTTTTTTATTTCAGTGGAAAATGAACCAAAAACAGCGATTACTTCATCTGCGTTCGTTTCGTCGTACGCATACATGGTGATATTATGTTTTTTAATAAAATTAAACCAAAGCTCTGGGTCCCCAATCAGGTTTTCCAGCGCGGCCATTCGGAATGTTTCTTTGGGCGAGTTTGCAATTTTGCCGCGTTCTTCAAGAACACGGCGCATTGTTTTCCAGCTTAATTCAAACGAATATTCGAAGGCCTGAATTGCTCCAGCGCGCAATTGTTCTGAGCCCAGGTTATGCCGAAATGTTTCGAACTTGGAAAATGCTTGTTCTAGCGGGCGTAGCGAAATTTTATCTTGTTTCATACGAATTACCTCATAATAACTCTTTTACAGTATAGATAAAAATGAATAAAAACAAAGGCGTGTGATTGCGTGTTACCAATTTCTGTTTTGCCAAAGTGATTTATACGCAAAGATAGATGCCATGAATAAAGAGGCAGCGCTCGAAATTTTCAGAGCAAGATTGACGTTTGGCCTAACTTTATAGCCCGCTCCCGCAAATTTCGGAAGAACCCATAAAAGTAAAGGTGATGTTCCTATCAATGCAGCAAGAGCAAAGATTTTTCCGGGGTTATTTACGAAGAATCGTACGGACGGGCTCAGGTGTTCATTCAGTATTAAACCACGGATGTTGAACCTTTTTCTTGCAATTTCTTTTAGCACGTTTAATTTTTTGATGAACAGATCGGCGTGCGCCTCAAACTGTAAATCCTTAAACCGTAAATTACGATCACTTACTTGGAAAAGTTTTTTTATAAAGGGTTCAATTTGATCGTTTGGTGATAATGTTTCTTCTTCTTTTGTGCTCAGCGTAATTCTGTTGAGTAGTTGCATTTGGCGTTTAATTTTTTTGCTCAAAGGTGTACTTATGTCTTCGATTGTTTGAAACTTTTCAAATACTTTTACCGCAAGATTTACTTCCAGAAATACTTGAGATACAAGGTCGCTCAGCAGTGCTTCCGCGAGGATTATTTTTCCTACATTATTTAATTCTTCAATGTTTATCAGTTCCTCTGTGGGGTCAATAAAGCAATTTCTAACGATACCGCGCAAAAACTCTGCGTTATATAATTGATCTCGATTTTCGATAAAGCCTGTACGAGAGGCGTGGTGAGACAACCAGGTTATTGCTGACTGTGTATGAAATTGGTTAGATTTGATAAATATTTTTCCGTCGAGCCAAAGTGTAGCTTCCCAGTTATACCTTGGATTAAAACTTCTAGGAAGTTCGTCAAAAGCAGGTGGATTGTCGTCAAGTTGGTAAAATACCTTATCTAATCCGGTAAAGTTTTTTACTGCGCTTTCAAGGCCGTTCTCTAAAACTGTATTCAATCTCTTGTTAGTAATTTGTTTTTGAAAATAAAGGTCCGTTAAGGGGAGGCCGGGGATTTCATTTACCTCTTCTATTCCCATGCAGCGTAGCGACAAAGAGGAAAGGATCGTGATTATTATTAGTGCTGTTTTTACCATTTATATATATTTCAAATTTGATCTTATAATAGCACGTTTTTAGCAAAAATCGCAAGGAAACGCCGTTTTTATAAAAAGTTTGTTCTGGCCCTGAACGGTTTTAGATTATTTTTTCATCTTCTGATACAATGAAATTAGGTGTTTCTTGGCACACTTTTAGATTTATTTTATCGGAACTTATTTTTCATGGCAAAAGAGCAAATTTCATTTACGTGCAATACCTGTTTTTACAAAACGATCAGGTGGCTTGGATGCTGTCCGTCGTGCCAATCATTTGATACTTTCAAAGAAGAACGCATTGTGAAGTCGCCAACGGGTCTATTTTCAAAAAAAGACCGCGTTGTGGCAAACGCGCCCGTTTCTCTTTCTGCGGTGCAACCAAAACAAAAACAGCGTATTTTGTCTGGTATATCCGAGTGGGATCGTGTGATTGGTGGTGGCATTGTGGTTGGATCGCTTATTGTGTTAACTGGGGACCCGGGGATTGGAAAATCGACCTTGCTGCTACAAGTTTCCAATGCTTTTGCGCGGCAGTGTAAAATTTTATACGTTTCGACTGAAGAATCCATTGAGCAAATTAAACAACGGGCAATGCGAATTGGTGCATTACATGACACATTATTTGTCTACGATACTGCTTCATTTGAACAGATTTGTGCTGTTGCCAAGGAACATAATCCGGATATTCTTGTACTTGATTCACTACAAAATTGCTATGTGGAATCTTCTGAATCGCAGCCGGGGAGTATTGGGCAAATCAGAACAATGACCTTTGAACTGATGCGATTATGCAAAGAATATGGTATTACAACGATTGTGACGAGTCATATCACCAAAGAGGGTGTTATCGCAGGACCAAAAACACTTGAGCATATGGTTGATGCGGTTTTTTATTTACAAGGCGATGATCAGTGGGATACGCGGGTTCTTTTGGGCGTTAAAAATCGATTTGGATCGCTTCAAGAACTTGGTTTTTTTCGGATGGAATCTGAAGGTTTGCGTGAAATTCCAAATATTAACGAAGATGTCATTAATGCACATTTACCAACACCAGGATCGGTACTCGTTTCGACGACAGAAGGTGCGCGGCCACTTCTTTTTGAGTTGCAGGCATTGACCATTGAATCTCGGCTGACATTGCCGCAGCGAGTGATTTCTGGCATTGAACATAAGCAAGTCGTTTTGATTGCAGCCATTTTGGAAAAACATTTAAAAATTCGATTTAGTGCGCATGATATTTTTTTC
>Ga0075421_100000082_pt1 | contig 72487 bp, 62 predicted proteins | sample SoiMetdeltSBSDD5_FD_75292 | JGI IMG/M metagenome (GOLD analysis project Ga0075421, IMG submission 75292) | Bulk soil microbial communities from a Populus tree surrounding site in Tennessee, USA - Soil MetaG P. deltoides SBSDD5 | ecosystem: Environmental > Terrestrial > Soil > Tree plantation... | reverse complement strand
GTCGAAGCTCTTCTGGGAAGGCACCGGCATCTGGGGCGTCAACCAGCCCGTGGGCTGGGGCTTCGACATCATCAACTTCGTCTGGTGGATCGGCATCGGCCACGCCGGCACGTTGATCTCGGCGATCCTGCTCCTCTTGCGGCAGGAGTGGCGCACGTCGATCAACCGCTTCGCCGAGGCGATGACCATCTTCGCGGTCGCCTGCGCCGGCCTCTTCCCGCTCATCCACACCGGCCGGCCGTGGCTCGCCTACTGGCTGCTCCCCTATCCCAACACCATGGGGATGTGGCCGCAGTTCCGCAGCCCGCTCATCTGGGACGTCTTCGCCGTCTCCACCTACGCCACCGTGTCGCTGCTCTTCTGGTACGTCGGCCTCATCCCCGACCTCGCCACGTTGCGCGACCGCTCGACCAAGAAGGTCGCCAAGATCATCTACGGCATGGCGGCGATGGGCTGGCGCAACTCCGCCAAGCACTGGCACGAGCACGAGGTGGCGTCGCTGCTGCTCGCCGGCCTGGCGACGCCGCTCGTGCTGTCCGTGCACTCGGTGGTGTCGTTCGACTTCGCGGTCGGCATCATCCCCGGCTGGCACGCGACGATCTTCCCGCCTTATTTCGTCGCCGGCGCGATCTTCGCGGGCTTCGCGATGGTGCTCACCTGCACGCTGCCGCTGCGGCGCGTCTTCGGCCTCCAGGACTTCATCACCGAGCGCCACCTCGAGAACATGGGCAAGGTGATGCTCGCGACCGGGCTGATCGTCACCTACGGCTACGGCATCGAGGCCTTCACCGCCTGGTACAGCGCCAACCAATACGAGACGTTCATGATGTGGAACCGGCTCTTCGGGCCGTACCGGTTCCACTACTACGCGCTCTTGCTCTGCAACGTGATCGCGCCGCAGGCGCTCTGGTTCCGCTCGGTGCGCGTCTCGCCCGTAGGGCTCTGGTCGGTCTGCATGTTCATCAACGTCGGCATGTGGCTCGAGCGGATGATCATCATCCCCGCCAGCCTGCACCGCGACTTTCTCCCCTCGTCGTGGGGCATCTACCACGGCACGATCTGGGACTGGGCGATCTTCCTCGGCACCATCGGCCTCTTCCTCTCCCTGCTCTTCCTCTTCGTGCGCTTCGTGCCGATGATCTCGATCTTCGAGATGCGCACGCTGGTGCCCGAGGCGCAGAGCGTCAAGGAGTCGGCCGCCGCGCGCGACGCGGAGGGCCTCCCATGAGCTCGCAGGACAGCGGGGGTCGGCTCTACGGCTTGATGGCGGAGTTCGAGGCGCCGACGGCGTTGATTGCGGCCACCGAGAAGGCGCGTTCGGCCGGCTATCGCAAGCTCGACGCCTACGCGCCCTACCCGATCGAGGAGCTGGTCCACGCCCTCGGGCACCATCACTCGAAGCTGCCGATGATGGTCCTTGGCGGCGGCATCGTGGGCTGCCTCGCCGGCCTCGGCCTGCAGGTGTGGGTCAACGCGTTCGTCTACCCGCTCAACATCGGCGGCAAGCCGGTGCTCTCGTGGCCGGCGTTCGTGCCGGTGACGTTCGAGACCACGATCCTCTTCGCGTCGCTGACCGCGGTGCTGGGGATGCTGGTGCTCAACGGGCTGCCGACCCCCTACCACCCGGTGTTCAACGTGCCGCGTTTCTCGGCCGCCTCGCGCGACCGCTACTTCCTCTGCATCGAGGCCGCCGACCCGCGGTTCCACGTGGAGGGCACCCGGCAGTTCCTCGAGGGGCTCGGGCCGTCGGAGGTCTCCGAAGTTGAATACTGAGTGGGTCTCCCGCTCCGCTCCGATCCGGGGCGTGGCGCTGGCGGCGCTGGCCATCGCGACGCTTTCCCTCGGCGCTTGCCGCCAGGACATGCACGACCAGCCTCGCTACGAGCCGCTCGAGGCGTCGAAGTTCTTCGCCGATGGCATGGCCTCGCGGCAGCTTCCGGAGGGGACCGTGGCGCGCGGGCACCTCGCGGCCGACCAGGTCTTCGCCACCGGCAAGGACGCCGCCGGCAACCCGGTCGCCGCACTGCCGATGCCGGTGGATCGCAAGCTGCTGGCGCGGGGCCGGCAGCGCTTCGACGTCTTCTGCTCGCCCTGCCACGGCCGGCTGGGCGACGGCATGGGCATGGTGGCGCGCCGCGGCTTCAAGCAGCCCCCGTCGTTCCACGACGACCGGCTGCGCGACGCGCCGGTCGGCTACTACGTCGACGTGATGACCCACGGCTTCGGCGTCATGCCGAGCTACGCCGCCGCCATCCCGCCTGCCGACCGCTGGGCGATCGCCGCGTACGTCCGCGCCCTGCAGCTCTCGCAGCGGGCGCACCTCGCCGACCTCGAGCCGGCCGACCGCGCCGCGGTCGAGGCGGCGGCGGCCGCAGCCGCGGCGCCACCAGGGCCTCACACGCCGGAAGCGCACTCGACTCACTGACCGTCGCGAGGCCATGGACACCACTCCGCGCACGACCTCCACGAGCTTCGACCCTCCTGCCGACCTGCGAGGGCTACAGGGGACTTCCCTCATCGTCGGCGTCGTCGGCCTGGCGGTGGCGGCGGTCGGCTTCTTCGTCGACCAGGCCCACTTCTTCCAGGGCTGGCTCGTGGCCTGGGTGCTCTGGCTGAGCGTCGCCCTCGGTTGCCTCGGCCTGGCGATGCTGCAGTACCTCTCGGGCGGCGCCTGGGGCCTCATGATCCGGCGGCCCCTCGAAGCCGGGGCGCGCACGCTCCCGCTGCTGCTGATCCTCTTCCTCCCCGTCGTCGCCGGCATCCCCCACCTCTTCGAGTGGAGCCACAGCGACGCGGTGGCGGCCAACGCGATGCTGCAGGCGAAGCAGCCGTACCTCAACGTCCCCTTCTTCCTGGTCCGCGCCGGGATCTACTTCGCGGTCTGGATCGCGCTCGCCGGAACGATCTCGCGACTCGCGCGGCGCCAGGACGAGACAGGCGATCCGGTGGCCGGACGCCGCCTGCAGGGCGTGTCCGCGGCCGGCTTCCTGCTCCTCGCGCTCACCGGCAGCTTCGCCGCCATCGACTGGCTCATGTCGCTCGACCCGCACTGGCAGTCGAGCCTCTACGGGCTCTGGTTCTTCGCCGGCCTCGGGCTCTCCGGCCTCACCTTCGCCGTCGTCGTCGCCAACTGGCTGCGCCAGCGCGCGCCGATGGCGGGCGTGCTTCGCCCGCAACATTTCCACGACTACGGAAAGCTGTTCTTCGCCTTCACCATGCTCTGGGCGTACCTCTCCTTCTCGCAGTTTCTGCTCATCTGGGCGGGCAACCTGCCGGAGGAGATCCCGTTCTACCTGCGCCGCATGCACGGCGGCTGGGGCATCGTCTCGGCCCTCCTCGTCGTCGCCCATTTCGTGCTGCCGTTCCTGATCCTGCTCTCCGCCGACGTCAAGCGGAGGAGCGCCACGCTGGTGAAGGTGGCGGTGTGGATGATCGCCATGCGCTGGCTCGACTACTTCTGGAACGTGGCGCCGACGCTCCAGGCCCTGCACCACGAAGGAGGCCACGGCGGCAGCTACTGGGCCGGCCTCTGGATCGACCTCGCCGCGGCCGTCGGCATCGGCGGCGTGTTCACCTGGTTCTACCTGCGGCAGCTCGCCGGCCGGCCGCTCCTGCCGGTCAACGACCCGCACCTCGCGGAGGTGCTCGCCAATGAGTGAGTGGGCACCGGGAATGGATCCGGGGCCGGCGCACGAGCCCCGCCACGCGCACGAGTCGCCGTACGAGCCGCCTCAGGAGTCCGTGGAGTTCGACCGCGAGATCCAGTATCACCAGCTCATCTGGATGGGAGTCGGACTGCTGCTCATCGCCGTCGTGTCGGCGGTGCTCGTCTTCTTCATGCTGCGCGGCTTCGTGAGCTGGCGCTCCGAGGCTGCCGGCGCAGGGCCGGTGATGCCGCCGCCGGCCGCCAGCGACGCGCCGCAGCTGCTGGCGCGGCCCGAGCGCGAGCTCGCCACCGTGCGGAGCGGCGAGGCCGAGCGTCTCGGCAGCTACGGCTGGGTCGACCCGGCGAGCGGTGTCGCGCACATCCCCATCGAGCGTGCGATCGACCTCGTCGCCGCCAAGGGGCTGCCGACCAGCGCTCCGACCGCCGCCGCGACGGAAGCGCCCGGCACGGCGCCCGCACCGGCGCCGCCTGCGCCAGCCGCGACTCCGCCCGCCACCGCCCCCCCGCCACCGGCGGGAGCCGGCGCGCACCCGGGAGGGTTCCGGTGAGCCGAACCGCCCGCCGCCTCGCCGCCGCGCTCGTCGCGGTCGTCGCCGTCGCCGCCGGCACGCCGGCGCGCGCCGACGACCCCACCGCCTCGGCGCTGCCGCGCGCCCTGCGCGACGTGGGCATCGACCGCAAGGTCGGAGGGCAGCTTCCGCTCGACCTTCGCCTCCGCGACGAGCAGGGCCGGCAGGTGCGCCTCGGCGAGTACTTCGGCAAGAAGCCGGTGATCCTCGTCCCCGTCTACTACAACTGCCCGATGCTCTGCCCGCTCGCCCTCGACGGCCTCGCGCGCTCGCTCAAGGTGCTCACCTTCGGCGCCAGGGACGACTACGAGCTCGTCGTCTTCAGCTTCGACCCCAAGGACACGCCGGCCGACGCGCGGCGGAAGAAGGCGGACGCGCTCGTCACCTACGGCCGCCACGGCGACAGCGCGGGCTGGCACTTCCTGACCGCCGACGCCGACGCCATCGCGACGCTCACCCGGGCCATCGGGTTCCGGTACAGCCGCGACGCCGCCGCCGGCCAGTTCGTCCACGCTTCGACGCTCGTGTTGGCCACGCCCCGGGGGAAAGTGGCCCGCTACCTCTACACGACGGAGCCGGCACCCAAGGACCTGCGCCTGGCGCTCGTCGAGGCGTCGAGCGGCAAGCTCGGCACGGTCGCCGACCAGGTGCTGCTCTACTGCTACCACTACGACGCCGCCACCGGGCGCTACACGCTGCTCACCATGCGCCTCGTGCGGATCGGCGCCGTGATCACCGTGCTCGCGCTGGCCGGATTCATCGGCTACATGCTGCGCCAGGAAAAGCGCGGCCGCCTGCTCGCGGAGGGATCGCGCTAGTGCAGTCCGGATTCCCACTCTTCCCCGAGTCGGCCTCGACGATGGCCGGCCAGGTGGACGCCCTCTACGTCTTCCTGGTGGCGATGAGCGCGTTCTTCTCGCTGCTCATCGCGGCGTCGGTGGTCTATTGCGCGATTCGCTACCGGCGCCGTTCCCCCGACGAGGTGGGCGGCAGCTTCCACGCCTCCATGTTGCTCGAGGTGACCTGGACGATCATCCCGCTGGGCATCGTCCTCTTCCTCTTCTTCTGGGGCGCGCGCGTCTTCTTCCTGCAGGTCCAGCCGCCGCCCGACGCCCTCGAGCTCACCGCCACCGGCAAGCAGTGGATGTGGCGCTTCCAGCATCCCGACGGGCAGCGCGAGATCAACACCCTCCACGTGCCCACGGGGCAGCCGATCCGCATCGAGATGATCTCCGAAGACGTCCTGCACAGCCTCTACGTGCCGGTCTTCCGCACCAAGATGGACGTCGTTCCCGGCCGCTACACGACGCTCTGGTTCGAGGCCACGAAGCCCGGCACCTACCACCTGTTCTGCGCCGAATACTGCGGCACCGAGCACTCGGGGATGGTGGGGTGGGTCGAGGTGATGACCCCCGAGGACTACCAGCACTGGCTCGCCGGCGGCGCCGCGGCCGACAAGCCGCCGGCGGAGGCGGGCGCCGACCTCTTCGCCTCCATCGGCTGCAACACCTGCCACGTCGACGCCGGCGGCGGCCGCGCGCCGTCCCTGCGCGGCGTCTTCGGCAGGCAGGTGCAGCTCGCGAACGGCCAGACGGTCGTCGCCGACGCCTCGTACCTGCGTCGCTCGATCCTCGAGCCGCCGGCCCAGCTGGTTGCCGGCTATCAGCCGATCATGCCGACCTACAAGGGGCAGATCAGCGAGGAGAACCTCTTCAAGCTGATCGCCTACATCAAGAGCCTGAGCGACGGCGGGGCGGCAACGCCCGCTCCGGCTGCCGATCCAGCCGCCGCCGCGGGCGCTGACGCGCCTGCAGCGACCACGGGCGCTGCCGCGCCCGCAGCCGGCACCCAGGGAGGAGCAGGATGAGCGCCGTCGCCGCCCGCACGCTGCGGCCCAACTACTTGAACGCCGCCTACGGCGTGAAGAGCTGGCTGCTGACCAAGGACCACAAGCGCATCGCGCTGCTCTACCTCGCCTCGGTGACGCTCTTCTTCGTCGTCGGCGGCGTCTTCGCCGGGCTGATCCGCCTCGAGCTGCTGACGCCGGAAGGCGACCTGGTCTCGTCCGACACCTACAACCGGCTCTTCACCATGCACGGCGTGGTGATGATCTTCTTCTTCCTCATCCCGGCGATCCCCGCCGTGCTCGGCAACTTCCTGCTGCCGCTCATGCTCGGCGCCAAGGACCTCGCCTTCCCGAAGATCAACCTGCTCTCCTGGTACGTCTACATGGTGGCCGGCACGCTCGGCACGCTGGCGCTGGTGCAGGGCGGCGCCGACACCGGCTGGACGTTCTATCCGCCGTTCTCGACGCGCTTCTCGAACTCGCCGGTGACGCTGGTCGCCCTCGCCGGCTTCGTCGCCGGCTTCTCGTCGATCCTCACCGCCCTCAACTTCATCGTCACCGTGCACCGCATGCGCGCGCCCGGGCTCAGCTGGTTCCGGCTGCCGCTCTTCGTCTGGTCGCTCTACGCGACGAGCGTCATCATCATGCTGGCGACGCCGATCCTCGCCATCACCCTTGTGATGCTGATGCTCGAGCGATCGCTGCACCTCGGCATCTTCGATCCCACGCTGGGCGGCGATCCGGTGCTCTTCCAGCACCTCTTCTGGTTCTACTCGCACCCCGCGGTGTACATCATGATCCTGCCCTCGATGGGGATCATCAGCGAGCTCATCGCCGCCTTCTCGCGCAAGCGCGTCTTCGGCTACTCCTTCGTCGCCTTCTCGTCGATGGCGATCGCCGTGCTCGGCTTCCTGGTCTGGGGCCACCACCTCTTCGTCTCCAGCCAGACCGCCTTCACCGGCACCGTCTTCTCGGTGATCACCATGCTGGTCGCCGTGCCGTCGGCGATCAAGGTATTCAACTGGACGGCGACCCTCTACCGCGGGTCGGTGTCGTGGCAGACCCCGATGCTCTACGTGATGGGCTTCCTCGGCCTCTTCACCATCGGCGGGCTCACCGGCGTCTTCCTCGCCACCATGGGCTTCGACATCCACGTCCACGACACTTACTTCGTGGTGGCGCACTTCCACTACATCATGGTGGGCGGCACGCTCATGGGCTACCTCGGCGGCCTCCACTACTGGTGGCCGAAGATCACCGGGCGCATGTACCCGGAGTTCTGGGGGAAGATCTCGGCGCTGCTCGTCTTCGTCGGCTTCAACCTGACCTTCTTCCCGCAGTTCATCCTCGGCTACCTCGGCATGCCGCGCCGGTACCACGCGTACACGCCGGAGTTCCAGGTGCTCAACGTGCTCTCGACGGCGGGTGCCACCGTGCTCGGCGTCGGCTACCTGCTGCCGATGGTCTACCTGGTGTGGTCCATGCGCTACGGCAAGAAGGCCGGGGCGAACCCGTTCGGCGCCGTCGGTCTCGAGTGGGAGACGAGCTCGCCGCCCCCGACGTTCAACTTCGACCACCCGCCGGTCGTGGACCACGAGGCCTACGACTACCGTCGCGGAGAGGACAAGAAAGTTGCCGCCTGAGACGGGTATCGAGGACCCCAATGAGCGCTGAGATGCACGCGCACGGCGCCGCCCTGGCCGCCGACTCGCACGGCCACCACGCGAGTGGCGTGCTTCAGCACCAGTTCGACAGCCTCGAGCAGCAGCGCGACGCCTCGACCCTCGGCATGTGGGCGTTCGTCGCCCAGGAGGCGATGTTCTTCGGCGGCCTGTTCACCGCCTACATCGTCTATCGCTTCCTCTACCCCGACGCGTACCACATCGGCAGCCACCAGCTGAACGTGGTCCTCGGCGGCATCAACACCGCGGTGCTGATCAGCTCGTCGCTGACCATGGCGCTGGCGGTCTGGTCGGCGCAGACGGGACGACGCCGGCAGCTCACCGCCTGGCTGACGACGACCCTGCTCCTCGGCTTCGCCTTCCTGGTCATCAAATACTTCGAATACAGGGAGAAGTTCGCGCACCACCTGGTGCCCGGGCTCCACTTCTCGCTGCCGGCGGCGGGCGCCGAGGAAGGGCACGTGCAGCTCTTCTTCTCGCTCTACTTCGCGATGACCGGCATGCACGCGATCCACATGATCATCGGCGCCGGGATCCTCATGGTTTACATCCCGATGGCGGCGCGGGGGAAGTTCACGCCCGAATATTCGCACCCGGTGGAGCTCTTCGGGCTCTATTGGCACTTCGTCGACATCGTCTGGATCTTCCTCTTCCCGCTCCTTTACCTGCTGGGACGGTATTAGATGCCGCGCCTACACCTCGACAAGCCCGGCGACTATCCGCTCGCGCACCACGTCATCCCGGTGCGCACTTATCTCGCGGTGTTCACCGCGCTGATCGTGCTCACCGGCCTGACGGTGTTCGTCGCCTTCCACCACCTCGGCGACCCCTGGAACGACGTCGTCGCCATCACCATCGCCCTCACCAAGGCGACGCTCGTGGTGCTCTTCTTCATGCACGTCAAATACAGCACCGCGATGGTGCGGCTCTGTGTGATCTCCGCGATCTTCTTCCTGCTGATGCTCTTCGGCATCACCTGGTCGGACTACTGGGCGCGCAAGGTACCGGCGATCCGCGTCCAGCAGACGACCTACGACGTGCGCTAGTCAGCCGGCGCGCCTCCGCGCCTGCTCGCGCCAGCCGCTGTTGCGGCCGCGCCTCAGAGGGCGGTTGGCTGGATCGGAGTCGGGGCTGCCGGCTCCGTCGCGGGCACGGCCGCGGCCCGTTCCTTGAAGGCCTTGAGCCCGGGCAGCATCGAAACCAGCGCGAAGCCGTGGAAGCCGAGGCCGATCCAGTCGCTGAACGCCAGGTTGATCAACGCGTCGAGGCCGTACGCGACCATGCCGAGCAGGTAGGCCCAGCGGTAGCGGTGTGCGAGGTACCCGACGAGGACCACGAGGATGGCGGCGACGAGATCGAGGCAGAACCCGACGACGGTCGCCGTACGCGACTGGAAGCTGGCCGCGAAACCGTCGACGACCTGGGTGATGCCGAGCCCGAGCGGGAAGCTCCACTTGGCTTCGCCGATGCTGCTCAGCGAGTTGACCAGCGACAGGCCCGCGATCCAGTAGAACCAGTTGGCGCCGCGGACGATGCGCGCCTCGGCCGTTGCGATTGCCTCGTTCATAGGTCCTCCGGCGGAGAGCGCGCTCCGGCGACTCGCCCGCTGCTCTATGGGGAGGCTCGACCCTATCAGAGGCGCGATCGCCCGGCTTCCCGCGAGAGGCACTAGTCGGCGGCGCCGAGAGGCCGGTTCGCCGGGCCGTGGGTGACCTCGCCGGTGGGGCCGAAGCGCGAGCCGTGGCAAGGGCAATCCCAGCTCCTGGCGGAGTCGTTCCAGTGCACGATGCACCCGAGGTGAGTGCAGACGGCGGAGCGCTCGTGGAGCGTCCCGGCCTCGTCGCGATAGACCGCCAGCAGCCGGGCACCGCGGCGGACCACCGCCCCGCTGCCCGGTGCGATGTCTCCGACCTCGCCAGCGGGCCCCGGCACTCCCGTCAGCCACTCGGCATAGTGGCGAGCCACCACCAGGCTGTTGCGGACGAACTCGCCTCCGGCGCGCAGGGAGCGACGCGTGGGGTCGTAGAGCCTCGTCCACGGGTTGTCGCGACCGAGGACCAGGTCGGCGATCAGCATGCCGGCGATGGCCCCGTGGGTGATGCCCTGTCCGGAGTCCCCCGTCGCCACGTAGACGTTGTCGTCACTTCCGGGGTCCTTGCCCAGGAATGCCAGGCCGTCGACCGGCTCCATCACCTGGCCCGACCAGCGATGCGTCACCGACGCCACCGGGAAGTACCCGCGCGCCCATTCCTCGAGACGTTGCCAGCGTTCCCCCTCGCTGGCGGGCTCGTGGCCGCTGTGGTGGTCCTCGCCGCCGACGATCACCCACCCCGCGCCTCCCTCACCTCGTGCCTCCTGGAAACGCACGTAGTGGTAGGGGTCCTCGGTGTCCCACCAGAGGGCGTCCGGAATCGGACCGTCCAGCCGCGCGGCGATGGCGTAGGTCAGGTACGGCGCCTGCTTCGTATGGATGGCGACGAGGTCGGTGAACGGCACGTTGGTGGCGACCACCACGGCGGCGGCGCTCACCCGCCGGCCGCCGGTGGTGGCGACGCGCGGGCTGGTCCCACCGTCGACCTCCTTGGCGTCAGCGCGCAGCAGGCGACCGCCGCTGGCCTCGATCGCCTTCGCGAGGCCCGCGAGGTAGCGCAGCGGATGGAACCGCCCCTGGCCCGGGAACCGCAGGCAGGGGCGGGTCGCGAAGCGCTCGTAGGGCGTCGAGTCGAGCCGCTCGATCCCTTCGAATCCGGCGCGACGCGCGCCCGCGAGCTCTTCGTCGAGCATCTCCGGCTGGTCGCGGTGCGCCTCGGCAAGGACGAGGTAGCCGTCGAGGCGCCGGAAGTCGCAGTCGATCCGCTCCCGCTCGACGATCTCGCCGATGCGCTCGATCGCGGCGCGGTGGCTCTCGTAGGCGGCTCGCGAGCCCTCCTCGCCGTGGAATCGCTCGAGCGCGAGGAAGCTGTCGTCCATGGCGCTTGAGAGGTGCGCGGTGGTGGCTCCCGTGTCGCCGCTCCCGATTCCCTCCCGCTCGAGCACCACCACCTTCCGGCCCTCGCGCGCGAGGTGGTAGGCGACCGACATGCCGGCGATGCCGGCACCCACGACGCAGACGTCGCAGGTGACGTCGTTGTCGAGCTCGTCGAGCTGCGGCAACTCGGCGTCGTCGTTCCACAGCGAGGCTCCGGGGGCGCGGTTGGTCATGCGGCACTCTCAGCAGGTTCCGTGCCGGCTCCTGGAGGGTCGCTCCCGCCCTGCTAGGATCTCGCACGAGCCCCGAGCAGTCGACGATGACGGCGTACCGCCCCTCGCTCGTCTCCTGGAACCTCACCAGGCGCTGCAACCTTCGCTGCCCTCACTGCTACATGGAGGGCGGCAAGGCGGCGGCGCGGGAGCTGTCGACCGCGGAGTGCCTCTCCGTCCTGGGCGAGCTCTCGACGCTGGGCACCGAGATGGTGATCCTCACCGGCGGCGAGCCGCTGCTGCGCCGCGACATCTACGAGATCGCCACCGCCGCCTCGTCCGCCGGCATGTGGGCGGTGATGGGGACCAACGGCGTGCTGGTGACGGACCCGGTGGCGGCGCGCATGGTCGACTGCGGGGTGAAGGGCGTCGCGATCTCCATCGACTCCATCGACGCCGCGCGCCACGACGCCTTCCGCGGCGGCAAGGGGTCGTTCGCCGCCTCGGTGCGCGCCCTCGAGACCTGCCGCGCGCGCGGGCTCGAGGTGCTGGTGCAGACGACCGTGATGGAGGAGAACTACGACGAGGTGGAGGCGCTCCTCGACCTCGCGCGCCGGCTCGGCGCGTGGTCGTTCAACCTCTACTTCATCGTGCAGACGGGCCGCGGCGAGACGATGCACGAGCTCTCCCCGGAGCGCGGCGAGGCGATGCTGCGGCGTCTCGTGACACTCCAGCAGCAGTACCGCCCGATGCTCGTGCGCGCCAAGTGCGCGCCGCACTTCAAGCGCATCGCCTACGAGGAGGGCGAGGCCGGGCTCGAGAGCGGCGGCTGCATGGCGGGCGTCGACTACTGCCGGATCACCCCCGACGGTGACGTCACCCCCTGCCCCTACATGACCGCCGTCGCCGGCAACGTCCGCGAGGGCGGCTTCGCCCGCGTCTGGCGCGAGTCGGAGCTGCTGCGCTCGCTGCGCGACCCGGCGCTGCTCGGCGGTCGCTGCGGCGCCTGCGAGTTCCGCGAGCTCTGCGGCGGCTGCCGCTGCCGCGCCTACGCCCATACCGGCGACGTTCTCGCCGAGGACCCGGGCTGCACGTACGTGCCGACGGGCGTGGCGCTCGACGAGCGGCCGCTGGTCTGGAGCGCGGAGGCGCGCGCGCGGCTCGAGCGCATCCCCATCTCCTTCATCCGCGGCAAGGTGGAGCGGGGCGTCGAGGCCTTCGCCCGCCGCCGCGGCGCCGCCGTGATCACCCCCCAGCTGATGGAGGAGGCGATCCAGGGGAGCGGCCGCGGTGCGCCGGCTTTCGCCTCCGTCGCGGACGCATGAAACGGGGCCCGCGAGGTGCCTTTCGCGGCGCCCGTCACCCCTTGACCGCCCCCTCCCCCTTTGCTAAGAAGCGGGCACCAAAGCGGGTGGGTTCCGACAGCCAACGTGTGCCGCGGGGGAGCTGAATGGCCGAGGCCGTCCTTCATGACGTCGACCCTATCGACCGCCGCCCCCCGCTCATCCTGGGCGAGCCCGACTTCCACGGGATCACCGAGGCCGTAGCGCGTCCGATCGAGTGGAAGCCACCCCTCGGGTGGTGGATCGTCCTCGGCATCTCGCTCTCCATGCTCGCCCTGCTCGGCGTGGCCGTGGCGTGGCTCTTCTGGGAGGGCATCGGCGTCTGGGGGAACCAGATTCCCGTCGCCTGGGCCTGGGACATCACCAACTTTGTCTTCTGGGTCGGCATCGGGCACGCCGGCACGCTGATCTCGGCGGTGCTCTTCCTGGTGCGGCAGCGGTGGCGCACGTCGATCAACCGCGCCGCCGAGGCCATGACGCTTTTTGCCGTCGCCTGCGCGCTGCTCTTTCCCACCATCCACACCGGCCGTCCCTGGCTCGACTACTGGATGATGCCGGTCCCGAACCAGATGGCGATGTGGCCGCAGTTCCGCAGCCCGCTGATGTGGGACGTCTTCGCCGTCTCGATCTACGGCACGGTGTCGCTGATCTTCTGGTACGTGGGTCTCATCCCCGACCTGGCCACCATGCGCGACCGCGCGAAAACGCCGAAGCAGGCTCAGCTCTACGGCATCTTCGCGCTGGGATGGCGCGGCAGCCACCGGCAGTGGCACCACTACGAGCGCGCCTACCTGCTGCTCGCGGGCCTCGCGACCCCCCTGGTGCTCTCGGTGCACTCGGTGGTGTCGTTCGACTTCGCCACCTCGCAGCTGCCCGGCTGGCACACGACGATCTTCCCGCCCTACTTCGTCGCCGGGGCCATCTTCTCGGGGCTCGCCATGGTCATCACCCTGATGTCCATCTCCCGAGTCGCCTTCAAGATGGAGCACATCATCAACCTGCTCCACTTCGACCGCATGGCGCGGCTCATCCTCGCCACCGGCAGCATCGTCGGCTACGCCTACGCCACCGAGTTCTTCGTCGCCTGGTACAGCGGCAACCTCTACGAGTTCTTCGCCTTCCGCAACCGCGCCATGGGCCCGTACGCGTGGGCCTACTGGACGATGGTCAGCTGCAACGTGGTCGTGCCGCAGATCTTCTGGTTCAGGAAGCTGCGTGTGCACATCCCGACGCTTTTCATCGCCTCGATCTTCATCAACATCGGCATGTGGTTCGAGCGCTTCGTGATCATCGTCACGTCGCTGCACCGCGACTTCATGCCCGCCAACTGGGACTACTTCCGCCCGACCATCTGGGACATCTCGACGCTCATCGGGAGCTTCGGCCTCTTCTTCACCCTCTTCACCCTCTTCGTGCGCTTCCTGCCGATGGTGGCGATCGCCGAGGTGAAGGGCGTGCTGCCACAGGCCCACGCGATTCCGCACGAGACATCGCCGTCGGTTCCCTACCGGCAGGAAGAAGGAGCGCGGGCGTGAGCGCGGCGACGACCACCGCCGGGTCAGGCCCACTCTGGGGAGTGCTCGGCGAGTTCGACTCGCCGGCCGCCCTCTACCGCGCGGCCGAACGCGTGCGTGACGCGGGTTTCGAGCGCTGGGACACCCACAGCCCGTTCCCCGTCCACGGCCTCGAGCGGGCCATGGGGCTCAAGCGCTCGAGAGTGCCGATCGTGGTGCTGGCGCTGGGGTTGGCCGGCGCGGCGGCGGGCATGGGCCTCCAGTGGTGGGTTTCCACCAGGGCCTACCCGCTGGTGGTGTCCGGCAAGCCGTTCTTCAGCTGGCCCGCCTTCGTCCCCATCATGTTCGAGTGCGGGGTGCTCGGCGGCGCCGCCGGAGCGGTTCTGGGCTTCCTGGGCCTCTCACGGCTTCCGCAGCACCACCACCCGCTGTTCGAGTCCAAACGGTTCGAGCGCGTGACGGACGACCGCTTCTTCATCTCCATCGAGGCCGCCGACCCGCGCTTCGACAAGAGCGGCACGATCCAGCTGCTCGAGCGCGCCGGCGCCGTCGCCGTCGAGCTCGTGGAGGGCGCATGAGCCACTCCGGCATGCCGCACTCCGTGGGCGGACACGGGCATCGGGCGTCGCTCGACCGCGCGCAGGTCACGTTGCCGCGCGCCGGCTGGGCGGCGCGGCTGCCGCTCGTCTGCGGTGGGCTCGGCGCGGTCCTCCTCGCCGTCACCTTCCTCGTCGGCAAGGGAAACCCGACGCAGCTCTTCCACTCCTACCTCGTCAACTGGTTCTACTTCGCCACCCTCGCCGTCGGCGGGCTCTTCTTCGTGCTCCTCCAGCACATCACGCGCGCCGGCTGGAGCGTCGTCGTGCGGCGCCTGGCGGAGGACGTCGCCGCCACCCTTCCCGTCGTGGCGCTGCTCTTCGTGCCCCTCGCCTTCGGCGTCCATGCCCTCTACCCCTGGGCGGGACACGAGGCGCAGGACCCGGTCGTCATGCGGAAGCTGGCCTGGCTGTCCGAAGGTCCATTCCTCGTCCGGGCGGCGATCTACCTCGTCGTCTGGTCGCTCCTCGGCCTCTGGTTCTGGCGGCAGTCGCAGCGCCAGGACCAGATGGGCGCGCTGGCGCTGACGCGCCGCATGCAAGCGGTGGCGGCGCCGTCGATGATCGTGTTCGCCGTCACCCTCACCCTCGCCTCCTTCGACTGGGTGATGTCGCTGGCGCCGCGCTGGTACTCGACGGTCTTCGGCGGCTACATCTTCGGCGGCACGGCAATGGCCACCTTCGCCTTGCTCATCGTGCTCGTGCTGCTGCTCCAGGGACGCGGGCTGTTCGACGGCGTCGTGTCGATGGAGCACTTCCACGACCTCGGCAAGCTGATGTTCGCCTTCGTCGTCTTCTGGGGCTACATCGGCTTCTCGCAGTTCATGCTGCAGTGGTACGCCAACATCCCCGAAGAGACGAACTGGTTCGCCGAGCGGCTGACGCCGGGCTGGAAGCCGCTGACGATGGCCTTCGTCGTCGGCCACTTCGTGGTGCCCTTCTTTTTCCTGCTGATGCGCGACGTGAAGCGCCACCGCACCGGGCTGTGGGCGGCCTCCGGCTGGCTGCTGCTCATGCACTGGCTCGACATCTATTGGCTGGTGATGCCGGGGCTCCACCACGAGGGTCCGCGGCTGCACCTGCTCGATCTGCTCGCCTTCCTCGCCCTCGGCCTGCTCTTCGCCGGCGCCCTGGCGTTCACGCTGCGGCTGAAGGCGCTGGTGCCGATCAACGATCCGCGGCTCGCCGAGTCGCTGGCCTTCGAGAACGTCTAGACCGCGCGGAGCGACCGATGACCCACGCCCCCACACACGATCACGCGGAGACCGGCGCCGCTCACGGCGAGCACGGCGCTCACGCCGAGCACCACGAGCTCGGCTTCTGGCGCAGGTACGTCTTCTCGGTCGACCACAAGACGATCGGCATCCAGTACGCCGTCACCGGGCTGCTCTTCCTGCTCTTCGGCTTCAGCCTGATGATGCTGATGCGCTGGAACCTCGCCTTCCCGGGCAAGGCGCTGCCGCTGCTCGGCAAGATCCTGGGCGACAGCCGCATGCCGGGGGGTTCGATGCTCCCCGAGTTCTACAACCAGCTCGGCGCCATGCACGGCACCATCATGGTGTTCCTCGGCGTCGTGCCGCTCGCCGTCGGCGGCTTCGGCAACTTCGTCGTGCCGCTGCAGATCGGCGCCCCCGACATGGCCTTCCCGCGGCTCAACATGCTCAGCTACCACGCCTACTTCTGGGGCGGCGTGGTGATGCTCGGCAGCTTCTTCGTCCCCGGCGGCGCCGCGCAGGGCGGCTGGACCTCCTACCCGCCGCTGGCCGACATCCTCCCCGCCGGGCAGACGTGGTGGATCCTCGGCATGCTGCTGCTGATCACCTCGTCGCTGCTCGGCGCGGTCAACTTCATCACCACCATCATCCAGCTCCGTGCGCCAGGGCTCACCTTCTGGCGGCTGCCTTTCTTCGTCTGGGCGCAATTCGTCACCTCGTTCCTCCTCCTGCTCGCCTTCCCCGCCTTGCAGGCCGCCGGCATCATGCAGCTCATGGACCGCGTCGCCCACACCAGCTTCTTCCTGCCCCAGGGGCTGGTGGTGTCGGGGCAGGTGCTCAAGGTGTCCGGCGGCGGCAGCCCGCTGCTCTGGCAGCACCTCTTCTGGTTCCTCGCCCACCCCGAGGTCTACGTCCTGATCCTGCCGGCGATGGGCATCGTCGCCGAGGTCATCGCCAACAACACGCGCAAGCCGCTCTGGGGATACAGGGCCCTGGTCTATTCGGTGGTGACGATCGGCGCGCTCTCGTTCGTCGTCTGGGCGCATCACATGTTCATGACCGGCATGGGCACCGTGATGTCGACCTTCTTCCAGACGACGACGATGATCATCTCGATCCCCTCGGTGATCATCCTGACCTGCCTCATCCTGTCGCTCTGGGGCGGCTCGATCCGGTTCACGCCGCCCATGCTCTTCGCGCTCGCCTTCCTCCCCATGTTCGGCATCGGCGGCCTGACCGGGCTGCCGCTCGGGCTGGCGAGCCCCGACATCCACTTCCACGACACCTATTACGTGATCGCGCACTTCCACTACGTCGTGGCGCCGGGAACGCTCTTCGCCCTCTTCGCCGGCGTCTACCACTGGTACCCGAAAGCGACCGGGCGCTACCTGAGCACCAAGCTCGCCCACCTCCACTTCTGGCCGAGCCTGCTCTTCATCAACGGCGTCTTCATGCCGATGTTCATCCAGGGGCTCGCCGGCATGCAGCGGCGGCTCTACGACGGCGGCGTCGCCTACACCCACACCGCCCACGTGCTCTGGCTGCACAAGGTGATCTCGTTCTCGGCGTGGGGGCTGGCCCTGGCGCAGATCCCGTTCATCATCAACTTCTTCATGAGCCGCAAGCGCGGCGCCCTGGCGCCGGACAACGCCTGGGACGCCACCACGCTCGAGTGGGCGGCTCCTTCGCCGCCGCCGCACGGCAACTTCGCCGTCGAGCCGATCGTCTACCGCGGCCCCTACGAATACAGCGTCCCCGGCCACGCCGGCGACTTCTACCCGCAGTTCGAGCCGGGCCCGGAGACGGTGTCGCCGATCCCCGGCAACCCCGAGCCGGCGCACGCCTGAGGAGACCAGATGTCGAGCGCCATCCCGTACACCGTCGAGACGCGGCCGGACACCGGCCTCAACAACGTCAAGCTGGGGATCTGGATCTTCCTCGCCTCCGAGGTGATGCTCTTCGGCTCCCTGTTCGCCGGCTACATCCTGCTGCGCACCGGCAACCCCACGTGGGGCAAAGGGAGCGAGCTCCTCTCGGTGCCGCTCGCCACGCTCAACACCGCGGTGCTCATCACCTCGTCAGTGACCATGGTCATGGCCTGGGTGGCGGCGATGGAGCGCAAGCTCGGCAAGTTCCGCCTCTACATGGGCAGCACCGTGGCGCTCGGCGCCGTCTTCATGGTGGTCAAGGCGTTCGAATACCAGGCCAAGTTCCACCACGGCGCGCCGCCCTCGTACAGCACCTTCATGGCCTGCTACTTCACGTTCACCGGGCTCCACGCCCTGCACGTGCTCGGCGGCATGATCATCAACTTCTACTTCGGGTTCCCCGGCGCCAAGATGATGGCGACGGACCCGCAGCAGTTCGCCAACCGCGTCGAGACGGCCGGGCTGTTCTGGCACTTCGTCGACCTGGTGTGGATCTTCCTCTTCCCGGTGCTCTACCTCCTCAACTTCCAGGCCCCGCCCGCGTAGGGGCCGGAGACACGCATGGACGCAACCGGCGCTCACGACCACGTAGACCTCAAGAAGCACGTCCGCACCTACCTGATGGTGTTCGGCGGGCTGATGGTGCTGACGCTCGTCACCGTCGGCGTGCGCTACCTCCACCTGCCGGTGGTTCCCGCCATCCTCCTGGCGCTCGCCATCGCCATCGTCAAGGGCTCGCTCGTCGCCTGTTACTTCATGCACCTCATCTCCGAGCGCAAGCTGATCCTCATCCTCATGCTCGCCACGGTCTTCTTCTTCTTCGGCGTGCTGCTCGGGCCGGTGCTCACCGAGCTCAACGAGATCAACCCCGCACGGTGAGCCGCAAGGGAACCCGGTGTCGCTCAAGGCCTTCCACGTGATCTTCATCAGTGCCGCGGTGCTGCTCGCCCTCTGGCTCGGGCTCTGGTCGTGGGGCCAGCGCCAGGCGACCGGTGACGCGCAGTGGCTGGCGCTAGCCGTCGGCGCCTTCGCGGCGGCCGGCGGCCTCGTCGTCTACGAGGTCTGGTTCCTGCGCAAGACCCGCAAGGTGAGCCCGTGGTAGTGCACCTCTTGGCCTGCAGCGTCTGCTGGGGCGCCGCCCAGGACCCAGTGGTCCAGGGCACCAAGCTCTCGATCGTCTTCCTGCTCGGCCTCACCTACCTCCTGCTCGGCGGCGGCGTCGGCATGGTGCTGATGGCGCGACGCAGGGCGATCCGTTCCAACGGCGATTCCGCGAACCCGGCCCTCCCTGCGGCCGGCACCCATCCCGAAACGCAAAGCGCGACGAAGCCTTCGCACCCGAGGGACTGATCGAATGGACAACTGGCTCGGCCTGCCCTACGAAGCCTCCGCCCATGCCGCAGACATCGACCGGGTGACCAACTGGGTCCACCTGCTCATGTTCGTCATGTTCATCGGCTGGACCGCCTTCTTCATTTACATGCTGGTGCGCTTCCGGCGCCGCCGCCACCCCGTGGCGGAGTATGCGGGCCTGCGCACGCACGCCACCCGCTGGGTCGAATGGGGCGTGGTGGTGGCCGAGCTGGTGCTGTTGTTCGGCTACTCGATCCCGCTCTGGTCCGCCCGTGTCGACGACTTCCCGCCCGAGGAGCAGGCCCTCGAGGTGCTGGTCACCGGCGAGCAGTTCGCCTGGAACATCCACTACGCCGGCAACGACGGCATCTTCGGGCGCACCAACCCGGAGAAGGTCGACGTCTCCACCAACCCGCTGGGCCTCGACCCCGCGGACCCCAACGGCAAGGACGACGTCACCACCGTCAACCAGCTCCACCTGCCGGCCGACCGCCCCGTGATCGTCCGGCTGCGGAGCAAAGACGTCATCCACAGCTTCATGCTCAACGAGTTCCGCGTGAAGCAGGACGCCATCCCCGGCCTCTCGATCCCGCTCTGGTTCGTGCCGACCCTGACGACGCAGGGGATCCGCGAGCGCACCGGCAACCCCAAATACGACTATGAGATCGCCTGTGCCCAGCTGTGCGGCATCGGCCACTCGAAGATGCGCGGCTTCGTCACCGTCCACCCGGCTGCCGAGTTCGACGCCTGGGTCCGCGACGAATCGACCAAGGCCGCAGCGTCGGGCGGCGACGAGTTCTGGCAGTAGGGCTGTGAGAGACTAGCGTCCTCGAGAATCGATGCTAGTCCGCTACGTCCTGCTGACCCTGCCGATCCACCAGCGCTCTTTCGCTGCCTACTACGAGGAGCACGATCTCGAGGTGCGTGCGCACCGCGAGCAGCTCGAGCGCGAGTGGGGCGGGCAGGCCTTCGACGACTTGCCGGCCCACATCCGGCTGGCGTGGAAGGACCGCTTCTACTGGCCGCCGTGGTATTTCAACGACATCGTCGGCTATCTCAAGATCGGCACCGCCGAAGACGCGCTTCTCGCCGACGTCTTCATCGAGAGGCGCTTCTTCCCACCCACTGCGCCGGAGCGCTTCAGCCGGCGTGACACCGGCCCCGGGGACGACCGCGAGATCATCTTCCTCGAGAGCGTCGAGCGCGTGCCGGTGACACCGGGGGACAACTCCAGCTACCAGCGGGCCTGCGCGCAGGTCATCGTCGACGGCGGACAGACGGTGCGCCAGCAGGCCCACGGCCTTGGCGAGGCCGAGGTGTGGCTCCCCGCCTTCGACCTCGACTGTATCGACCTCGCGCGCGCCGACCAGCAGCTCCGCGAGCGGTTCCCCGGCCGCACCGAACCCCGCTAGGTCGCGCGCGGCCGCAGGGACCGTGCGGTGCGCGCGGCGCTCAGCGCATCCCGTGCTTGCGCAGGAAGTAGCCGAGGTTGCGCTCGTCGATGCCGAGCAGCCGCGCGGCGTTCCGCTTGCTGCCGCCGGCGGCGGCGAGAGCGCGCTCGAGCAGCCGCCGCTCGGTACGCTTGAGGTGCGGCCGGAGCTGCATGTCGCCCGTCTCGCCGGGTTCGGTGCCGACCGGCACCGGGAAGAGCAGGCTCGCGGGCGACAGCTCGCGGCCCTGCTCGAGGAGCACGGCACGCTCGATCACGTTGCGCAGCTCGCGGACGTTCCCCGGCCAGGAGTACTCCTCGAGCTGCCGGCGTGTGGCCTCGCCGATGCCGCGGATCGGCTTGTTGAAACGTGCGGCCATCTCGGCGAGGAACGACTCGGCTAGCGGCAGGATGTCGTCCCGGCGCTCGCGCAGCGGCGGCACGCGCAAGGTCATCACGTTGATGCGGTAGAAGAGGTCGGCGCGGAAACGGCCGGCCGCCACCTCGCCGACGAGGTCGGCATTGCTGGCGCAGACGAGCCGCACGTCGACGGTGGTCGGGCGGCTCTCGCCGACCCGCTCGAAGGTGCCGTCCTGGAGCACGCGGAGGATCTTCGCCTGCGCCAGGGCCGGCAACGAGTTGACCTCGTCGAGCAGCAGCGTGCCCCCGTGCGCCACCTGGAAGCGGCCTTCGCGGTCGGCGACGGCACCGGTGAAGGCGCCCCGGCGATGGCCGAAGAACTCGCTCTCGAAGAGCTCGAGCGGAATGGCCGCGCAGTTGACCGTGACAAAGGGCGCCTTGCGACGCGTCGACAGCCGGTGGAGAAGCCGCGCCGCCTCCTCCTTGCCGGTGCCGGACTCGCCGATCAGCAGAACGGGCGTCGACACCGGCGCCGCCAGCCGCAACATCTCGACCACCTGCCGCCACCCCTCCGAGACGCCCACGGGCTCGGCAGGGATGCCGTCCGCGTCTCCGCGTAGATAGCTGACCTCGCGGGCGAGGCGGCGGTTCGCCAGCACGCGCTCGACGACCAGCACCAGCTCCTCGGGATCGACCGGCTTGAGCAGGTAGTCGGCCGCGCCTGCCTTCATGCACTCGACCGCCGACGCGACGGTGCCGTGTCCGGTGAGCACCAGCACGGGCGGCCCGCCGCTCGCCAGCTGTCGCACGAGAGCCAGGCCACTCTCGCCCGGCAGCTTGAGGTCGCTGAGGACGACGTCGACCCCCTCGTGCTGGCGCCGGGCCACCACCTCCTCGACGCTGCCGCTGGTGATGACGGCGAAGCCCCGCCGCCCGAGCCAGGTGGCGAGTGACTCACGCACGTATTGCTCGTCCTCGACTACCAGCACGGTTCCGATCACCGCCATCGTCCCCTCCTTCGACCGTCGCCGCTCACGGGCTCCGCTCCCCACGCGCGGCAGCGACCGCCGCCGCCGTCGTCGTCCCTACCCCACCGAGCGGCAGCTCGACCACCATCTCCGCGCCCCCGCCCTGCCGGTTCGCCCCGCGGATCGATCCGCCGTGGTCGGCGACGATGCCGGAGCAGACCGCGAGCCCAAGCCCGATCGAGCCGCGGGTCGAGAAGAAGGGTTCGAAGAGTCGCGCCAGGGTTTCGGGCGACAGTCCCGAGCCGCGGTCGGCGACGCGCACGACCGCGCGGCCGTCGCTCACCTCGCAGCGCACGTCGATCTCGCCGCGGCCGCCCTGACTCTGGCCGGCGTTGAGCAGGAGATTCAAGAAGAGCTGGCCGAGCGTCACCGCGTTGCCCTCGACGCGCACCGGCGACGGCGGCAGGTCCAGCCGGATCGCCACCTCGCGCAGCGCGCGATGCGAGCCCACGAAGTCGGCGGCGCGCGTGATCGGCTCGCGCAGGTCGAGCGTCGCCTTCTCCACCCGCCCGGGATCCGACAGCGACAGCATCTGCCGGGTGACCGCTGCCACGCGCGCCAACCCCTCGCGGATTCGCGCCACGCCCGACTTCGCTCGCTCGACGTCGCCGGCGGCGACGTCCTCCTCGAGCAACGAGAGGTAGTTGAAGACCCCCTCGAGCGGATTGTTGACCTCGTGCGCGACGCCGGCGGCGAGCCGGCCGACGCTCGCCAGGCGCTCGGCGTGGAGGATCTGTCGCTCGAGCTCGCGCAGCCTCGCCTGCTGGCGGTTCTCGGCGGCGAGCGCGCTCGAGCGGCGGGCCTGCTCGAAGGCGAGCAGGCCGAGCAGGAGCGTGAGCGCCATCACGGCGATGTTGAGAAGCGCCGTGCCGCGGTACCGCGCCGCGAGGTCCGAGACTGACTCGAGGATGCGGCTCTCGCGCTCGTCCCGGACGAGCGTCCAGGCCACGGGCGGGGACCAGAGCGGGTCGCGCACCGCCGCCGTGGCGACCAGGCGGCGGCCTGGCTGCTCCCGCGTCTCTTCTCCCGCCGCCCGCAGCGCCAGGCGGTTGCCGAAGGTGGGGGCCGCGGCCTCCAGCAGCTTCGCGCGCTCCACCCAGACCTCGAGCAGCCCGCGTTCGCGCGCCTTGGCCGCCACCGGGAACTGCGCCATCACGAGCTCGCGGTCGTCGATCGGCGCCGGCGGGTCGGATGCGGGCGGCAGCAGCCGCACGCTCCCCTCTCGCCGCGCGGCGAGCACGAGCGGCGCGCCACGGTTGTCGCGAAGCGCCGCGGCGCGGATGGCCGGGTGCGTCTCGAGGTAAGCCACGAGCGTCCGCTCGGCGGCCAGGTGCGCGTCGGCCGCCCGCGACGGCTCGCCGTCGAAGTCGACGAGCAGCTGGTGCAGCGCCGGCGCTCGCGCAAGGCCGAGGAGGTCGCGGCGCAGGCTCGCGAGCACCGCCTCGAGCGCCCGTGCGTGCGCCTCGGTCTGCAACCGGAGATCCTGCAGTGCCGCCGCCTTGGCGCTGTTGTGGGCGCGCACGACCCCGGCCACCGCCAGGGCGTTGACCGCCCCGAGCAGGAGCAGCAGGAGCAGCGGCGCGGCGGGCGCGGAGAGCCGCCAGCGGGTGTGTCGGGAGTCCGGGGGCACGGTGCGGGAGGCTACGCCATGCTCACAGAACGTGTCAACGATTTATGAACACTCGTCGGCAAACTCATAGGAATCGCGGTCGCAGGGAGTGTCTCCGCGCTCCGACCTGAGGATGTAAGTGCCATCAGGTCAATACTTAGCCCGGTCCATGGGAGGTCCGATCGGCGGCACGACGGTTGCTCAGGATCCAGCGAACCACTGCAACTGCGGCGCCGAGTTGGCGCCGTCGATTCCCCGGAGGCTCCCATGCGCGCCCGCACCGCCGCCCTCTCCGCGCTCGTCGTCGTGGCCCTGCTGTCCGATCCCGTCTGGGCCGGGGGCGCCTGGGTCCCCAAGCCCGGGGAGGGCAGCTTGCAGCTCGGTGCCAGCCGCAAGAAGGCGCAGTCGTCGTGGGGGACCCACGGCCAGATCCTCGCCAACCAGGGGGACCACGACTTCCGCTACGCCTACCTGAGCGGCGAGGCCGGCCTGTGGAAAGGGCTCGCCGCCACCTGGACGATGACCTACCTCGACGGCTTCGAAGGTCGGCCGAACAGCCTCGAGCAGAACACCGGCCTCTCCGACGCGTGGTTCGGTCTCAAGTACGGCTTCCAGCAAGAGTCCGCGGTGCCGCTCGCCGTTGGGTTCACCTACCGCACGCCCGTCTTCTACGACCAGTCGGGCCCCTACAACCGCCACACCTTCAACAGCGACGGCACCTTTCGCGGCGTCAACTCGGAGTGGCGAGGGCTGCTCAAACACGACTACACGCTCTCCATGCTCGCCAGCCACTCGATGTGGGACGGTCGCGGGTGGGCGAGCGTCGAGACCGGCTACACCTGGCGCGAGGGGGCGCCGGCCGACCAGATCCCGGTGCTCGCCGACGTCGGCCTGCCGCTCCCCTGGTACCGCCTCCGCGCCAAGGTTTCGGGAGTCTTCGTGCAGAGCCTCGGCAACGACTCGCCGCGGCAGCCGGACGATCGCTTCGGCTCGAGCGCGACGAACAACTTCAACGACGCGAGCATGGCCCGGCTGGGCGTCTCCCTGCTCATGCCCCTGGACCGGCAGCAGCGCTGGTACGTCGAGGCCGGGTACAACCAGTGGGTGTGGGGTCGCTCGGCGCGCCGGTACCAGGAGCCCTTCATCTCCTTCGGTCGCGGGTTCGGTCGCGGGTTCTGATCGCGCGCGGCGCTCTTCTGATCCTGCGCGGCGCCTGCCGAGCGCGCGCCGCGGTCTGACGTCGCGCTGACGATCCCTCCTCGCCGCTCCGAGCCGCTCGAGGGCTCTTGACGGCCCCTACGGCCAGTCGATATGCTGCAACAGCATTTTCACTGGCGTATCCGGAGGGACCCCGCGCCATGCCCGAATGGACCGAGTGGACCGAGCGGACCGCGCCGAGCCTACGACTCCTCACCGCGCTCGCGCTCGCCGCGGGGCTGCTGCTGTGCAAGAGCCCGACGCGAGCACAGCTAACCGCTGCCGTCGCCTGCGATCTCGACCCCGCGCCGGCGGCCACCCTCCTCCTCCCCTACTTCGAGGTCGACCTCGTGCACGCCGACGGTCGTACCACGCTCTTCTCGATCGTCAACGCCGCCGAGGCGGCGACGGTCGCGAGCGTCACCCTCTGGACCGACCTCGGCGTCCCCACCCTCCACCTCAACGTCTACCTGACGGGCTACGACGTCCAGACGGTCAACGTGCGGGACCTCTTCGTCGGCGCGCTGCCACGCACGGCGTCGGTCGGCCAGGACCCCGGTGACTCCATCAGCCCCCATGGGGTCTTCTCGGCGGACGTCAACCTGCCCGAGTGCAACGGCCTCTTGCCGCCGCCCGCGCTCTCGCCGACGGCGCTCGCCTCCCTCGTCGCGGCGCACACGGGTGCCTTCGCGACGCAGATCGGCGGCTGCGCCGGGCAGGCGTTCGGAGACGGACTGGCGCGCGGCTACGCGACCATCGACGCCGTGCGCACGTGCACGCTGCGCACACCCGCGGATGCCGGCTACTTCGCCTCGGGCGGCACCGGTGACGCCAGCGACGCCAACGTTCTCTGGGGGGACTTCATGCTCGTCGACCCCGCCGGCAACACCGCCGTCGGCGAGCCGCTCGTGCGCGTGCAGGCCTTCCCCGGGCGCTTCCACGACGGTGACGCCACGTTCTATGGGGGACACATCGGGCACTCCGGCGTCGACGATCGCGAGCCCCTCGCCACCACCTGGGCAACCCGCTTCCTGCAGCGCGGCCCATTCTCTGGCGGCACCGAGCTCCTGGTGTGGCGTGATCCCGGTCGCACCACGCAGCCCTTTGCCTGCTCCGGCGGTCGACCCACGTGGTACCCGCTCGCCACGCTGGCCACCACCTTCGACGAGCAGGAGAACCCGGACGTCTTCAACAGCTGCGGGGTGACCACCTGCCCACCTGCCACGCAGCCGACGCCGTTCCCCGCCATGGCCAACCGCGTGTCGCTGGCGGAGGTGGCGCTGATGCCCCACTACGGCGTGCCATCTCCGATCCCGTACGACTTCGGCTGGCTCTACCTCCTGTTCGATCGACTCGTAGCCAGCGAGCCCGTGCAGGCGTGGACCGCCCAGCTCTCGACCGCGTCGAACCGTTTCGCGGTGGGGTTCGGCGCCACGCCGCTCGTCAGCGCCTGCTCGCCGACGAACCCACCCCCGCCAGGCTGGTGAGCGATCCACTCCGCCCGTCGCTGGAGAGGCCCATGAACCGTCGCGCCGCTGCCCTGCTCGCCGTTGCCGTTCTCGCCGTCGCCCTCGCCTTCCCGTCCTCCGCGGGCGCCGCCGCCTGCGCGCTCGACAACCCGCCGGCCGCCACGCTGCTGCTTCCCTATTTCGAGGTGGACCTCGGCCACCCCAGTGGGCTCACCACCCTCTTCTCGATCAACAACGCATCGGCCACGGCCATCCTCGCCAACGTGACGCTGTGGACGGACCTCGGCATCCCCACCCTGAGCTTCACCGTCTACCTCACCGGCTACGACATCCAGACGATCAACATACGCGACCTGCTCGCCGGCCAGCTTCCCCAGACGGCGACCGACGGCCAGGACCACGCCGACACGATTTCACCGCAAGGACAGTTCTCGCAGGACGTCAACTTCGCGAGCTGCAACGGGCTGCTCCCGCCGCAAGCGGTCACCGGCATCGCGCTAGCGGACCTGCAGGCGGCTCACACCGGCGGCCCGGGCAGCGCCCGCGAGTGCCTCAGTCAGATCTTCGGTGACGGCCGCGCCCGGGGGTTCATCACCATCGACACGGTGAGCTCCTGCTCGACCACCGTGCGCTCGCCCCGCGACGCGGGGTACTTCGGGATCGGCTCGACGGGTCGCGCGACTGCCCAGAACGTGCTCTGGGGCGACTTCTTCCTCGTCGACCCCGACAACAACTTCGCCGAGGGCGAGAACCTGGTGCGCATCGAGGCATTGCCGGGCCGGTTCGCCGGCGGCAGCCTCACCTTCTACGGACGCTTCGTGGGCTACTCCGCGGCCGACGAGCGCGAGCCGCTCGCCACGGTGTGGGCCACGCGCTTCGTCAACGGCGCCGGCTTCGACGGCGGCACCCACCTCGTCACCTGGCGCGATCCGGAGGGGCCTAGTACCCCCTGGAATTGCGGCGGCCTTCGGCCCGAGCCCTGGTATCCGCTGCCATCCGAGGACGTCGTCATCTTCGACGAGCAGGAGAACCCGGAGCTGCCGTTCGTGTGCCCGTTCACGTGTCCGCCGAATTCCCGGCCCAGCCCGTTTCCGGCCGTGGCGAACCGCGTCACGATCGGCAGAACCAGCACTGGCATGCCCGTCCCCTTCGACTTCGGGTGGCTCTACTTCAACCTCGGCGACCCGTCCGGCGACACGAGCCCGAACCGTAGCCAGGCCTTCGTGGTGACGCTGATGTCGGCCTCGGGGCGCTACGCGGTGGGTCTGGCGGCCACGCCCTTCGACACCGCGTGCGACCCGCACCCGTGCCCGCCCGGATCGGGGCCCTGCCCGCCCTGAAGGCGCTTCGCGACCCCGCCAAAGGGGTGAGCGAAGGGTTTCGGCGGCGCTGCGTCAGCTGACAAGTCCGGGCGTCAGCTGACGAGCCGGGCGCGCGCCGCCTCGAGCACGGCCTCGTCGACCACGCCGTGGCCTCGGTCGCGGGCGAAGCGCTCGATCCCGTCGCGAGCCATCGGCCGCACCATTTCGGGAATGCGTTCGAGGCGCTCGAGCGCACCGGCAGTCCAGGCCAGTCCAGCGGAGGCCCCGCGCGGAGCGTCGACCGCCCCCTCGGCAGCGCCCGCACCCGCTCCGCTCATCATCGCCCCCATCGGGCAGCGGCTCTCGCGCCCGTTCGCGAGCTTCACACCCAGCGAGCCGACGACCTCGGTCTCCCACGTGTTCGTCAGCATCGCCACGCCCTGCCCGCAGCGCGGGCAGCGGAAGGTGGCGGTCAGGCCGGCGCCGTCCACCGGCGGCGCCGACTCCTCGAGCTTCATCTGCTCGTCGCAGGCCAGGCAGAGGAACTTCATGGGCTGCTCTCCAGGATGTCTTCGAGCCGGCGGGCGGCCGCGCGCAGCGCCGTGCCGGCGGGAGTGGTGAGCGAGGGCACGGCCCCGCGGTCGCAGTCGGCGGCGAGGTCGGGGTCGAACGGGATCGAGCCGAGCAGCGGCAGCGGCAGTGGCTCGGCGGCGGGGAAGAGCGGGCGCACGGCGCCGCACTCGCGGCACCAGTATCCGACCATGTTCTCGACGTAGCCGACCACGCGCGCGGAGGCGCCGCCGCCGTCACCGGCGAGGGCGTCGAGCGAGCGCGCCACGACGTCGCGAGCCACCGCCGACGGCACGGTGACGAGCACGAAGGCGGCGCGCGGCCCGAAGAGCTGGGCCATCTGCACGGTACGCTCGGCGCCCGGCGGGAGGTCGAGGAGCAGCGCGTCGAGCTCGCCCCAGTGGACGCCGGCGAGGAGCTGGCCGAGCACGGTCATCTCGCGGCTACCGCGCCACACCTGCTCGTCTCCCTGCGAGATGGCGTCGAAGCGCAACGCCGCGTCGTGAGCGAGGACGCTGCCCATGGAGATCACGCCGAGCCCGTCCGCCCCGCGCGGCAGCTCGAGACCCTCCTCGCCGGGGACCCAGGGCTTGCCGGACACGCCCGCCATCTGCGCCTGCGTCGGGCCGTTGAGGTCACAGTCGAGCACCGCCACGCGCCGGCCCTCCGCGAGCAGCGCGCGGGCGAGGCCGAGCGTCACCGTGCTCTTGCCGACTCCACCCTTGCCCGACCCGACCGCGACGAGGTGTCGCACGCCGGCGAGGGCGCGCGTCATCGACTGCCGCGCCGCCACCACCTGGGCGACGATGCCCGAGCCGCCGTCGCCGGCGATGTCGCGATAGGTCTTCATGCCGCCTCCGCGACGGTGGCGAAACGGACGAACGTGGAGTCGAGGACGAAGCCGTGCGCCGCGAGCGCCTCGATGCCCACCTCGTCTTCGGCGAGGCGCCAGAGCCGCAGCGGCCCGGGCAGCGCCTCTTGCACGGCGCCGGCGAGGGTCAGCAGAGCCTCCGCCGCGCGATCGCCGGGAACACCGAAGCGGAGGATCTCGGCGCCTCCGGCAGGTGCGGACCGAAAGAGGGCCCACGAGGCGGGGAGCGGTGCCTCGCCCAGCGCGAGCCCGCGCAGGTCCACCGCGGCGCGAAGCCCCTCCGGCTGCCGCTCCCAGGCGAGCAACGTCGAGGAGCGGAGGGCGCCCCCCTCCTCGAGCTCGGCAACCGTGACCTCGCGCCAGCCCGGCGGCGGCGCGCCGCCCGGCCGCTCAGCGGCCGTCGCGGCCACTACCTGACGCGGCGTTCTCACGTAGTCGTGCAGCATCCCCTCCTCGCGCCACCCGGCTCCAGCGAAGAAGGCGCGCGCGCCGGCGAGCTCGAGGGGCACCTCGGCGACGAGCCGCGGCGGGCCGAGGACGGCCAGCTTGTGCCCCAGCGAGTCGAGCAGGTGCTTGCCGTGCCCCTGGCGCTGGTGGCCCGGGGCGACGCCGATGCGGCGCACGAGGACCTCACTCGCGCGCTTCGTCCCCAGCACCACGGCCACCGGTTCGTCGCCGGCCCGCGCCAGCATGCTGTTGCTCGGCCAGAGCTGCAGCTCCCGCATCTCGCGCCGGAAGCGGTCGACCGTGAACGGCGACGCCCCGAAGTGAACGTCGTAGCAGCGGTTCACTGCGGCGACGAGCTCCGGGATGTCGTCGGGCCGGCAGAAGCGATAGGCGACCACGGGAGGTGCGATGGTATCAGGGGGATCGCCGCCCCCTGCCCGCCCTCAGCCCTCCCCGCGACTCACCCCTGTCCGCCGAGCTCGCGCCGGCGCCGCTCCATCTCGCTCATCACGCTCACCTCGTCGAGCGGGAAGAGCTGCCGCAGCGCCTCCGGCTGGCTCGCCGCGACGCGCGCGAAGGGGCACGCCGAGACGGCCGGGCTGGGCGCGGCGGCGACCGGCGCGGCGGCGGCAGCGGCAGCCGCCTCCTGCTGAGCGATCATCTCTTCCATCGCCAGCCGGCCGAGCTCGATCCCCTGCTCGACGAGCGAAAGGTCGACGGTGGTGACGGCAGCGGCCGCGGCAAGGGCCTCGACTCGCTCCTGGGTGCGGTCGCGCATGAAGCCGGCGGGGACGCGCACGATGCGCTCGATGGCGGGTGTCGTCCACTCACGGCTGGAGAGCAGCGGCACGCCCTTGCCGTCGCGGGCGACGAGACGGAGCTCCTCCCCCGCGGGACGGGCGGCGGCCTCGGAGGGGCCGTCGCCGTTCGCCGCCGAGGCGTGGCCGTTGCCGTTGCCGTTCGCCGCCGTGGCATGGCCGTTGCCATTGCCGGTGCCGTTCGTTGCCGCCCCGTGGCCGTTCTGGCCGTCCCTGCCGTTCGCCTTCGTCGCGGCGAAGAGGATCCCGGTCTCCTCCTCGATGAACCGCTTCGCGAGCTCGAGGCTCACGAGGTCGGTGCGGCCACCGTGCGCCGCCTTCTCGATGCGCGCCTTGGCGCGCCGCCGCTGGTAGCGGTCGTCGATGGCGCGCAGCGCCTCCTTCGCCTCCTGCGTCCAGCGCACCTTGCGGCCGTCGTAGGTGGTCTCCTCCTCGGCACCACCCTCGTCGTCGATGATGCGGGCGATCACCTCGGCGTCGAGCGTCTCGAAGGCCTCGCCGCCGCACACCTGGCAGCGCACGGCCTGCGCCGTCCGCGCGGTGACGCCGCAGCCCTTGCACACCCGGACCGCTTCGCCGCGCTGTGCGCGGTCGAGCACCAGCGCCTCGGCGAGGGCCACGTTGCGCTCCGCCGAGCGCTTCGGCATGAAGCGCTCCATGGCCTCGGTGACGAGGTCGGAGGAGACGACGCTGTGGCCCTGCTCGAGTGCGAGCCGCAGGATCGCCGTGCGGGCGATGCCGAGCACCGCTGGCGGCACGCGCTCCATGCGCCCGAGCGCCTCGGGCGTCCAGTGGATGCTCTCCTCGGCCCGCACGTCGAGCTCCGGCGTGACCTCGGAGGTCGTCAGCAGCACGTCGCACGGGGCCATCCGCAGCAGGTTCTCGGTGTTGCTGCCGAGCCCGGTCGCCTCCGCCGGGCTGTGCACGCCGAGCCGCCCGACGACCAGCACCCAGGGCTGCAGCTTGCGGGCATGGTCGAGCACCTTCTGGAAGGCCTTGCCGTCGAGGAGCGTCTTCGTGCACTCGACGCCCGCCTCGCGCGCCATCTGCTCGGCGACGTTCAGGTGCGACTGGTAGATCGCGGCGAGGCCGGTGTCGATGATCTCCTCGTGGAGCTGGTTCTGCTCCTCGAAGCGGAACACCTTGGCCGCCTTCTCGGTGAGCACCTCGACGACGCCCTTGAACACCGCGTAGTGCAGATACGGGTCGTAGACGGCGATCACCTCGAGCTTCTTGCCGAACCGCTGGCAGAGGTCGATGGCGGTGGTGAGGGCGCCGAACGACTTCGGGCTGCCGTCGACGCCGACGAGCACTGTGTCGCGCTCCGCCTCACCCGCCTCGGGCACGTGCTTGACCACCCAGACGTCGCGGTTGCTCTCCTGGGCGATGCGCGCGCAGACCGAGCCGACCTGGCTGTCGCGGGTGCGGCCGATGCCGAGCACGCCGAGCACGACGAGGTCGTAGCCGCTCTCGCGGATGTCGCGCACGAGCTCGGTCGAGTGTTTGCCGTCCATCATCTTGCCTTCGAACTCGACGCCGTCGCGCTCGCACTGGTGCTTCATCGACTCGAGGTAGCAGTCGGAGATCAGCTCGAGCCCCATGGTGATGAGGCTGTCGTGGATCTTCCGCTGGCGGTGCAGCTCCTGCTCGACGAGGTACTCCTCGGGGAGCGTGAACTCCATCTGCTTGAACCGGTAGTCGTGCATCTTCGCGGCATAGACGTGGCAGCCGGTCAGCCTGCTGCCGAAGCTCTTGCCGAGCGCCACGCCGGTGTCGATGGCGCGGTTGCTGTGACGCGAGTTGTCGACGGGGACGAGGATGGTCTGGTACATGGTCGCTCTCCCGATGTCCTGCTATGCGGTGCCTGCGGTGGTGGCCGCCGCGGTGCCCTTCGCGGATGCCGCGGCGCGCCGTGCGCGCCGGCGTACCAGGCCGATGACGAGGAGCTCGGCGAGCAGCACGGCGCCCGCCGCCTTCGCCATCGGCACCCAGGGTGAGGGCTGCTCGAAGGGCGGCACGTAGAGGTGATACCAGGTGGTCAAGGCGCGCATGTTGCCGCGCTCGTGGTGAAAGCCGTCCCAGACGCTGAACGCCACCGGCACGAAGGCGTCGTCGGGGAAGACGATGCCCTGGCCGGCGTCGCGCTTGCGCTTGAGGATGACCGACCACTCTCCCTTGGAGAAGCTGCCGATCGCCTCGGGGGTGACGCCTTCGCCGGGCTGCAGGTCCGCCGAGCCCTTCCCCTCCCAGAGCTCCACCTTGTTGGGGCTCGCGAGGTCGACGAACCAGAGCTCCACCGGGTCCTGCGCGTCGCCGAAGAGGAAATATGGCCGGCGCACGCCGTCGGGGAGCACGCGGGGGAACTGCACGGCGACGGCGTCGGAGAACTCGCTCCCGGGCTCGCCTCCTGGCGCCGCCGCCGCTCCCTCACCGCCCCCCGCTCCCTCCTCCCAGAAGGCGTCGCCTCCGGCGGCCGCCGGCGCGGGAGTGGCTGCCGGCGCCACCTCCTCGTCGGCGAACGGATCGGCGCTCGGCGCCGCCGCCCCCTGCTCCTCCTCCGCGAACGGGTCCGGGGCCTGGCCCCCGCCGGAGACCATCGGCTCGAGGCCGGGGTGCATCTCCTGCTCGGGCAGCTCGAAGTCGGGCCCGTTGGTTCCCTTCGTGTCCGCCTGGATGTCGTGCCAGGAGACGAGCAGCGCCACCTCGTCGCGGTTGTAGACGGCGCGCGCCTCGACGGCGACGACGGAAGGCTGGAAGTCGCGGCCGGGCTGGATGACCTGGCCGAGCATCGAGAAGAGCGCGGGCTCGGCACCCTCGAAGAGCTTCCTCCCCTGCGTCACGTCGAGCGGGCCGTCGACGAGCTTCGCGATGAGGAGGTTGGCGTAAGGCGCTTCTTCGGTCTTGCCGCCCGCCGCTGCGGTGATGAAGTCGACGAGCTGCCACCGCTGCTCTTCCGTGAGCGCGCTGGCGAAGCCTGCCATCGGCGTGCCGTTGAGGCCGGTGCTGATCGAGCGGAAGATGTCCGCGCGGCTGCCGCCGCCGTTGAAGTCCCAGGGACGCGAAAGGTCGGCGGGGCGGATCTGCTGGCCCCAGTCGTCTTTGAGCGTCGGCGCCGACGGGCCGTCGCCGCGGCCCTCGTCGCCGTGGCAGCGGGCGCAGCCGATCGACTGGTAGACCTTGCGCGCCGCCTCGATCTTGTCGGGCGCGTAGCCGGGGTCCTTGGGGACGGGGATGACCTCGCCCGGTCGCTGCGACTTGAACTTCGGCGAATAGGCCTGCAGGTGCGCCACCAGCGCGTCGATCTGGTCCTCGACCTGCGTCACGTCCTGGAAGGCCGGCATCGCGGTACCGGGGATGCCGCGACGGATCACCTGCTTGATGTCGTCCACCGTCGGCAGGGCGCCCGTGGCGGTGTTGCGGATCTGGTATTTGCCCGACGTGAAGTCGCGCGGCGCCGGCCGCAGCAGCGGCGCCGCGATGCCGTGGCCGTCCCCCTTGTCGCCGTGGCACTGCGCGCAGTACTTGGCGTACACCGCGCCGCCCCCGGCGGGCTCCGACTGCTCGGGGCCGGCGGTGGTGGGTCCCGACGCCTCGCCCGGCTTCGGCTGCTGCGAGCCTCCACGCGAGGGGAGCAGCAGCGCGGCCACCGCGCCGAGGAGCGGCAGCAGGAGGAGCAGCGGTCGGCTGGCCGAGCGCATCGTCATCGCTGCTCGTGGCTCGCCGTCGGCTCGACCGCCTCGCGAGCGCGGGGGCGGTTGCCGGTGAAGTCGTAGAGGAAGAGGATCACGTCCCAGATCTGCTCCTCGTCGAGGAACTGATCCCACGCCGGCATCGCCGAGCTCCACGGACCGGCTTCCTCGGGAAGGCCCGGGCCGCCCTTGGCGATGCGCCAGAAGAGGTAGTTCTCCTGGAGCTGGGCGATGGTGCCGGGGTCCTGGAAGTTCGTCGGCACAGGCAGCAGCGCGTGCGCGAACATTCCCTCGCCCCGCATCAGGTCGCCGTGGCAGAAGAAGCAGTTGCGGTAGTAGACCTCGCGCCCCGACGCGACCTTCTGGCGGTAGAGGGTCGGGTTCGTCGCCTCGAGCTCGCGATGCGGGTTGTACAGGTTCGTCAGGTCGAACGGCTTGTCGTGGACGGTGATCTGGTTGGGGGGCGCCGGGTGCACCGTGCGCCCGAAGAAAGGCGGCGTCGGCGGCTGCGTCATGTCGCGATAGATCTTCGCCGCCAGCGCGGCCGGGATGGCGAGCACGACGAGCACGAGCGGGATCACGAAGCGACGCTCCGTCGCGAACGCGGCGAGCGGCTCCCCCACCTCCCGCAGGCGGTCGCGGTCGGTGGTGGCATAGACGGCGAGCGCACCGGCGACGATCGCCAGATAGATCTTCAGCATCGAGCTCGGGATCGGCACGACGAAGCCGAAGCCGAGCATCACCGCGACCGCGATGAACCAGGCCGCGAGCCAGGCGAGGAGCGGTACCTTGAAGAGCCGCCCGTCGAGCAGCCGCAGCACCACGAGGGCACCCAGGGCGCCGAGCACGACGCCCCAGATCACGCGCCACCCCCCTTGCGCGCGAGGTGCCGCGCCAGCGCGCGCGCCTCGGCGAGGCTCATCGCCGCCTCGAAGTGCGACGGCGTCGCCGGGTGAGCGGCGAGACCGGCCAGCAGCTCGGGCTCACCCTTGCCCGAGAGCTGCTCGAGCGCCGGCGCCGGCTTGCCGGCCGCGTGGCAGCTGGCGCACTGGAACTGCGTGAGGAGCGCATCCGGTGCTCGCGGCGCAGCGGGCGCGGCAGCCGCGGCGACAGCGGCCGGCGCCGCAGCAACCTCGGCACCCGCGGGCGCCGCGGTGGAGCCTTCGGCCGGCGCCGCCGCGGTCTCCGTCGTCGGCGCGGCGCTGCCGGCCGCGTAGGGAATCGCCGTCTGCATCGTCACGGTCGGCGTGCCGCCGAGCGACTGCAGGTACGCGATCACGGCGCGGATCTCGTCGTCGGTGAGCCCGATCGGCGGTTTGTTGACCGGCGGCATGCCGGGGCTGAAGCCGGGGACGATGAAGTCGTTCGGGTTGTAGAGCGTGTCGGCGATGTACTGGATGTCCGACATGCCGGCGATTCGCGTGGCGGCGCGGCTGCCGACGCCGGCGAGGTCGGGGAAGCGCATCGGCCCGCTGGTCTTGCCGATGGTGTGGCAGGTGAGGCAGCTCCCCTTACCCTCGACGATCGTCTTGCCGGTGGTGACCAGGTCGGCGGTGGTCATCGTCGCCGACATCTTGGTCTCCTCGGGGGGCTGGACCTCCTTCTGAGGCACGAGCTGGCCGACGTAGGTATAGAAAGCGGTCGACAGCACCGCGATCACCGCGATCTTGAGAACGATCGGCACCTTCACGCCAGATCCCTCATACGAGGTCCGCCTCCGCGGAGGGTGAGGGGGCCGGCAACGCTCCGCCGCCGGGCGGTTGCGTAGCCGCGGGCATGGGCGGCTCGCCATGGGCGGCTTCGACGGCACCGTGGTGCGCGCCCTTGCCGGCGAGACTGGCGAGCCAGAAAACGAGGCCGATGAGGACGAAGAAGAGCAACACGGTCACCGAGACGACGCGCGTCGCGAAGCCGAGCGTCGGCGTGAAGGCGTCCGGCGAGTTGTCGCGGATGACGCCGTAGACGTGCCAGTGCTGGCGCAGCCCCGAGCGCACGTAGCCCATGAGGCCCATGAGCCAGGTGAAGGTGACGGCGAGGAAGATCAGCACGTATTGGGCGTGGTTCGGGATCTGCCCCCAGCGCACCTCGGTCTGCTTCGCGCCGCGCATCATGAACACGTCGATGGTGGTCACCGCGATCATTGCCAGGAGCACCGACAGCACCTGCGGCACCGAGAACTTGATGCGCACGGCCGCCTCGACGAAATAGCCGTAGATGCCGAAGAAGATGACGATGGCGGCGGTGACCGCGAAGATCACGAACTGGATGAGGTTGCCGAGCGGCGCCCACGGTACGCCCGGGATCCGGCCACTGCGGCGGTACAACAGGAAGCTCACGTAGGTGGTGAGGATGAGGATGTTGACGGCGGTGTTCTTCGCCGACATGACGCCGAGGAAGCCGAGCATCGGGTGATTGGCCCCACCCATCTTCTGCACCTCGTCCACCGTGGAGATGATCGAGTGCGGCGTCGCCCAGATCATGAAGCAGACCGTCACCAGGCCGAGCAGGTATTTGATGGCCGGGCGGAAGCGCTCGGCCCCGTCGATGCGGCCCATCCCCAGCCAGAGGTAGTAGTTGGCGCCGAGGAAGAGGCAGCCGATGAGCACCGCCTGGATGATGAAGAGCCACGAGAACGCGCCGCCCATCATCGTCAGCCCCATCGTCTGCGAGAAGGCGTAGATTTCCGACGCCAGCCAGTAGCCGGCGAAGGGGAGCGGCAGGAAGGCGCTGATGGCGACGAAGTTGCCGATGTAGCCCATCCAATCGTAGTGGGCTTTTTCCTCGGGCGTCTTCGCGCGCAGGAACTGGAACGCCGCGTAGGCCGCCGCCACCGAGCCGCCGAAGGCGACGTTGGCGATGATGCGGTGGATGTTGATCGGCATCCACGTGTAGTTCCGCACCGCCTCCCACGTGCTGATCTTCGCCCCCGCCTCCGAGACGCCGTTGGGGGTCATCATGAAGGTCAGCCAGGCGTTGGCGATGAACATGATCGCCGTGCCGACGAGGTTGAGCCCGACGCCGAGCAGCAGGTGCACGCGCTTCGAGAAGCTGTGCCAGCCGTAGTAATACGAATAGAGGAACCCCGCTTCGAAGAAGAACAGCAGCACGTACGGCAGGAACGTCGGCGAGAAGACGCTCATCAGGTAGTTGGTGAACTTCGGGTAGAGCGCGATGAGCATGAAGGTGAGCGCCGCGCCGAAGGTCGCCGTCAGCGAGAACGAGGTCGAGAGCAGCTTGGTGAACTCGTAGGCGAGCGCGTCGTAGCGCGGGTCCTTCGTCTTGTAGCCGATGAACTCGATGATCAGCGCGAAGAGCGGCACGGCCAGCACGAAGGCGGCGAAGAGGAGGTGGAGCTGCGCCACCATCCAGATGGCAACGCGGCTGCCGATGACCGGAACGCGGCGGTATTCGGCCTCTTCGTACTTCTTCGACTTGTCCGCCTGCGCCTGCGCCTCGGCCTGGTCGCGCAGCGCCTGCTCGCGCGGCGTGACCTGCTCGCCGCTCACGCGGTTCGGGGAGCGGTAGGAGAGGCGGTCGTTCATCGTCCGCGCCAGCCAGGAGACGCCGGCGAGGCCGACGACCAGCGCGACGACGGCGCCCAGCACGAGACGCTTGTTCACCGCGCACCTCCGGAGGGGCTTCCGGACGGACTTCCGGATGGACCAGGCGCGGCGGGCGTCGCGGGCTGTCCCGGCGCGCCGGCGTTCTCGGCGCCGCTCGCCGGCGCGGCCCCGGCCGGCTCCGCCGCCGCGGGCTCCGCGGCACTGGAGGCCACCGGCGTCTCCGCCTGCAGCTTGCGCAGGTAGCCGAGGATCGCCCAGCGATCGGCGACCGGGATGAACGGCCCGTAGGCGGGCATGAGGCCGACGCCGTGGCTCATCTCGTCGAAGAGCTGGCCGGCCGGCATGGCGCGGAAGCGCGCTTCCATGAGGTTCGCCGACTGCACCTGGGCGCGCTGGAAGAGCATCCCCTTGCCGTCGCCCGCCGGCCCATGGCACGGGCCACAGAAGATCCCGAACCGCTGTTCGCCGCGCACGAGGGCGGCGGCGGCGTCGTGGCCGGGAACGGTGGTGACCCAGGCGCCTGTCGCATCCTTGCCCGTGAACCAGCCCGGGTCTTCCTGCAGGTCGCCCTGCGCCACCGTGCCCTCGACGGGCGTGCGCATCCCGGCGCCATCGTAGAAAAACTTGCTCTCGGCCTGCGCGTCGAGCCTCGGCTGGTCGTCCATGTTGGGGTTCAGGTGGATGGGCGGCCGCGTGGAGGCGCAGCCGCGGCAACCGGAGAGCAGGAGCGCGAGGGCGAGGGGACCGATCGAGCGAACAACGGCCAGCCGGCGACGGATCGGATCCGGACGGTGCGCACGGCGCACCCTACGGGACGAGCCCATTGAGCCGGTGTCAGCCAGTGGCGTGCCAGAACGCTCCGGCGTAGGGTGCGCCGTGCGCACCATCCGGTCCTCGCTCACGCCCACTCCGGGTTGGGGTTGCGCACCTTCGCCTGATAGCTCGTGCGCGGCTGGTTGTTGAGCTCGCCGAGCAGCACATAGTCGCGCGGCAGGCCCTTGCGTTCCATCACCCGGCTCTTGGCGTCGGTGCGGTCGCCGAAGACGATCGCCTGCGTCGGGCACGTCTGCTGGCAGGCGGTCTGGATCTCGCCGTCGGCAACGGCGCGACCGGCGAGCTTCGCCGCCTGCCGGACCTCGACGGTGCGCTGCACGCAGTAGGTGCACTTCTCCATCACGCCGCGGGAGCGCACCGTGACGTCCGGGTTCATCGCCAGCTTGGTGATCTCCGGCGTGTCCTTGGTGTAGTTGAAGAAATTGAAGCGCCGCACCTTGTACGGGCAGTTGTTCGAGCAATAGCGCGTGCCGATGCACCGGTTGTAGACCATCACGTTGAGGCCGTTGTGGTCGTGCACCGTGGCCGCCACCGGGCAGACCTGCTCGCACGGCGCGTTCTCGCAGTGCATGCAGGGCACCGGCTGGAACACCACCTCGGGCGCGTCGGGCTCGCCGGCGAAGTAGCGGTCGACGCGCAGCCAGTGCATCTCACGGGCCCGCGACACCATCTCGCGGCCGACCACCGGCACGTTGTTCTCCGCCTGGCAGGCGACGACGCAGGCGTTGCAGCCCGTGCAGGCCGAGAGGTCGATCGCCATCGCCCACTGCGGGCCCTTGTCCCACGAGACGGGCTCCGCCCAGAGCGGGATCGCCTCCTCGTTTTCGTGGTCGGGCTCTTTGGCGAAGCCTGGGTTCTCGCGATATTCGGCGAGGCTCGCCTCGCGCACGAGCGGGCGCCCCTCGACCTCCCAGTGCGTCTGGGTCATGCCGAGGGTGTGGCCGCCCCAGGTGCGGTGGACCTCGACGCGGGGCACCATCCAGAGCGCGGCGCTGCTGCGCAGCGGATAGGCGTCGCCGCCGACGCCCTCGGCGACGCGGCCGAGCCCCTGGCGTCCGTAGCCGAGCTCGACCGCCACGGTACGGTCCGGCATGCCGGGCAGCACCACCACCGGCAGGCCGGCGCGGTGGCCGTTGGCAACCACCAGCACGCGGTCGCCGGTCTCGACGCCGAGCTCGCCGGCGGTCGCCGGCGCCATGTAGGCGGCGTTGTCCCATGTGAGCTTGGAGAGCGGGTGCGGCAGCTCCTGCACCCACGCGTTGTTGGCGAAGGAGCCGTCCCACACGTTCGGCGAGGGGAGGATGGCGAGCTCGAGATCGTCGCCGGTTGCGGCAATCACCTCGGTCGCCTTCTCCGCCGCAGTCGGACCGCCACCCTCCCCGACGGTGGTGACCGGTGCGTTGGCCTCAGCCGACGTCGTCACCGCGGTGCTCGCCGGCGCCTCGCCTGCCGCGGGCTCCGCGGAGGCGGAGGTCGCAGCTGCCGCAGCCGGCACCACGCCGCTCGCAGGCGCGGGAGCAGCGGCCGCGCCCCGTCGTCCGCGGACCGGACCACCTCCGGAGAGCGTTCCCGGCGTCGCCACACCGTCGTGCAGAAGGCGTCGCCACGCGACCGTGCCGCCCCCCGTGGACGCCCAGGTCGCCGCCACCAGGTCGTGCCCCGGCTGCGCCGTACCCGAGGTCAGGAGCCCGAGCAGCTCGACACGGCTGATCCCCTTGAGGAGCGGTGCGATGAGCGGCTGCACGACCGAGGCGGTGCCGTCGACGGCGCGAGCATCACCCCAGGCCTCGAGCGCGTGCGCCTCGGGCAGGTGCCAGGAACAGGCGCGACCCGTCTCGTGGCGGTAGGGGCTCAGGCAGACGCTGTTGGGCACCTTCGCCAGCGCCTCGGCGAACGCAAGGTCGGATGGCGCGTCGTGCGCCGGATTCCCGCCGAGCACGATCAGGGTATCGATCTGCCCGCCGTTCATCGCCGTGGCGAGGTCGCGGAGCTCGGCGACCGTGCTCGTCGCCACGTCGTCGAGCGGCCGCAGCTCGACCGCCCCGCCGACGCTGCCGAGCGCGCGGTTGATCGCCAGCGCCGCGGCATGGACCTCGGCCGACTGGCGGCGGCCCACGGCGACGACGCCGGCCGCGCCGGCGGCGCGCAGGTCGCGCGCCATCACCGCGGCGCGTGCGGCCAGTGGCGCCGGCAGGGTGCGCACCGGGGGCAGACCGGGTGCCGCGACGCCCAGCTCGGCCGCGACCGCGGCGAGGAACGGCGCCACGTGGCTCGGCCGCAACGCCAGTCGGTGGTCGGCGTTGGCGCCGGTGAGCGTCAGCACGCCCTCGACCGCGTAGAGCCGCAGCATCCCCTCGGGCCGCTCCGGTCGCCGCGCCTGGGCGAAGGCCCAGCCGTTGTGCACCGCGTTGGTCTCGGTGAGCAGCAGGTCGCAGTCGACGGCCACCACGACCTTGGCGCGATCGAGGTGGTAGACGGGCCGCTGGTCGCCGTTGCCGGCGAAGAGCGCCTCCTCGGAGAGCGGGTCCCACGCCACCCAGCGCATCGCCGGGTAGCGAGCCATCAGCTCGCGGGCGAGCCGCGCGAGCGTCGGCGAGGCGAACGGGGCGGCGACCACGGCGAGCTTGGCGCCGCCGTCTGCGGCAAGCGCGGTCGCGCGCTCGGTCCACCACTTCCCGAAGGCCTCCCAGTCGCTCGCCTCCTCGCCTTTGCGCACGCGGTCGGCACGATCCGGGTCGTAGAGGCCAAGCACGGATGCCTGCGCCCAGGCGCTCGCGGCGCCATGCGACGACGGGTGCCTGGGATTCCCCTCGACTTTCGTCGGGCGACCTTCGTGGCTCTCGACGACGACGCCGAGTGCCTCGGTCCCGTGCGGCAGCGTCGTGGCGTAGCGCTGGGGCACGCCGGGGACGATGCCCTCGGGCGGGTGCACGTAGGGGACGATGTGCTCGACGGGCCGCCGGCAGGCCGTCATGCCCGCGAGGCCGAAGGACGCGGCGAGGAGCTGCAGCACGCTGCGGCGGCTCATCTCGTCGGGTGCATCGAGCGCGCCCGCGGGGAACTCCGACTCCACCTCGAGGCGGATCTGCTCCTGCACCGCCGGCGAGGCGAGCAGCCGCTCGACGCTGCGCCAGTAGGCCTTGCCGGTCGGCGTGGCGTCCACGGGCTCGGTCGCCGCAGGGGTGATTTCGCTGGGTGGGCTCACTGGTGAGGTCAGATGTGATGTCAGATGGGTCACCTTCAGCGGTGGCAGCCGCTGCAGTCAACCGGTGGCGCCAGGCGGCGCTCGGTGAGCCACTTCGCCGAACGTGCCCCCTGGTCGGCGGGCGCCACCCAGGCGGTGTCGAGCAGCTCCTCGGGCGCGCGCAGGCTCTTGCCCGGGTCGCGGTGGCAGTCGAGGCACCACGCCATCGACAGCGGCTCGACCTGCTGGACGCGCTCCATCGCCTTGACGTCGCCGTGGCAGCTGCTGCAACCGACACCGGCGGAGAGGTGCGGCGCGTGCGTGAAGAAGGCGTAGTCGGGGATCTTGTGCACCCGCACCCACATCATCGGCTGGCCGCTGCTGGCGCTCGCCCGCAGCGGGTCGAGGCTCGGCTTGTCGCGCGCCACCAGCGTGTGGCAGTTCATGCACAGCTGCGTCGACGGCACCGAGGCCACCGCCGCGCGCTCGACGTTGCCGTGGCAGTAGAGGCAGCTGACCTGCAGGTCACCGGCGTGCAGCTTGTGACTGAACGGGACCGGCTGCTCGGGCCGGTAGCCGACGTCAGTGAAGCGGGGCGAGAACCAGTACCAGATTCCAAATGTGGCGAAGAGAGCGAAGGCGACGGCTGCAACGCCGGCGACCAGGGGGACTTTGTTCGCCCACTGTGGGAAGACCTGCGCCAACGAACGCTCCCGTTACCGCGAGGCGTCAAGCGGCCTATCGCCTGGGGGCCGCTCACTGTTACGTCAGCAGGACGTCAGCGCTCGCCCCTGGCTCGCGCCTCTGTTTGAGTCACAGTCTCGAAAATGGTCGCGAAAACCGCGCGCAGGATATCAATCCGCAGAGGGGTGTCAAGGTCGCCCGTGGGCGCCTCCCGGGCCCTCGTCGCAGCGTCTGGCCAAGGGCAGCGCGAAGGCGATCACGGCGTCGCCGAGCGGCGCGATCGGCAAGCCGTGGCCGCCGGCGCTGATCACCACGGACTTGCTTGCCGTCCGACCCGCGGTACGTCGCGCCCCCGACGGCCGCTACGTTGCGGCGTCGCCCACCGGGTCCCCGCTGACGCCGGGCGGTCGCCTGCCCTTGTGGAGGAACCAGATGTTGCGGGCGTAGATGCAGAGCCCCGCGGCCTGGCCGACGGTGATCACCGGGTCCTTCAGCGAGAAGATCGCGTAGAGCAGGAGGACGGTGCCGCCGGCGAGGCTGAAAAACCAGAAGGCCGGAGGGATCACGCTCCGCTTGGCGCGCTCGGAGGCGAGCCACTGGACGAAGAAGCGGCTGAAGAAGAGGGCCTGTCCGGCGAAGCCGACGATGGTCCAGATCTTGTGGATGTGCACGGGGGGATCTCCTCGACGGCGCCGACCGCCACCCAGCGGCGCTGCAGCCACCATACCCCGAGCAGGTCCGCGATTCCCCGCCAGAGCCGGTTGCTGATGTTGTATTTGCTCTTCCCGAACCGCCGCGCGCGATGGGCGACCGGCAGCTCGGTGATGCGGGCACCCTCCATGCGAGCGAGCGCCGGCAGGAAGCGGTGCATGCCGGCGAACGGCGGCAGCCGCTTCACCACCCGCGCACGGTAGGCCTTGAGCGAGCAGCCGACGTCGGTGATGGCGTCGTGCAGCACGGCGCGGCGGACGCCGTTGGCGATGCGCGAGGAGACCTTGCGCACCCAGCTGTCCTGCCGCCGCTGCCTCACGCCGGACACGACGTCGAAGCCGCGCTCGAGCTCGGCGAGGAGGCGCGGCGCGTCGGCGGGGTCGTTCTGCAGGTCGCCGTCGAGGGTCACCAGGAGCTCGCCGCGCGCGGCGGCGAAGCCGGTGGCGAGCGCCGCCGACTGGCCGTAATTGCGATCGTGCCGCAGCGCCCGCAGCCGCGGGTGGGCTGCGACGAGGGAGGCGAGCGTCGCCGGCGTGCCGTCACGACTGCCGTCGTCGACCACCAGCAACTCGTAGTCGAGGCCGCGGAACGCGGTGACGATCTCGGCCACCAGCGGCGCGAGGTTCGGCTCCTCGTCGAAGACGGGCACGACGACGGAGATCCGGGGTGGGGAGCCGGGCCGGGAAGCGGTCATGGCGGGGGTTGCCGCCCGCCGAAAGCGGGGGCGGCGAAGTATGGCACGGCGGCCGCGCGCTGCCGCGCGGCTCGAATCGGCCGGCTCGAATCGGCAATGAGGGCGCGGCTCAGGCCGCGCGCAGCTCGGAGGTGCAGTGCGGGCAGCGCACGGCCGCCTTCGGGACGTCCATGGCGCAGTACTGGCAGCTCTTGATGTTCGCCTCCGGAGCGGGCTCCTCGCGGCGCAGGCGGTTGACCATGCGCACGAGCAGGAACACGGCGAAGGCGACGAGCACGAACGTGATGAGCGCGTTGAGGAACAGACCGTAGTTGACGGTCACGGCGCCCGCCGCCTTGGCGGCCTCCAGACTGGCGTAGGGGCCCGGCGGGGTACCGTCCTTGAGCAGCGCGAACTGCTCGGCGAAGTCCATGCCGCCGGTGAGCAGGCCGAGCGGCGGCATCAGGAGGTCGTCGACCGCCGACTTGACGATGCCGCCGAACGAGGCGCCGATGATGATGCCCACCGCCATGTCGACGACGTTGCCCCGCATCGCAAACTCGCGGAATTCCTTGAACATCGCGCACCTCCTCAGGTCAGTGGCGACCACCCCACGGAGGCGACCATCTTACGGACATAGACTGCGCGCGTGAAGCGCAACCCGTCGCTCCTCGAAGCGCTCCTCGAGCTGCAGATCCTCGACCGCGTGCCACGCAGCGGCTGGGCCCTGCGCGGCGTGCCGGAACCGGAGAGCGTCAGCGAGCACGCCTTCCACGTGGTGCTCGTGGCCTGGGCGCTCGCCCCACGCGTCGAAGGCCTCGACGCCGCGCGCGCCGTCGAGCTCGCCATCGTCCACGACCTCGCCGAGGTCCGCCTCGGCGACCTCCCGCGCACCGCGGCGCGCTACCTCCCCGCGGGGGTCAAACACGCCGCCGAGGAGACGGCGCTCGTCGAGCTCCTGGCCCCGCTCGGCGATCGCGGCTCCGCCCTCTATCGCGAATACCGCGGCAAGGCGACGCGCGAGGCGCGCTTCGTCGCCGCCTGCGACAAGCTCCAGCTCCTCATCAAGGTGGCGCTCTACGAGCGGTGGGGGGCCGGCGGCCTCGGCGAGTTCTGGGAGAACCCTGACAACTTCCCCGACGACGAGTTCGCGCCGGTCGCGGAGCTCGTCGGCGAGCTGCGGGCGGCCGCCGCCGGCGACGGGCCGGTGGGCGGCGCCACACCCGCGCCCGCCGGGCGGCGACCCCGCGCCCCCGGCAGCCGCTCGAAGACGAAGATGCGGAGCTCGTTGCCCGAGAAGTAGATCCGAGCGAGAGACCCCTGCTCGGAGCCGAAGACCGCCCGCTCGGCATAGCGTTCGGCGATCCAGGGGCGATCTGCGGCGGGGATCAGCAGCGTTCCATCTTCGCTCCGCAGATCGGCCGCGAGGACGAACCGGGGCCGGGCTCTCAGCAGCTCGCCGCGGGCCACGTTCCAGGGCGCCACTCGGACTCGCCTGCCGAGGCGCGCCAGCTCGCTGGGCGCGAAGGGAACCTCCGCAAGCGCGAGCCCGGCAGCTTCCCTCCCACCGTGGGTCACCACCCAATCTATGGCCTGCCGCCGGCTGTCCACGACCCCTGCGCGCTCTCTCGCGTAGCGGACGTCGGCGGGGGCGAAGAGGACCGCGATCGCCGCCGCCGCCGCCGCCGCGACGAGCAGGGGCTTTCGGACCCGCTCCCCCAACCAGGCGGCGAGGACCCCAACCGACACGCAACCGAGCGCGGCGAGCGGCATGAAGTTGCGGAACGCCTGAAATGGGTAGCGGGCATGAATCGCGACGAGCGGCACCGCGAAGACGATCCAGCCGGCGGCGTCTCGCCGCCAGCGGCGATCGACGACCGCCACGAGGAGGCCGAACGTGGCGAGCACGAGAAAGGTCGCGCCCAGCTCCGGTCCCGCGAAAGGCAGGTCCCACTCCGCCCGGCGCAGCGCCTGGTCCCAATACGAGCCCACGCGCAACGTGGTGTACATCTCGCGCTGGAAGACGAGGCGTTCCCAGACGACGCCGGGCCGGGTAACCACGGAGGGCATCGCCGCGGCGGCGGCGACCACGCCGCTCGCGGCGGCGACAGCGGCCGCGCGCAGCCGCTCGGCGGCGCTCCAGGGAGCGAGCCCGAGACAGGTCACCACCGCGATGCCGCAAAGCCCGGCCGGGTACTTGCTCACGGCGGCAAGACCGCAGCACGCACCCGCGGCGACGAGCGGCAGCCAATGGCGGGGATGGCGGACTGCCGAGCAGCAGGCCATGGCGGCGAGCACGAAGAGCGTCGCGAACCCGTCGACGGCGACGATCGCGCCGCGGATCACGAGCGCGGGAACCAGCGCCGCGGCCAAGGCGGCGACAATGCCCGCCGCGTCGCCGGCGAGTCGGCGGGCGTAGAGGCCAGCGACCAGCACGATGCCCAGGCTGACGAGCAACGAGAGGCCGCGCGCCACGACCACGAGCTCGGGCGGCTCCACGACGTCGTACGCTCCCCCCCTCGTCAGGTCCGCCCGCAACCTCGTCGCGGTGGCGGGCTTGGCAACAGCCCCCGCGACCCGTGCGGCGGCCGCAATGGCTCGGATCGGAAGCGCCGGATAGTTGTTCTCCCGCGGTTCCCAGATTCCCGTCGCGAGGAGCTTGCGTACCGGGTGCAGCACGTGTCCCTCGTCGACGTAGTTGAGGTACGGGTACCCGGCGGTCACCGCCGGCAGGCGGAGCGCCAGCGCGACGAGCAACGCCAGGGGCAGCGTGAGGCGCCACGCCCAGGTCGCGCGGCGGTCGCCGCCGACCGGTGTGCCCTCCTCTGTCATCGGCCCCTCGCTGCGGGGTATACGGTCGCGCGCCACTCGACGCCGAGGCCGCGCTAGGCCAGCTCGGAGCCGGGATCGCCCTCGAAACCTTCGTAGGCGCGCTCGCCGTGGGTGGGCTCGCTCTCGCGCGGCAGCCGGACGCCACGGCGCGAAAGCAACCGCTCGAGGCGGGCGTAGAGGCTGTCGCCGAGCAACGACTGCGCGGCGCCGACCACGTCCTGGAGCGTCTGCCGCAGCTCGTGGCGGCCGCTCCAGTAGCGGCGGGCGCGGGGCTCGAGCTCGGGGCCGAGCGCCTGCGTCAGCACGGCGGTGGCGAGGACGAGGTCGTCGAGGAAGCCGAGGCCGCCGACGAGCGCCTCGGGGAGCAGGTCGAAGGGCAGCACGAAGTAGGCGATGGCGCCGCCGATGAGGCCGCGGGTGGCGGCCGGCACCTGCGGGTCGAGCGCCAGGCGGACCAGGAGCATGAAGACGTCGGGCACGAGCATCAGCGCGTCCGCGGCGCCGCGGCCGACGCGCCCGCCGCGGCGTTCGAGCGAGGTCACCACCTTGCCGCGCAGCCGGTCGTAGAAGGCCAGGAGACGGACCGGGGCCACGTCACGCTCGCCGCCGCGCAGGAACGCCTCCTCGGCCGAGCCGTGGCCAGCGCCCCCGGCGGTCCGGGCGGCCAGTCGATCGCCGTGCGGAGGGGCCACTTCCGGGTCCGCCTCTACCGGTTCCTCGAGCTCGTCGAGCGGGTCGCGGTTGTCGTCGTGCACGGAGACCATTGTACCCGCCGTCCGGAACGTCAGCCCTCCGGAGCGTCGGCTCCGTCGTGCGCGGTCAGAGCCGGATCACGTAGGCGAGGGCGAACCCCACCTGCGCCGCCATCATCATCAGGTACATGTGCGTCCACGACGGGTGGTTCTCGACCTTGGCCAGCGAGTCCGGGTCGCGGAGGATGAGGTAGACGGTGTAGATCCCCCAGACCGTGAGCAGCACGCCGAGGAGCGTCAGCAGCACCGGGTCGCCGGTGAGGATCGGGTGCTGCGGCTCCTGCGGGTCGGGCAGCCAGGCGCCCAGCGGGATCAGGAGCCAGGGGAAGATGAAGAAGGGCGCGATGATCCACGCCGCCTTTCTCACGCCGTAGAGGATCGGCGGCGTGCGGCAGCCGCCGGCGCGGTCGCCGGGGATGTCGGCGAAGTCCTTGGTCGACGCCGCGCCGACGAGGAAGAGGGCGAAGACGGCGCCGATGAACCAGGGCTCGGTGTAGCCGACGGTCGCCACCATCGCCCAACCCGCCACCTTGAGCAGCATCCCGCGTGGGATGGCAATCGTGACATTGGCCCACATGCCTCGCGCCTTGGTGCGGCCCCACGCCGGCACCGAATACATGAGCGTCGACGCGAAGCCCAGCAGATAGATGAAGAAGGTCTGGTGCCAGCGCAGCGGCGCGGTCAGCTTCGCAGCCCAGCTGGTGTAGGGGTAGACGACGACGAGCCAGGTGGGAACGAGGGCCAGGACGTAGAGGACCCACGTGAAGGTCCAGACGCCGGAGAGCGACAGCTCGCCGGTGACCAGCGGCCGCGACGGCTTGTTGATGCGGTCGATCTCGAGGTCGTAGATCTGGTTGAGGGCATTGTTGGCCGCGTTCAAGAATGCGGCGCAGAGCGAGCCCAGAGCCACGGTGGCGACCACCGACCAGGTGAGCTGCCGCGCCGGGTCGGGGTTGTGCACCGAGCCGAACGCGCACACCGCGCCCGAGATGATGCCGAGCAGCGGCGGCAGCAGCGTAAACGGGCGGGCGAGCTGGAGGTAGAGCGCGAGCTTGCCGCGCCGCGCGGGCGTCGCGCCGGCGGCAGCGTCACTGGTCATGGCTGGAGTGGCGTTCATGATGGGCTTGGTCGCTCTTCGTAGGTGCGCCGGTGCGCACCGTGCGTGGAGCCCGCGGCGCAGGGATGGTGCGCGATGCGCACCCTACGCCGGAGGGCGATCTTCGTAGGGTGCGCATCGCGCACCATCCGAGGCCGTCACAACAGTGTAGACAACGCCGCCGCGAGCAGGGCCCCGATCAGCGTGTTGAGAAAGTTGACCGCCTCGTTGTCGAGCAGCCCGCGACGCTCGATGGTGGCGCCGACGACGCTCTCGAGGAGCGAGCCGAGGAAGGCGGCCACCACCACGACGACGACGCCCATCCACGGGTAGAGCCCGCCCCAGGCGCCGAGCGCAGCGACGACCGCCGAGGCGGCGATGCCGGCGAGCGTCCCCTCGAGCGAGACCGCGCCCTGCGTACCGCGCGGCACCGGGCGCAGCGTGGTGACGAGGAAGGTGCGCCGCCCCCAGAGCTGGCCGATCTCGCTGCCGGCGGTGTCGCCGGCGGCGGTGGCGAGAGCGCCCGCGCAGGCGAGCGCGAAGAGCTCGGGATAGGGCGTCGTGGCGGCGAAAACGGCCGCCGCCGCCGCCACTCCGCCGTTGGCGATGGCGTGCCGCGCGCTGCGGCGGCCGCCCTTCTCCTGCGCCAGCTTCGCCGCCGCCTTGCGGCGGTAGCCGAGCTTCGTGCAGCCGGTGCCGATGACGAAGAAGGCGAAGAGCAGCAGCCATCCGGGCCAGTCGAGCGCGCCCCAGATCGCCGTGCCGAGCACCCAGCCGGTGATCGCCCCCGAGCGGTCGACGCCGCGGATGGCGAAGGCGAGGACACCGAGGACGGCGTTGACGCCGGCGCCGATGGCGAGCCGCGGCAGCATGCCGGCGGCTACCGCCGCCTCCCAGCGACCCTCGGTGAGCAGCAGGCAGTAGAGCAGGAGACCGGCGAGCAGCGGCACCGAGATGTTGTCGTCGAGCGCCTGCGGGATCGACTCGACCGCCGCACCGAGGAGGGCGGTGGCGAAGCCGACCGCGAGCGCGAAGGGGAGCGAGTAGCGCCCCGGCGCCGTCCAGAGCAGGAGCCCCGCCGCCCCTGCGGTGCCGAAGAGGACGTAGGCGAAGCTACCCACCCAGCTCTTCCTCGGGTTCCACGGCAGCTTGGCGCGGCCGAGCGCCATGCCGGCGAGCGAGGCCATGCCGTCGCCGAAGGCGAGCACGCCCCACACGGCGGCCGCCACCTCGAGGCGCCGGTGGAAGACGAGGATGAGCAGCAGCACCGCCACCGGGTAGAGGACGATCCCCCACGAGCCGCCGCGCGCCGTCTCCGACTCGCGCCAGAGCCGGCGCCCGCCGAGCCGCGGCAGCAGCAGCACGTTGAAGAGCACCGCACCCAGCGCGCACGCCGCCGCCCAGAGCGGCCCCAGGAAACGGATGAGGAAGGCGATGCCGCCCACCCCCATGTGCACCAGCTTGCGGGCGACCTCGCCGCGCGACAGCCGGCCGGCGCCACCCGGCGCCGGCGTCGCGGTCACCGCCGCCGCCATGCCCCGGTCTCCTCGAGCCAGGCGATCGTCTCGGCGAGCCCCTGGCGCAGCGAGCGATGTTCGTAGCCGAGCGCGCGCTCCGCGGTGTCCGAGCGGTAGGCCCAGTCGTGATGGCAGACCTCGACGAGGTCGGGGGTGAGCTTCGGCGTGCCTCCGAAGAGGCTTGACCAGCCGCGCATCAGCCAGCCCATCGACTTCGCCACCGCCTTGGGCAGCCACAGGCGCGGCACCGGCACGCCGGAGAGCGACTCGACCGTGCCGTAGAAGTCGCCGAGGCTGACGTTGTCGCCGCCGAGCACGTAGCGCCCGCCGGTCGGAGCGCGCTCGAGCGCCGCCACGACGCCCGCCGCGACGTCCTCGACGTGCACGTAGCTCCAGCGGCGGGCGCGGTCGCCGACGAGCGCCGGCAGGCGGCGGTGGAGCGCCTCGACGACGCCGCGCACGACGAGGTTGCCCTCCGTCATCTCGCCGGGACCGTAGATGACTCCGGGGTAGACGACGACGAGCGGCGCGCCGGCGGCGATCGCCTCGCGCGCCCGCCGGTCGGCGAGCGTCTTCGTGCGCTCGTAGTCGTTGATCCACGGGCGCACGCGGGCATCGGCCGTCTCGTCGAGCTCGCCGCCGGGACCGCCTTCGGTGGGGCCGAGGGCGATGAAGCTCGAGACGTAGACCAGCCGCTCGACGCCCGCCTCGGCCGCCGACCAGAGCACGTTCTCGAAGCCCTCGACGTTGACGCGGTCGAAGTCGGCCGCCGGCGCCACCAGCTTGACGAGCGCCGCCGCGTGCACCACCGCCTGCTGCCCGCGCGCGGCGGTGACGAGCGACGCCCGATCCGTGACGTCGCCGGCGGCGAAGACGACGCCCGCGGGAAACCCCTGCCGCGACGCGGTGGGCCGCACGAGGAGCGTGACCTGATGGCTGGCCGCGAGCCGGCGGACGACGGCGCGGCCGAGGAAGCCTGTGCCGCCCGTGACGAGGACCTTCACGGCGCCGCCTCCGCCGCCACGCACTCGCGGCTCCAGCGCCAGAGCTCCGCCACCGCGTCGGCAAGCGTGCGGCGCGGCACCCAGCCGAGGCGCTGCAGCGGCCCGGCGCTGCCGCGCAACACCGCAATGTCGGCCGGCCGCAGGTAGCGTTCGTCGAGGGCGATCTCCACCTCGAGCCCGGAGACGGCGAGCAGCAGGTCGAGCGCCTCGCGGATCGAGGAGGCCCGGCCGCTGGCGACGTTGTAGACGCCGCCGCCCGGCGCGCCCGCCTCGACGAGGAGAGCCATCGCCTCCGCGCCGTCGGCCACGTGCACGAAGTCGCGGCGCGCCTCGAGATTACCCACCGCCAGCACGGGGGGCTGTCTCCCCGCCTCGATGCCGGCGAGCTGGCGAGCGAACGCCGGCAGCGCGAAGCGGGGCGACTGCCCCGGTCCCGTCATGTTGAACGGCCGCACCACGGTGCCACCGCGACCGAGGACGAGCCTCTCGGCGGCCGCCTTGGTCAAGGCGTACGGCGAGACGGGCGCCGCGGGGCGATCCTCCGCGATCGGCTGCTCGCCCTCGGGAACCACGCCGTACACTTCGGCGCTCGAGGCGAGCAGCACCGGCGCGCCCTGCGCCGCGTCGAGGACGGCCTCGGTGCCGAGCACGTTGATGCGGAAGTAGGCTGGTATCTCCTGCCACGACTTGCCGACGTGCGCGAGCCCGGCGAGGTGCACGATGCGCTGCGGGCGGAACCGGGTGACGGCATCACGGAGCGCCCCGGCCACCGCAGCACCGCCGGCGCCGAGGTCGACGAAGACGGACTCGACGCCCGGGACCTCGAAGGTCTCGTCGAGGTGCGTGCCGGAGACCTCGTGCCCGCGCGCGAGCAGCGCACGGGCGAGGTGCTGGCCGACGAAGCCGGAGACGCCGGTGACGAGGACTCGCATGGATCGAGAGTCGGGCCGGGCCCGGCCGCTCTACCTCTTGAGGCGCTCGCGCCAGTAGGCGAGGAGGTCTCTGAGCGTCTGGTCGAACGGCACCTCGGGCTCCCACCCGGTGTCGGCGCGGAAGCGCGAGCTGTCGCCGATGAGGCGCACGACGTCGGAGGGGCGCATGCGTTCGGGGTCCTGCTCGACCTTGACCTTGGCGTCGGAGAGGGCGAGCAGGCGGTCGAGCAGCTCCTGGATGGTGATGCCGGTGCCGGTGGCGACGTTGTACACCGCACCCGGCTTGCCCTTCGTCACGGCCAGCCAGTAGGCGCGCACCATGTCACGCACGTCGGTGAAGTCGCGCACGGCCTCGAGGTTGCCGACCTTGATCACCGGCTCCTGGAGGCCGGCCTCGATCGAGGCGAGCTGCTTGGCGAAGTTCGAAGTGACGAAGACGTCGCCGCGCCGGGGCCCGGTGTGGTTGAAGCCACGCGTGCGCACCGTCTTCAGGCCGTAGCTCTGGAAGTACTGATACGCCATCATGTCTTGCCCCACCTTCGACACCGCGTAGGGCGAGAGCGGGCGCAGTGGGTTGTCCTCGCGGATGGGCACCTCGTCGGGATACACCATCCCGTACTCCTCGGAGGAGCACGCGATCTGGATCACCGGGTCGAGGCCGAGGAAGCGCACCGCCTCGAAGAGGTTCGTCTGCCCGGTCAGGTTGGTGATCAGCGTGTCGTTGGGCGCCTTCCAGCTCGACGGCACGAAGCTCTGCGCCGCGAGGTGGAAGATGGCGTCGGGGCGCGCCTGCGCGAGGGCGTGGTGCACCGAGGTGTAGTCGCGCAGGTCGCACTCCACCATGTGGAGCCGGCCCCGCACGCCTTCGAGGTTTTCCATCCGGCTGCGCCAGCGGTAGATCCCCCAGACCTCGGTGTCCGGTTGTCGATCGAGGAGGTATTCGGCCAGGTGAGAGCCGGCGAAGCCGGTGACGCCGGTGATGAGAACGCGCATCGAGCTGACTCCTATCAGTTGCGGTCGAACCGGCCGTTCCGGAGACCGGTGAGGAACTCGGAAAGACCCCAGCCCCAGTGCTCGACGCGACGGCCGAGCAGCCGCTCGCAACGGTCGACGGCGAGCACGGAGTAGGCCGGGCGTCGGGCGGGTCGCGGGAACTCGGCGGTGGTCACCGGCAGCACCTCGACGCGCCGGTCCCAGAGGCCGGCGATCTCACCGGCGAACTGCCACCAGGAGACCGCGTCACGGTTGCGGTAGTGGACGACGCCGCGCGCGCGGGCCGTGGCGAGGTCGCAGAGCGCGCCGGCGAGGAAAGGCGTGTAGGTCGGGCAGCCGACCTGGTCCTCGACGACGCGCAGCGGCACTTTGCCCTCGTCGATGAGACCGAGCATGGTGGTGACGAAGCTCGCGCCACCGGGCCCGAAGAGCCAGCTGGCGCGCACCACCAGCGCGCGCTCGTAGGCGAGGGCACGCTCCTCCCCCACCCGCTTGCTGGCGCCGTAGACCGAGAGCGGAGCCGTCGCGTGCGCCTCGTCGTAGGGCTCGCCCGCCCCGCCATCGAAGACGTAGTCGGTCGACACCTGCACCAGTGCCGCGCCCGCCTCGCCGGCGGCCGCCGCGACACCCGCCACCGCCTCGCCGTTGACGGCCATCGCCTCGTCGCGCCGCGCCTCGCAGGCGTCGACGGCGGTGAGGGCGGCGCAGTTGAACACCACCTCGGGCGCGAAGGCGCGCATCCACCCGCCTACCGCCTGGCGGTCGGTCACGTCGGCCTGCGCGCGGTTCAGGGCGAGCACCGGCCAGCCGCGCCGCCGCCCCTCGGCGACCAATGCCCGGCCGAGCATGCCGCCGCCGCCGAGAATCAACGAGCGCATCCGCCCCCGCGGGCAAAGCCCGCTGCCGCCCCCCTCCCGACCCCCTCCCCTAGGTTGGTCTGCCACCCCTCACTCCCCAACCCCTCTCTCCCCTCGCCGGGGAGAGAGGGGCTCGGAGAGGAGGCCCGTCTGTCGGCTATCACTGCACTCCCACTTCGCAGTTGTCGCCGAGCATGAAGCGGTAGGCCTTGGGCTTGAAGTCGGTCTTGACGATCTTCGTGTTGCGGCCGATCAGCGAGCCGTCGATGCGCAGCGGGATGTCGCGGATCTCGCACTGGGCGAGCACGATTGAGTTCTCGATCTCGCAGCGCGTCAGCACGCAGCCGTCGCCGATCGAGGTGTAGGGGCCGACGAAGGCGTTTTCGAGCCGCGTGCCGGCGCCGAGGATGGCGGGCCCGCGCACCAGCGAGTCGACGAGCTCCACTCCTTCGCCCAGCTGCACCCGACCCTCGACGCGGCTGCGCACGCCGACCTCGACGTGCCGCGTCGCCTCGATGCGCTCGAGCACGATGTGGTTCGCCTCCAGCATGTCCTCGAGCTTGCCGGTGTCCTTCCACCAGCCCTGCACGCGGTGAGGGTGCACGACGAGCTTTCTGTCGATCAGGTCCTGGATGGCGTCGGTGATCTCGAGCTCGCCGCGCGCCGACGGCCGGATGCGGTCGACCGACTCGAAGATGTGGTGGTCGAACATGTAGACGCCGACGAGAGCCAGGTTCGAAGGCGGCACCTTGGGCTTCTCGATCAGCCGGTGCACGGCGCCGTCGCCGTTGAGCTCTGCGACCCCGAACTGCTCGGGGTTGGGCACCTCGGCGAGCAGGATCATGGCGTTGCAGGCGCCCTGGCGGAACTCCTCGACGAGGCTGGTGATGCCGCCGGCGATGAGGTTGTCGCCGAGGTACATGACGAAGGGGTCGGCACCGAGGAAAGGCGCCGCCACCTTGACGGCGTGCGCCAGCCCGAGCGGCGCCTCCTGGGGGATGTAGGTGATGCGGGCGCCGAAGCGCGTGCCGTCGCCGAGCGCTCCCATGATCTCGTCGCGGGTGTCGCCGACGATGACGCCGATGTCCTGGATGCCGGCGGCGACGATCGCCTCGATGCCGTAGAAGAGCACCGGCTTGTTGGCGACCGGCACCAGTTGCTTGGCCGACGTGTAGGTGATCGGGCGAAGGCGCGTGCCCTTGCCCCCGGCGAGAACCAGGCCCTTCATGAGGCTCCTAGGAGATGGCTTCCGACGCGCCGTCCGCGAGCGGGAGCTTCGATTGTGTGGCGTTCACCTGGCGCGGGTCCACTAGAGACCCTGCGTCTCGCCGCCGTTGAGGTCGATGAACGTGCCGACGTTCTTCAAATCGATCGAGAACAGGTAGTCGCGGCGACGGACGTTGGTGATGGTGGATTCGTGGAACTCGACGTGGAGGGCGTAGCAGCTGCCGAGCCAGGTCACGAGGTGGCGCTGGTCGCGCAGAAGGTTCGTCTGGAAGTCGTAGGTCAGGTACGAGCTGAGTTTCAGGTGGCCGTTCTTGAACGGCACCAGCGTGGTGCCGAAGGTACCCTGGTTGGTGAGCACCTCGCCGCTGATCGCCTGCCAGCGCGGCGTCCAGGTGAAGTCGAAGCGCTGTCGCCCGAGGGCGAAGTTGCCGCTGGCCTGGATGCCGGTGACCTGCTTGAAGAGCAGGCTGTAGTCGGTGTCGAGGCGGAGGCCGAAGCCGGTCGTCGGGTAGGAGCGCAGGCTGGCCCGCAGCGGGCCCAGCGCGCTGTGGCGCCCGTCGCCGGACTCGAGCGGCTGCTCGGCGTCGAAGCTGTAGCCGCGCGACAGCTCGAACGAGAGGATCTCGCGCGCGCCGCCGCCCTTGGCGTCGGCCGGCTTGGCGAGCAGCCGGTTGATCAGGGAGATGCGGCCCAGGTTGAGGCCGCGCGGTTGTAACGGGTCGACCTCGTCGAAGATCGGCACTCGGTTCTGATCGTCGTAGCGGCCGTAATAAGACCAGGACAAGCGCGGCTCGATGATGTGCTTGAGCTTGCTGAAAGGACCGATCCCGCGGTCGATGATGCGCGAGAAGGAGGGCCCGATGACGTCGGCGCCGCCGAACGGCAGCGTGCGCGTGAGGTTTTCGCCGGTGAACGTATTGCGGTTCCCGGTCGTGGGGTCGACCGAGTTGCCGTACCAGGTGAGGTTGCCACCACCACTCGCGGTCACCGACAACCACGGCGCCGGCGAGAGCGGTACGCGCAGCGACGGCTGGAAGTGGAACCGCGGGTAGCTCGACTGCACGACGCCGCGGTCGACCAGCAGGTAGTGCGCCGCGCTGTCGAAGGAGAGATAAAGCGGCGTGTGACCGATGCGGGTCGGGCGGAGCTTGTATTCGACCTCCGGAAGCTGACGGAGCTCGATGATGTCGACCGCGGCGAGGAAGGTGCGCCGGCGGTCGACCAGCATGTTGAGCGACTGGTTCCCCCAGTTGCCGGTGACGAACGCGTCGGAGTAGATCTGGTTCTTCGCCTTGGTGGCGAGCCCGCGCTCGAAGTCACGGAAGTAGTCGAAGTCGGAGAAGTCCTCGTACGAAACGACGCCCCGAAAGCCCAGCGGCAGGTCGCGGGTGTCGTGGTCCCAGCGCAGCTTCCAGCGGTAGTCGTCGCGCAGCGGGTCGTCGATGACGTAGCCGCGGAAGGCGCCGCTGGTCTCCTCGCTCGGCCGGTAGCGGATCTCGTCGCCGAGGCCGAAGTAGCTGTTGCTGAAGAGGTCGGCGTAGACCGTGGTGTCCCAGCTCCGGCCGAGCACCTGGTAGTAGGCGAGGCCGAGGTAGGTGCCGCGGCGCGCCGAGTTGCCGATCTTCGGCACGAGGAGGCCCGACGCGCGGTCGGTCTTCGTCGGCCAGATCATGTAGGGCAGGTAGAGCACCGGCACCACCTTGGCCCGCATGGCGGCGCTCCTGACGTGCGCATAGTCCTCGAGCCGGATGCGGGCGCTGCCGACGTGGAAGCTCCACGCCGGCACCTCGCCCTGGCACGAGGTGAAGATGCCGTCCTGGATGACGTATTCGTCCGCGCCCACCTTGTCGATGCGCTCGCCGCTGAAGTAGATGCCGGGCTGGGCCGCTCCCGAAGCCTGCTTCAAGCTGCCGAGCTTCGTCTCGAGGTTGAACGTCGCGGAGGCGCCGGTGAGGCGGCTCGGCCCCTGGTCGATGACCACGTTGCCGACCGCGGTGAGCTGCTTGTTGGAGAGCTCGACCGAGACGACCTCGGCGGCGAGGTCGATGTCCTGGTAGTGCAGCTTCACACCGCCGGTGAGGACGGCGTAGTCCTCGCGCTGGTAGTCGAGCGCACCGGCGGAGCCGGTCGCCTCGCCGCCACCCTTTTCGGCCGGGAAGGGCAGCGTGAAGGTGATGCGGGGAGTCGTCGGCTCGGGCGCCGGAGGCGGCGAACCGGGCGGCGGCGAGTCCGGCGTCGCGCCGGTGGGCGCGGCGGGAGAGCCCGAGAGCGGCGGGTCGCCGGTGGACGACGGCGGCGGGCTCGGCCCGCCGGGCGCCAGCGCCGACGACGGCGTCTCCGGCTCGGGCGTCGGAGCGGCGGTCGTCTGTTGCATGGAGACCAGCAACAGGCCCGCGAGCAGGTGCGAAGCAATCACCGGGGAAGCCTCCGCCCCAGCTCGCCTCCGGGAGCGCTCACTCGATGCGCTCCAAGACCACCGCGGTGGCCTCGCCGCCGCCGAGGCAGATGCCGGCGCAGCCGAGGCGGCCGCCGCGTTCGACGAGGGCGGCGAGGAGGGTGACGACGATGCGCGCACCCGAGGCACCGATGGGGTGACCCAGGGCGACGGCGCCGCCGCGCACGTTGAGCTTCTCGCGCGGGATGGCGAGGTCCTGCATCGCCGCCATCGCCACCGCCGCGAACGCCTCGTTGACCTCGAAGAGGTCGACGTCGGCGATCGAGCGGCCGGCCTTGTCGAGGGCTTTCTGCATCGCGTTGATGGGCGCCGTCGTGAACCACTCCGGCTCCTGCGCGAAGCTGGCCTGCGCGAGGAGGCGGGCGATCGGGCGCTTGCCGAGACGCGTGGCGTGGTCCGCGGTGGTCAGCACGAGCGCCGCGGCGCCGTCGTTGATGCTGCTCGCGTTGGCCGCCGTCACCGTGCCGCCTTCGGGCTGGAAGGCTGGCTTGAGCCGGCTCATCTTCTCGAGGTCGGCGCGGAAGGGCTCCTCGTCGCGGTCGACCGTGGTGTTCCCCTTCTTGCCGCCCACCTCGACCGGCACGATCTCGTCGCGTGAGGCCCTCTCCGCCGCTTCGCGAGCGAGGCGGTAGCTCTCGCGTGCGAAGTCGTCCTGCGCCTCGCGGGTGAATCCGTACTTCGCGACGCAGGTCTCGGCGCAGCTCCCCATCGGTTTGTCGCCGTACGGGTCCCAGAGGCCATCGTGGAGCATGGAGTCGATGAGCTTGCCGTGGCCGAGGCGCAAGCCGTCGCGCGCTCCTGGCGCCAGGTAGGGCGCGTTGCTCATGCTCTCCATGCCTCCGGCGGCGACCAGCGTGAACTCGCCCACCCGCAGGTCGTTGGCGGCGCTCATCATCGCCCGCATTCCCGAGCCGCAGACCTTGTTGACGGTGATGGCGCCGGTCGACGGCGGGCAGCCGGCGCCGAGCGCGGCCTGCCGAGCGGGGGCCTGGCCGAGACCGGCCGTCAGGACGCAGCCCATGTAGACCTGCTCGAGCTGCCCGGGCTCGATGCCGGCACGGGCGATGGCGCCCCTGAGCGCGGCGGCGCCGAGGGTGGGCGCCGACAACGAAGCGAGAGCGCCCTGGAAGGAGCCGATGGGCGTTCGCGCCGCGCTCAGAATGACGACGTCCTGCATAATAGCCCCCGCTGTTTGGGAGAATTCGGCGGGCATCCGCCGCGGAAGCGCCCGGATCGTAACACGGGAGAACAGTGCCGCCGGTCGACCCTCAAACAGCCCCGCGCCTGCTCGCCGTGGACTTCGGCGAGAAGCGGATCGGGCTCGCCATCTCCCAGGGATCGCTGGCGTTGCCGCTGCTCACGCTGCGCCGCTCCGACGACGCAGCTGCGGTCGCCGCGATCGCCGCCGTGGCCCGCGACGAGGGGGTCGGCGCGCTGGTCGTCGGCGAGCCCCGGCGGCTCGACGGTAGCTCCGGTAGCGCGGCCGAGCGCGTTCGCGCGTTCGCCCGCAAGCTCGAGGCGGCGACGGCGTTGCCATGCACGCTGGTCGACGAGGCGCTCACCAGCCGCGCCGCCGAGGAACGGCTCCGGGAAGCGGGAGTCGATCCGCGGCGCCACCCGGAACGCATCGACCAGGTCGCCGCGCAGCTCCTGCTCGAGGAAGTGCTCCGGCGGCGCTCGCGGGCGGCCGAAGGGAACGACACCGAAACGGAGGAGCCCTGATGGGGCGGCTCGAGCCCGCGAGGAAGCCCTCCCCGCGCAAACGTCCCGCGCGCCGCAAGGCGGGCGGCTTCCGCCGTCTCTTCCGTCGCCTCGTCACCCTCGTCCTCTTGCTCGGGCTCGCCGCGGCAGGCGCCGGGCTCTGGGCCTGGCGTTCGCTCAACCAGCCGTACGCCGGGTTCACCGGCGAGAAGCGGGTGACGGTCCAGCCCGGGGCGAGCGGCCTCGCCATCCTCGCCACCCTCGAGGGGGCCGGCGTCATCCGCGACGCACGCCTCGCACGGCTCTGGCTGCTCGCCCAGGGGGATCCGTCGCTACAGGCCGGCGAATACCAGTTCCGCGCGCCGCTCACCACGCCCGAGGCGCTCGGCAAGGTGATCCGCGGCGACGTCGTCGCCCACAGCGTGACGATCCCCGAGGGGCTGACGCTCGAGGAGACCGCCGACCGGCTCGCTGCGGCGCGCCTCGGCGACCGCGACGCCTTCCTCGCCGCGATGCGGGTCCCGGCGCCGATCGCGGACCTCGACCCTCGCGCGACCGATCTCGAGGGCTATCTCTTCCCCGACAGCTACACCTTCGTCACCGACATCGCGCCGCGCGCGGTGGTCGATGCGATGGTCACGAACTTCCGGCGGCGGTGGAGCTCCCAGGTCTCGAAGCACCTCCCGCGCGACGGCGGCCGGACGGTGCGCGAGGTGGTGACGCTCGCCAGCATCGTCGAGAAGGAGGCCAAGGCGGCGAACGAGCGGCCGCTGATTGCCGCCGTGTATGCCAACCGCCTCGAGCGCCGCATGGGGCTCTTCGCCGACCCGACCGTCATCTTCGCGCTCAAGAAGGCGGGCCGCTGGGACGGTAACATCCGGCGCAACGACCTGGCCCTCGATTCGCCCTACAACACCTACCGCTTCGCCGGCCTGCCGCCCGGCCCGATCTGTTCGCCGGGGGTAGGGGCGCTCGCCGCGGCGGCGGCGCCCGCCGACGTGCCCTACCTCTACTTCGTCAGCCGCAACGACGGCACCCACGTCTTCGCCACCTCGCTCGACGAGCACAACCGCAACGTGGCGACCTGGCAGCGACGCTATTGGCGCGAGAAGCGCGCCGCCGCCCGCGCCGCGGCGACCCCCGCTCCGCCCGCGAGCCGGCGCCGCCCGCGGTAACCCCGGCGACCGCTGCGTCAGGGGTAGCGGAGAGCCCTGACAGCATGCTTCACTGGGTTCTTCATCCTCCGCATGAGCCGATTCCCGGGATGTGCTCTGTTTGACAGGCCTCAGCGGGTGGTGTATCAAAGTGTCGGGGCCACCCCTCACAAGCGGCTAGGAGCTGGACGATGAACATCCGGGAGCAGTTCGGCAAGTATCTCCTCCTCAAAAAGCTGGCCGAGGACGCTCTGGGGGAGACCTTCCGCGCCGGCCGGGTCGGCACCCACGGGATGGAGCAGGTCGTCCTGCTCCGCGTATTCAACGGCACCGGCATCGACGGCGGCACGCTGAGCGCGGCCCTCGCCAAGCGGCGGGCGGTGCACCAGGCGTTGGTCTCCCCCAACATTGGCAACGGGGTGGACCTCGGCGAGGTGCGCGGCGTCCCCTTCGTCGCCTACGACTACATCTCCGGCAAGGACCTCGCGGCGCTTCAGGAGCAGGCTCGCCGGCGCAACCACCCGATCCCCTCGGACCACGCGCTGCTGATCACCGAGCGGATCTCCCTCGCTCTCGCCGTCGGCTACGAGACGCGGCTCGACGACGAACGCGTCCTGCACGGCTGCGTCCTCCCCCAGCTGGTGATGATCTCCAACGAAGGCGAGACGCGGCTGCTCGGTTTCGAGGCGGCCCCCGGCCTCCGGCAGGTGGTGCGCGGCGCGGTGGCGACCAAGCCACTCGCCCGCTATCTGGCCCCGGAGGCGCGCGCCGGCGCGGCGCCCCACAAGTCCGACGACGTCTACTCGCTCGGCGCCATCCTGCTCGAGCTGCTCACTGCGGCGCCGGTGCCGGTCGACGCCGACCTCACGAGCCATATCGACCACGCCGAGCTCGCCTCGGAGGGGACGCCCCTCCCCGACGACCTGAGGAAGCTGCTCAAGTCGAGCCTCACCACCCAGGACAAGCGCATCGGCGACGTCATCACATGGCACAAGTCGCTGTCGCGGATGATGTTCGAGGGGCAATACAACCCCACGACCTTCAACCTCGCCTTCTTCATGCACAACCTCTTCCGCGACGAGATCGAGAAGGAGTCGCGCGAGATCGAGGTGGAGAAGACGATGGAGCTGCAGCTCCCGCCGCCGGCAGCAGTCGCAGCCGTCGCTGCAGGCGCGGCCGCCGGGGCCGCCACGGCGCCCGCGGCGCCGGTCAAGGCGCCGACGTTCGGCTCGATGAGCGCCGAGCTGCGCGAGCCCACCAGCACGGGGGTGCTCAGCGACACACAGGCTCGGGCGCGGCAGAAGTCCGGCAAGACCAAGATGATCGTCGGCACCGTCGCCGCGCTGGTGGTCGCCGGACTCGGCGTCGGCGCTTACCTGATGTTCGGGAACAAGGGCGGAAAACCGACCACGACACCCGCTACCCAGCCGCAGGCCGCCCCCACCCCCGACCGCGCGGTCCTCCAGCAGCAGGCCGCCACGCAGCAGGCGGAAGCGCAACGGCTCGAGGCGGCCTACCAGGCGATGCTCGAGAAGCAGAGCAAAGACCTCCAGCAGCGCTACGACGAGCAGCTCGCCGCCATGCGCAAGGACCTCGAGAGCGCGAAGTCGCGCGCCCAGCAGGCGCAGCAGGCCGCGGAAGCGCCGGCGCCGGTGCGCCCCACCCCGGCGCCCACCCTGGCCTCGGCGCCGATACGGCCGGCCGCAACGCAGGCGGCGGCGCCCGCACCGACCCAGCCCCCTCCTGGGCCCGCCCCCACGACCACCATCGCCGCAACGGCGCCCGCGCCGGCGCCGCCGGTCGACCCCCCGCCGGTGCTGCCTACCGACATCGCTTCCACGCAAGCGGCGCCCAGCGGCTCGACGCCGCCGCGACTGCTGGCCCGCCCGCAACCCGCCTATCCGGCGATCGCGCAGCGCATGCGCAAGGAGGCGACCGTTGTCGTGCGCGTCCTCGTCGACGAGCGGGGACGGGTGCAGCAGGCCGAGCTCAAGGGGAGCCCGGCCGGCTTCGGCTTCGACCAGTCGGCGCTCCAGGCCGCGCGCGGCGCGCGCTTCGCGGCGGCGACGCAGGGCGGGCAGCCCGTCAAGATGTGGGTGGACCTGCCCATCCACTTCAAGCTCTAGCCCGCAGCGAGTCGCGGCGACGGCCGGAGGCTCCTCGGCCGTTCGTGTCCGGAGGCTCGGCGCACGCCCGCTAAGATTGCTGCGCTGAAGACTTGCCCCGAGGAACCGTTGACCGAGCGCCCATCGCCACCAGTCGCCGCCCCTCCCGCCTCGCCCGAGCTCGCCCTCCTGCGCCACGCGCTGGCCGGCGTCGAGCCGCCGCCGTCGCGCCGGGTCTTCGTCAACCGCGCGCTGCGCATGGAGCGCATCCGCTGCATCGGCTTCGATCTCGACTGGACGGTGGCCCCCTACTATCGGCTGCCCATCGAGGAGCTCATCTTCGAGCTCGCGCTCGACCGTCTGGTGAGCCACTTCGGCTATCCGCCGGTCGTGCGGCACGCCGAGTTCCGCCCGCACTTCCCCCACCGCGGCGTCATCGTCGACCGCGAGGCGGGGGTGGTGCTCAAGATGGACCGCCATCGCTACGTCGGCCGCGCCTACCTCGGCCGCGAGCAGCTCGACGGCAACGCCCGCTCCCGTCTCTACCGGCTCGAGCGGCTCGACCTGCGCAGCGAGCGCTTCTACTGGGTCGACACGCTCTTCGAGCTTCCCGAGGTCAACCTCCTAGCCGAGCTCGTCGAGCTCTCGCGGCGCAAGCTGCTCGACGCGCCGTCCTACGGCAAGCTCTTCACCGACGTGCGGGCAGCCGTCGACGGCGTGCACGCCGAGGGACCGCTCAAGGCGCGCATCGCCGCCGACCTGCCGCGCTTCCTGCCGCGCGATCGCGATCTCGCGATCGCGCTCGAACGGCTGCAGCTGCCCGAGCGCAAGCTGATCCTCATCACCAACTCCGACTGGGGCTACACCAACCGGCTCTGCACGTATCTCTTCGACGGCATCCTGCCGGGGCTCGACAGCTGGCGCCAGCTCTTCTCGCTCGTCATCGTCAGCGCCCGCAAGCCGGGCTTCTTCCGCAAGCAGCGGCCGTTCGTGGAGCTCGACGACGCCGGCGAGCCGCTGGCGGAAGTGGAAGTGCCGAGCTGGGGCAAGGCCTACGCCGGCGGCAGCCGCTGGGGGCTCGAGGACCTCATGCAGGTCCCTGGCGAGAGCTTCCTCTACGTCGGCGACCACATCTACGGCGACATCGTGTCGAGCAAGCTGACGTCGACCTGGCGCACGGCGCTCGTCGTGTCGGAGCTCGAGGAGGAGCTCGAGAAGCAGCAGGAGCAGCTCCCCCAGCTACGGCACCTCGACGCACTCAAGGGCGAGCTCTCGACGATGGGCCACAAGATGGACGACCTGCGCGACGTGCTGACCCTCTACGGCCGCAACCCGGCGGAGGTGCCGGAGAGCGTGCAAGCCGACACGCGCCTCCGGCTCGACCAGCTGCAGCAGGCGCACCGCACGCTGCGCCGCCGCGCCGCCGAGCTCGAGGAGCAGATCGCCACCCGCTACAACCCGACATGGGGATCGGTCTTCAAGCAGGGCGGGAGCCAGAGCCTCTTCGGCAGCCAGGTCGACGACTTCTCGTGCATCTACACGTCGCGCGTCGCGAACTTCGCGTATTACGGGACGAACCACTACTTCCGGGTCCTCAAGGACCCGATGGCGCACGACCAGGAGCCGTGAACGCGGCCCCCCTGGAGCCGGACGGCAAGTCGCCCGAGCGCTGGGTCGTCGCCGTCGCCGCGCTCGGCATTGCGCTGCGGCTCTGGCTGACGCTCACCACCGTCGGCACCGACGACATCCGCAACTCGGCGCTCTGGGCCGACGCCGCGCTGCAGTTCGGCCTCGTCCACGCCTACGACCACTCGGTGTGGCTCAACCATCCGCCGCTCGGGCTCGCGGAGATGGCCTCGCTGCGGTTCCTTGCCGCCTCCGCCGGGGTCCCCTTCATCCTCGTCTTCCGTCTGGCGCAGACGCTCGCCGACGTCGTCGCCTACGCCTGCCTGCTGCGAATCGGCAGGCGCAGCGGGGTCGGCGCCTGGGTCGCGCCGTTCTATTTCCTCTCCGTGCCCGCCGTGCTCATGGGGGGATTCCACGGCAACAGCGACTCGACGATGGTCGCCCTGGTCCTCGTCGCCGCGGCATTGTCGACGCGGCGACCGGCGGCGGCCGGCGTGGCGCTCGCAGCGGCGACCGGCATCAAGATCGTGCCGCTCCTGCTCGCGCCCGCGTTCTTTCTCGCGGCACGAGGACGCTCACGCTTCGCCGCGGGCTGGTCGGTGGTGATGGTCCTGCTTTTCGGAGTGCCGACCATCTTCGGCGGCGCGGCGCTCTTGCGCAACACCCTGCTCTACCGGGGCATGGGCGATTGGTGGGGCTTCGTGTCGATGCTCATCGCGGCCGCGCGCGGCCGCTCGTGGCTCGATCCGATGCTGGAGGTCATCAGGAAGGTCGATCCCGGGATCGTCGTCGCGCTGGTGCTCGCCATCGCCTGCTGGCTCTGGCGCGAGCTGCGCGCCGGGGCGGACGAGCCCCGCGCCTTGCGCCTCCTGCTCGCCGCGTGCGGCATGGTGTTCGTGACACTCCTCGTCGCCGGCACCGGTTTCGGCGTTCAGTACCTGCTCTGGCCGATGCCCTTCCTCCCCTTCTTCGCGCGACCGTCGCTGCGCGTCGCCGTCTCGATCGCCGCCTCCCTGTTCCTCGTCGTCGTCTACACGCGCTGGTCGGGTGGCTTCCCCTGGCGGTTCGCCATCTCGACCCGGCCGGGCGCTACCACCGACGCGCTCGTCGCCGGCGGCTGGCTCGTATGGGCGACGCTCCTCGCCGCCGGGATCGCCGGGCCGCGCTGGGCCTCGCGGGCGCGCTACCCGCCGGTGCCGGCGGAACCGGCTGGCGCGGCGGCCGTCTCGACCTCGTAGACGCGGACGAGCGGCTCGAGCGTGCCGTCGGGGAGGGCGCGGCTCGCGCTCGTGCGGTACACCTCGCGGAGGAAAGAGGGCGGCCGCGACCAGGCGAGCCGCGCGCCGAATGTCCGCACGAACCGCGGCGCTCCTTGCGCGAGGTCGCGGCGCCAGGGACGCGGGTCGTCCTTCGCGAGCACCGCCAGCTCCCAGGGTGGCTGCGGAGCGGTCGGCGCCACCACCCAGCGGACGCTGTGCCGCGCGAGCAGGTCGCGCGCCGCGTCCTCGTCGTCGAGCAGCCAGAAGCGCAGGCCGTCGCGGAACGTCTCGGGGTTGCCGTACGGGCCGAGCGGGCTCGTCACCGTCGGCCGCCGCCCCTGCCACTCGATCCAGTGCCCCCAGCCCCACGGGGCGAGGACGGCGCCCGTCGCCTCGCCGCGCGGGTCGGTCCACCCCGCTGGCGGCGGTGCCGCGGCGGCCAGAAACGGGGTCACCTCCGCCATGCCGGTGGTAACGAGGTCGTCGAGGCGCCCGTAGAGACGCAACCCTGCGAGGCCAGGCACCGGGAGAAACGCTGCGACGCACGGCAGGAGGGCGGCGGCGAAGGCGAGCCGCGCCGCGCGCCCGGACGAGCGTTCCCAGACGATGCCGCCGAGCACCGCCAGGGCTAGCGCCGCGGTGTGCGCGTAGCGCGCCTGGACGAGCGCGAGCGCGACGGCGCCCAGGCACCACGCGCCCGTGAGCCCGGTCGCGAGTTCGCGTCGCGGCCTCGCGCGGACGAGGAACAGCGGCAGCAGGAGCGGCAGCGCAGACAGGCGCACGAGGGCCGGCCCGACGTCGAACGGTCCGAGCAGCGTGAGCAGTGGACGCGACTCGGCCGCCCGCGCGACAAAGGGGTCCTGCCGCCCCGCGTAGCCGATCCCGGCGAGCAGCGGCGCGGCTGTGCGCGGCAGCAGGACGGCGAGCGCCACGAGCGACAGCACCGCGCAAGCTGCGGCGGCGAGGCGCTCGCGTCGCTCGAGCGTCGAGCGACCGAGCCACGCCAGCGCGGCCGCGCCGGCCGAGAGCCCGGCGAGCACCGCCACGTGGAGCCACGACAGCCCGGCGAAGCCCACCCCGGGCAGCTCGCTCCACACGCTCGCCGCCGCGAACGGCGCGACGACGGCCGCCGCCACGAGCGCCCCGACGGCGACGACCGTCGCGCTCCTCGCCACCGCCGGGAAGCCGGCGCCGAGAGCGGCGCCGACGAGCGCGAGACCGAGCAGCGCGAGGTGCAGCTCGCTGCCGGTCCAGGTGAGCGGCAGCGCGGCGAGGCTGGCCGCGGCGAGGGCCACGGCGACGCTCCGCCGGCCGCCGGTGAGCGGGAGCACGGAGGCAAGCAGCGCGAGCAGCAGCAGGAGCTCGACCGCAGGATCGTGGTCGAGCGCGCCCAACAGCGTGTAGCGCACGGCGGCGGGAAGGATCGCGGCGAGGAAAGCGGCGACGAGGCCGGCGCGCCCGCCCGCCAGACGTCGCGCGAGCGCCGCCGCGACGAGCACCTGGCCGAGCCCCAGGAGCACGGGGAGGCGCACGCCCACCGCCTCGAGCGCGGTGACCGGGTCGGCCGGCCACACTCGCGCGAGCGTCGCCAGCGTCAGGTCGAAGAGCGGTCCCCACTGCACGAGCCCGCCCGCGGGCGGGCCCAGGAAGGGGTCGCGCTGCGGCACGTGGGGCCAGTCGGCGAGGGTCAGCAGCGCACGGCGCAGGTGGTAATAGCCGTCGGTGCCGTCGAGCAACACGCGGCCGCCGCCGAGCACCTGGGGCAGCGAGCCGAGGCGCAGTAGAAGCGCGAGCAGACAGATCGCCAGCAACGCCGGGCGACGACGCGAGCGATCGGCGGGCCGCTCCGCCGCTGCCACCGCGACCTCCGACGTCGTCGCCGGCGTCGCTTCACCCTCCGACGACGTACTCGCGGCCCTCCACCGGCAGCACCACGCGCGCCGTGGTCTGCTCCGCGAGGCGAGCGACCAGGTCGTCGAGATCCGCCGGCCCGCGCGTCGGGTGGTGGTGCATCGGCAGCAGCGTGCCGACCCCCGCCGCAGCCGCCAGCGCGGCAACCTCCCCGACCGTCGAGTGCCCGCGACGCTGCGCGCCCGCGGCCGCCTCTTCGTCGGTCACCCAGACCTCGTGCAGCAGCAGCTCCGCGCCGCGCGCGAAGTCGACCGCCGCTTCCTCGGTCTCGCAGTCGGTCAGGTGGGCGATGCGGCCGTCGATGAGAAGGCCGACCGACCCCCCCGCGTGGCGCTGGCGACGGAGGCGCAGCGTCGCGCCGGCGATCTCGAGCTCATTGCCCGAATAGGGAACGACCTCGACGCGGACGGGGAAGTTCGGGAAGGTGAGCGGGAAGAGCGGTGGCGAGATCAGCCGTGCGAGCGCCTCGGGTGTGCCGTCGACGAGCGGCGGCTGCGGCGCGTGGATGCGCACTGGCAGCGACGCCGGGAACGCCGTCAAGTAGGAGAGCCCGACGGTGTGATCGAGGTGATAGTGCGTGAGCAGGATCTCCAGCCGCTCGAGCCCGGCGAGCGCGCCGGCGAGCGGCGCCTCGAGCAGCCGCCCGAGCCCCGTGCCGGCGTCGATCACGAAGGCGTTCCGGTCGCGGCGCACGAGGTAGCACTGGGTCTGGCGCCCGTAGGTGGGGATGAACCCGTTCGTGCCGAGGGGAGTGACGGAGAGGCGGCTCATGGGAGGGGGCTCATCGGAGGGTCCGCCGATTCTAGGGCCACCGCGCCCGCAGCACAGTGCAACGCTTCGCGATTGGCTGGTGAAACGCCCGGACAGGGCTAGTAGCGCGGCAGGGCCGGGTCGACCTCGACGCTCCAGGCGTCGATCCCCCCGGCCAGCGAGGCGACCCGCGGGAAGCCCTGCTGCCGCAGCCACTGCGTGGCGCGCAGCGAGCGCGGGCCGTGGTGGCAGTAGACGACCACCGGTCGCGCCGGGTCGAGCTCGGCCACCCGCGAGACCAGCTCGGGGAGCGGCAGCAGCGTCGCCCCGGAGAGGTGCGCGATGGCGTGCTCGACCGGCTGGCGCACGTCGACGAGCTGCATGTCGCGGCCCTCCTGGCGCCACTGCGCGAGCTCGCCGGGCTCCACCTCCAAGGCGTCCCAGGGGCGATCGAAAGCGTCGTCTGCCACGACCATCGTCTCCTCCCTGCTCGGCAGGTCCCCGCAGAGGTCAGCGTATTCGATCAGGCCCCGCTGCGTCGGCTGGGGCGAGCAGACCGGACAGCTCTCGCTCTTCTTCACGGTCAGCTCTCGGAAACGGAACCCGAGCGCGTCGAAGACCAGGAGGCGTCCGACGGCCGGCTCGCCAATGCCAAGGAGGAGCTTCAGCACCTCGCTCGCCTGCATCGCCCCGACGATGCCCGGCAGCACGCCGAGGACGCCGGCCTCGGCGCACGACGGCACCGCGCCGGCCGGCGGCGGCTCGGGAAAGAGGCAGCGGTAGCACGGACCGTGGAGAGCCCAGAACACGGCGAGCTGCCCCTCGAAGCGCTGCACAGCACCCCACACGTCCGGTTTGCCGAGCAGCACGCAGGCGTCGTTGACCAGGTAGCGGGTGGCGAAGTTGTCCGAGCCGTCGGCGATCACGTCGTACGGTCCCAGGAGCTCGAGCGCGTTGACGGCGGACAGCCGCACCGCATGCGTCTCGATCGCCACGTGCGGGTTGATCTTGCGGAGCCGCTCGGCGGCCGCCTCCACCTTGAGCCGGCCGACGTCGCCGGCGTCGAAGAGCACCTGGCGCTGCAGGTTGCTCTCGTCGACGCGGTCGAAGTCGACGACGCCGATGCGTCCGACGCCCGCGGCAGCGAGGTAGAGCGCGAGCGGCGAGCCGAGCCCCCCGGTTCCCACGAGCAGCGCCGAAGCGGACTTGAGGCGGCGTTGACCTTCGATCCCGACCTCAGGGATCACCAGGTGGCGCCCGTAACGCCTTACCTCGGCGGGGTCCAGTGCCGCCGCCCGCTCGATGCCCGGGGAGACAGCCATGGCCGAAGGTATAGCACGCGGTCCGCGACGCCTCGCGGCCACGATCATCCGTCGATCCGTACCGATCGTACCCAGTGAGTACTCACGACGCCGCCGATTCGCGGCGCCAACTTACAGAGGAGCCACGCCATGTCGTTCCAGCGCACCGCTCGCACGCTCGCCGCCGCCGTCACGTTGCTCGCCTCCTTCGGGATCGTCGTCGCCCACGGCGCCGACAATCCGATGGTCGGCGGAGCCGCCATGTTCCCGACCAAGGACATCATCGACAACGCCGTCAATTCCAAGGACCACACCACGCTGGTGGCGGCGGTCAAGGCCGCCGGGCTCGTCGACACGCTCAAGGGGAAGGGTCCCTTCACCGTCTTCGCGCCGACCAACGCCGCATTCGCCGCGCTGCCGGCCGGTACCGTCGACACCCTCCTCCGGCCCGAGAACAAGGGCCAGCTCACGGGCGTCCTGACGTACCACGTCGTCGCCGGCGGGCTCGACAGCGCGGCGATCGCAACGATGATCGCGTCCGGCGGCGGCAAGGCCACGCTGAAGACCGTGGCCGGCGGCACGCTGACGGCGTGGATGAAGGGGAAGGACCTGATCCTGACCGACGCCAAGGGTCGCTCGGCGAAGGTCACGATCTCCAACGTGTACCAGTCCAACGGCGTCATCCACGTCGTCGACTCGGTCCTCCTGCCCGGCTGACCCCCCACCCAAAGGTCCCCGACACGATCCACGGTCCGCCTCGGCGACGAGGCCCGCGCAGGGCCTCGTCGCACGTTTGGGCGCACTCGTCCCTCGCCGCGCAACCTTCCGAGCGGCGCCTCGTATAGTGGCCAACGTGGGGAAGCTCCCGAAGAGGATTCCTGCGGCTGGTGCGCTCGCGCGCGCCGGCCGCTGTGCCCGTTTCACCCGCTGACCAGGAGGAGGCCTTAGTGGACCGACGCCAGTTCCTGCGTTTGACCGGGCTCGGCGCCGGCACGCTGATGATCCCCATCATCGGCACGCCGCGCGACCTGTTCGGAGCTACCACTCCGATCCCCACCGCCGACAAGAAGGTGCTCGCGGACGCGGGGCTCGAGACGGCGCGCGCCCGTGGTGCGAGCTACGCCGACGTGCGGATCGGCCGCTACCTGAACCAGTTCGTCATCACCCGCGAGGACAAGGTGCAGCAACTCGTCAACACCGAGTCCTACGGGGTCGGCGTGCGGGTGATCGCCGACGGCACCTGGGGCTTCGCGGCCACCTCCGACGTCACCAAGGACGGGGTCAAGAAGGCCGCCGAGCGCGCCGTGGCCATCGCCAAGGCCAACGCCAAGGTGCAGACGGACCCGGTCCGCCTGGCGCCGCAGAAAGGTCAAGGCGTTGTGACCTGGCGGACGCCGATCCAGAAGAGCGCCTTCGACGTGCCGATCCAGGAGAAGGTCGACCTCCTGATGGCCGTCAACGCCGCGGCGATGAAGGCGGGGGCCAAGTTCGTCAACTCGCAGCTCTTCCTCGTCAACGAGCAGAAATACTTCGCCTCGACGGACGGCTCCTGGATCGACCAGGACGTGCACCGCATCTGGCCGAACTTCCAGGTCACCGGCATCGACGAGAAGACCGGCAAGTTCCAGACCCGCGACGCGATGTCGGCGCCGATGGGGATGGGCTGGGAGTACCTCGGCAAGGGCGCGGCGGTCACCGAGATGGTCACTCCGCTATGGGCGAACAGCTACGACATGCTCGCGGACGCCGAGGCGGCGGGCAAGCAGGTCGGCCAGAAGCTCGCCGCCAAGTCGGTGGAGCCTGGCAAATACGACCTGGTGCTCGACCCCACCCACCTCTGGCTCACCATCCACGAGTCGGTCGGCCACGCCACCGAGCTCGACCGTGTCCTCGGCTACGAGGCCAACTACGCCGGCACCAGCTTCGCCACCCTCGACAAGTGGCAGAGCAAGAACTTCAAATACGGCAGCCCGGCGGTGAACATCTTCGCCGACAAGGTGCAGCCGGGAGCTCTCGGCACCGTCGGCTACGACGACGAAGGCGTCAAGTGCAAGCGCTGGGACCTGATCAAGGACGGCATCCTCGTCGACTACCAGAAGATCCGCGACCAGGCACACATCGTCGGCCAGACCGAGTCCGACGGCTGCTGCTACTCGGACGGGTGGAACGACGTGCAGTTCCAGCGCATGCCGAACGTGTCGCTCGCCCCCGGCAAGGCGCAGCTCACTCCCCAGCAGCTCATCGCCGGCGTGGAGAAGGGGATCCTCATCGTCGGCGACGGCTCCTTCTCGATCGACCAGCAGCGGTACAACTTCCAGTTCGGCGGCCAGCTGTTCTACGAGATCAAGGACGGCAAGTTGGGGCCCATGCTGCGCGACGTCGCCTACCAGTCCAACACCCAGGAGTTCTGGAACAGCATGGCTGCCACGTGCGACGAGCGCGACTACCGGCTGGGCGGCTCGTTCTTCGACGGCAAGGGGCAACCGGGGCAGATCTCCGCGGTCTCGCACGGCTGCGCCACGACGCGCTTCAACGGCGTCAACGTCATCAACACCGAGCGGAAGATCTGAGGGGGCCCCGACGATGAGCATGTTGAGCAAAGACGAAGCGCAGGCGCTGTTGAAGAAGGTCGTCGCACTCTCCAAGGCGGAGACGTGTGAGGCCAACCTCAACGGCAGCACCACCGGCAACGTCCGCACCGCCCGCAACACCGTCAGCACCAGCGGCCAGACCGACGACCTGGTGCTGGCGGTTTCCTCGAGCTACGGCAAGCGAGCCGGCACGACCACCATCAACGAGCTCGACGACGCCTCGCTGGAGAAGGCGGTGCGCCGATCGGAGGAGCTCGCCAAGCTGGCGCCCGAGAACCCCGAGTTCATGCCGCCGCTGCCGCCGCAGCAATACGTCGACGCCGGCGGCTGGTACGACGCCACCGCCAGCATCAGCCCCGATTTCCGCGCCAAGGCGGCGGCCGACAGCATCAACCCGTCGAAAGCCAAGAAGCTGGTAACGGCTGGTTTCCTCCAGGACTTCGCCGGCTTCCAGGCGATGATGAACAGCAAGGGGCTGTTCGCCTACTACGCCTCGACCAACGTCAACTTCACGGTGACGGTGCGCAGCGAGGACGGCACCGGCTCGGGCTACGCGACGAGCGATCACAACGACGTCGCCGAGCTCGACACCGGCCGCACCTCCGGCGTGGCGATCGACAAGGCGCTGCGCTCGATGAACGCGAAAGCGATCGAGCCCGGCAAATACACGGTGATCCTGGAGCCCGCCGCCTCGGTGGGCCTGCTCCAGTTCATGGGGTTCGGCTTCGACGCCCGCCAGGCCGACGAAGGCCGTTCCTTCCTTACCAAGGCCGGCGGCGGCAACAAGAAGGGAGAGAAGATCGTCGACGAGCGCGTGAGCATCTGGTCCGACCCCGCCGACCCCCGCGCTCCGATCGCGCCGTGGGCGGGCGACGGCCGGCCGCGCAAGAAGACGATGTGGATCGAGAACGGCGTGGTGCGCAACCTCTACTCGTCGCGCTACTGGGCCGAGAAGACGAAGATCGAGGCGCTCCCCTTCCCCGCCAACATGATCATGTCGGGCGGCACCGCGAGCACCGAAGACCTCATCAAGGACACCAAACGCGGGCTGCTCGTGACCCGCACCTGGTACATCCGCATGGTCGACCCGCAGAC
>Ga0075421_100000081_pt1 | contig 72501 bp, 52 predicted proteins | sample SoiMetdeltSBSDD5_FD_75292 | JGI IMG/M metagenome (GOLD analysis project Ga0075421, IMG submission 75292) | Bulk soil microbial communities from a Populus tree surrounding site in Tennessee, USA - Soil MetaG P. deltoides SBSDD5 | ecosystem: Environmental > Terrestrial > Soil > Tree plantation... | reverse complement strand
TCGGAGCCGAGGCTCGCCGGCACCAGGCGCGCAGCGAGTGCGGCACCCGAACCCGACGACGAGCCGCCGGTGAAGTGCGCCGTGCTCCAGGGATTGCGCGCCGGCGGCCATGGCAGGTCGAACGACGGTCCGCCGTGCGCAAACTCGTGCGTCGCCAGCTTCCCCGTCAGCACGGCCCCGGCAGCCTTCAGGCGGGCGACCGCGGTCGCGTCCCGGTCGGGAACGCGGTCGATGCAGGTGCGCGAGTGGCCGGACGTCAGGATGCCGGCGGTGTCGTAGATATCCTTGAGGGCGACTGGAATGCCGTGCAGCGGCCCGCGCCGGTTGCCGCGCATGATGTCGGCCTCGGCGGTGCGGGCAGCCGCCAGGGCGACATCCGGCGTGCGGGTGATGAAGGCATTCAGCTGCGGGTCGAGCGCCTCGGTGCGCGCCAGCAGGCTCTCGGCGTACTCGACCGGCGACAGCTTGCGGACCGAGATCAGGTGGGCGGCCTCGGCCAACGTCAGATCATGCAGCTCGGCGGGTGGCATGGCACGGCTCCCGAGTGAGAGGCGCCCACTCTGGGGGTGGACCGGTGAACTCGCAAGGGGCCTGAGGTGAGCCGAAGCGCTGACGCGATGCGGACACTTGCCCGGGACAGGGGAGCCCCGACGCGGATGCTCCGGGCCCCCCTGAATGCTGCCGGGCCGAGGCTACCAGGTCGGACCGACCTCCGACCCGATCTCGCGGATCACGCGGCACTGGTAATCCTGATAGCCCATGGTGCGGGCGTACCTGAAGGCTTCGACCCGCGCGATCGACAGGTCATAGCCGACCCCGATGGCACTGTCCTGCCGTCCGTCCTGCGTGCAGTGGACGCCCACCGCCCAGCCGTTCCAGTAGGTGATGTGGGCCGTGCAGTTGAGGCGGGTATACTTGTGGCATTCGTTGATGGCCTCGGTGCGCGCCTGGTCGCACGACTGGCGCTGCCAGACTGCACCGTGGGAACCGTCATAGGCCATCGCCATCCCGACGCACGAGGCGTGCGCCAAACCGGACGTGCCGCAGAACGCACCGACAACTGACACAGCATACACCAAACGACGAAACGTCATTTCCCAGCTCCTTCTATCCTATCAACGGGGAGGAAGGCATAGTCGTATGCCCCTCTCCCACTCTTCAATGAACCCGCCGAGCCGAGGATGCTTCCAGGGCTCCGCGCTACCTCGGCCGCACGCACGTGCGTTCACGCTTGCGCTACGGCCGCCGACCACGGCGACGCGGCATCGCTAATGCCGATGCACACGCCACCTCGGCGTACCACTAGATTGGGGCAAGCGAAGTTGATCGGCAAGACGCCGTGCTCGAAAACCTCGGTCGGACCGTCTGCCTCCAATGCGTGCAGTATGCCGGAACCGAGGCGAGCGTCGGCGGTCACCATGTGTGGACTGGATACGTCGATGCGCGGCTGGTGGGCGGCCGCCTCGGCGGTCATGCCGAAGCCGGCGACGAAGGCCGTGAGCTGCAGCACCGCGGCCATGATGCGCCGCCCGCCCGAGGCGCCCGCCGCCATCGACGGGCCGCCCTCGCCGGCGCGCAGGACAACCGGCAACATATTGGTAAGCGGTCGTTTTCCCGGCGCGATGGAGTTCGGCCGGCCGGGGCGCGGATCGAACCACATGACGCCGTTGTTCATCAGTATGCCTGTGCCGGGGAGCACGACGCGGCTGCCCATGGAGGAGAGCAGCGTCGAGGTCATGGCCACCATGCTGCCCTCCACGTCGCAGACCGAGAGGTGGGTGGTGCAGCTCTGGGCTGCGGGCGGCTCGGCATCCCCGAGGGATTCCAGCCGTTCGGCGTAGGCCGCCTTCAGGGCGCGCGCCAGCGCCACGTACCAGGCGGCGTCGGGCTCGGGGCCCGGCGCCATCCCGGCCATGCGCCGCAGCACGTCCAACGCCGTCGGCGCCGCGGTCAGCGGGCCCGGGGCCTGCAGGGTGCGCCCGCACCACGGTCCTTCGAGGGCCGGCGTGACTCGAGCCCTGCACCCGGCGAGGTCCTCGGCGGACAGGATGCCGCCCATGGCGTCGACATCGGCGACGATGCTGGCGGCAATCTCGCCGTCGTAGACATCGCGCCAGCCGGCGCGCGCCAGCTGCTCCAGCGTCTCGGCCAGCCTGCCGAGGGTGAAATAGGCGAGGCCGCCCTGATAGGGCGGCACCGGCGGCAGGCCGTCGCGCAGGTAGACCCGCGCGCTCTCCGGGTAGCGCCGCAGGATGGCGGCGGAGTTGGCGACCTTCAGCGTGGTGTACCAGTCCTGCGGCAGGCCGCGCCGTGCGAGCGCCACGGCCGGCGCGGCCACCTCCGAGAGCGGCAGGCGCCCCCAGCGGCCGTGCATCTCGGCATAGCCTGCCACCGCCGACGGGATCACGAAGGACATGGGCCCGTGGATATTGATGTCGCCCTCGACCTCGGGCCAGGCGAACAGGTCGGACGCGACCCGCCCGGTCAGCGGAAAGCGCGCGGGATCGAGCCGGCCGGGGGCCGTCGGCCCGAAGTCGACCACCTTTGCGCGGGCCTCACCCGCGCGATGCACCACGGCGTTGCCGGTCCCGCCGAGGCCCGAGTTCCAGGGCTCGACGGCGGCAAGGGCCAAGGCAGTTGCGACGGCGGCGTCTATGGCGTTGCCGCCGGCGTCCAACACCGCCACGCCAGCCTCGGCGGCGCTCCTGGATTGGGCGACCGCCATCCCGCGCCTGCCCGTTGCCGCGGGCTTCTCGAGGCGCCAGTTCTGCGTCGTGTGTGGTGCGGGCTCAAAGTGCATGGGGCTCCCCGGCGCGGTCTATGCGGGGAAAGACTACACCATGGGCTGTCGAGACGGCTGCCTCCACCTTCGCCGGTCTGCCCTGCCTCACAGCATCAGGGCGGCGTCGCGCGTTTCGAGACGCCGCCCTGTTTGAGCGAACGGTCCGCCGGGCTCAGCGGAGGTCGAAGCGGTCGGCGTTCATCACCTTGGACCAGGCCGCCACGAAGTCGGCCACGAACTTCGCTTTCGCGTCGCCCTGGCCGTAGACCTCAGCCAGCGCGCGGAGCTGGGAGTGAGATCCGAAGACGAGATCGACGCGGGTTCCGGTCCACCTCGCCGCGCCGGTCTTGCGGTCCTTGCCCTCGAACACGTTGGGGTCCGCGGTGGCCTTCCACTCCGTGCCCATGTCGAGCAGGTTGACGAAGAAGTCGTTGGTGAGCGTCTCGGGCGTCCTGGTGAAGACGCCGTGCCGGGACTTGCCGGTGTTGGCCCCCAGCACGCGCAGGCCGCCGATGAGGACGGTCATCTCGGGTGCTGTCAGCGTGAGCAGCTGCGCCTTGTCCACCAGGAACTCCTCGGCCGGGACGGCGTACTTGCCCGCGAGGTAGTTGCGGAAGCCGTCGGCGTAGGGCTCGAGCAGCGCGAACGACTCAACGTCGGTCTGCTCCTGCGAGGCGTCCGTGCGGCCGGGCGCGAAAGGCACCTGGACCGTGACACCCGCAGCCTTGGCCGCCTTCTCGATGGCGGCGCCGCCGCCCAGGACGATCAGGTCGGCGAGCGAGACCTTCTTGCCGCCGGATGCCGCGCCGTTGAAGGCCTTCTGGACCCCTTCCAGCGCCGCCAGCACCTTCGCCAGCCTGGCCGGCTCGTTGACCTCCCAGTCCTTCTGCGGGCTGAGACGGATGCGCGCCCCGTTAGCGCCGCCGCGCTTGTCGGAGCCGCGGAAGGTGGCCGCCGAGGCCCACGCGGTGGAGACCAGCTCGGAGACCGAGAGACCCGTGGCCAGAATCCTGGCCTTGAGGTCGGCGATGTCCTTGGCATCGACCAGCGGGTGATCGACCTTGGGGACCGGATCCTGCCAGATCAGCTCCTCGGCCGGGACCTCGGGGCCCAGGTAGCGCGCGCGAGGGCCCATGTCGCGGTGGGTGAGCTTGTACCAGGCGCGGGCGAAGGCATCCGCGAACTGATCCGGGTTCTCGTAGAAGCGGCGCGAGATCTTCTCGTAGGCCGGGTCGAGCCTCAGCGAGAGGTCGGTGGTGAGCATGGTCGGCGCGCGGCGCTTGTCGGGGTCGAACGGGTCCGGGATGGTGTTGGCACCCGCGCCCCCCTTCGGCGTCCATTGGTGCGCGCCGGCCGGGCTCCTGGTCAGCTCCCACTCGTAGCCGAACAGGTTCGAGAAGAAGTTGTTGCTCCACCTGGTCGGCGTCGTGGTCCAGATCACCTCGAGACCACTGCCGATGGCGTCGCCGGCCTTGCCGCTGCCGTAGTTGCTGGTCCAGCCGAAACCCTGCTCCTCGATGGCGGCCGCCTCCGGGTCGGGCCCCTTGTGCGATTCCAGAGCCGCGCCATGGGTCTTGCCGAAGGTGTGGCCGCCCGCGATCAGCGCGACGGTCTCCTCGTCGTTCATCGCCATGCGCTTGAACGTCTCGCGAATGTCCCTGGCCGCTGCGACCGGGTCAGGGTTGCCGTTCGGACCTTCCGGATTGACGTAGATGAGGCCCATCTGCACGGCGGCGAGAGGGTTCTCGAGCTGGCGGTCGCCTGTGTAGCGCTTGTCGTCGAGCCACTTGGCCTCCGGGCCCCAGTAGACCTCCTCCTCCGGCTCCCAGACATCGGCGCGCCCGCCGGCGAAGCCGAACGTCTTGAAGCTCATCGACTCCAGCGCAACGTTGCCCGTGAGGACCAGCAGGTCGGCCCAGGAAATCCTGTTGCCGTATTTCTGTTTGATCGGCCACAGGAGCCGGCGCGCCTTGTCGAGGTTGACGTTGTCGGGCCAGGCGTTGAGCGGGGCGAAGCGCTGCTGGCCGGTACCGGCGCCACCGCGACCGTCGCCGATGCGATAGGTGCCCGCGGCGTGCCAGGCCATGCGGATGAAGAAGGGACCGTAGTGGCCGAAGTCGGCGGGCCACCACTCCTGCGAGTCCGTCATCAGGGCGGTGAGGTCCTTCTTCAACGCCTGATAGTCGAGCTTCTTGAACTCCTCGGCGTAGTTGAACCCCTTGCTCATGGGGTTGGAGAGAGGAGAGTTGGCGTGCAGGATTTTCAGGTTGACCTGGTTCGGCCACCAGTCCCGGTTCAACGTTCCGCCCGATTTCGTATGGGCGTGAAACGGGCACTTGCCAGCGTCGGCGCTGCCGTCAGCCATGTTCGTCCCCTGCGTGCAATGGGTTGCAGTGGCCCGCATGGGCCTCTCGAAGTGTTCCTCTAGGACCTTAACCACAGTGTCTCATCAGGTAAAATTGACTTTAGTGATGGTTGTTATAAGAAATTGTGATGAAATCGGTTACGGATGGAAGGCCGCCAGAGCTTGGGCGTGAGCAGACGGGCTCGAGGGACGGCGCTGGTGCTGCCGGGCATCCAGCGTATGAGCCGCAGCGACGCAGGGCATATGCACCGGCCGTTCGGCACCGGTCACGCGGTCAACTGAGGCACGCTCTGTCGGCGCGACTTCCAGAGCACAACAATCCCCAGCGCCAGGCCGACCGTCGGGCCGTCCCAGTGCTTGTACAAAAGCCAGGCGTCACGGCTGAGCCAGATGGCGATCGCTGCGCTGAGCAGCGACGTACCAGCCGCCGCCATGGACGAACCCCACGAGAAGCGACGCGGGTCGAGGTCCACGAACGTGATGAACTGGGTCGTTCGCTGGCCGATGTACTTGCCTCCCAGCATCGCATCCATTGCGAGCAGGGCCGCCGATTCCAGCTATCGCTGCGATAAGATGTTCTGATGAATCAGATGACCCTCAGGCAGCTGCGCTACTTCGAGGCGCTGGCACGCCACAGCCACTTCGGCCGCGCGGCCGCCGCCTGCGCCATCTCGCAGCCGGCCCTGTCGATGCAGATCAAGGAGCTGGAGGAGGCCCTGGGCGCCGTGCTCATCGAGCGCGGCGCGCGCCATGTCCGGTTGACGCGGTTCGGCGAGGAGGCCGCGCTGCGGGTGCGCGACATCCTGCGTGCGGTCGACGAGCTGGGGGACTTCGCGCGGTCGTCGCGGGAGCGGTTCGCGGGCCGGCTGCGCCTCGGCATGATCCCGACCATTGCGCCCTACCTGCTGCCCGCGGTCATGGGCCACCTCACCCGCATCTACCCCGAGCTCGACGTGCACGTGCGCGAGGCGATGACCTCCAGGCTGATCGAGGAGCTGGGGGAGGGCCGGCTCGACACGGCCATCGTTGCCCTGCCGGTGTCCGAGGCGTCCCTGACGGAGGTGGCCCTGTTTGCGGAGAATTTCCTGCTGGTCCGGCCGGGCGAGGCCGAGGGGACGCCGGTGCCCTCGAGCGAAGCGCTGCGCGAGATGCGCCTCCTCCTGCTCGAGGAAGGGCACTGCTTCCGCGATCAGGCGCTGTCGTTCTGCAACATGCGTTCCTCGCCGCCGCGGGAGGTGCTGGACGCAAGCTCCCTCTCCACGCTCGTGCAGATGGTCGGCGCCGGCATGGGCGTCACTCTGATCCCGGAGATGGCCGTTGAGGTGGAGACGCGCTCCGCCTCGGTGTCCGTCGCCCGCTTCGAGGACCCGCAGCCCGCGCGCACCATCGGCATGGTCTGGCGCAAGAGGAGCCCGCTCGCCGCCCAACTGCGGCAGCTCTCCGACGTGGTCGGCCGCTCGGCTCGAGGTCTCAGACCCTCTGGGTCTGACACCGTGGCACCACCCCCGATCCGTGCAACGGTGTCAGACCCGGAGGGTCTGACACCGCCATGACACCGCTCCCGATCGATGCCGTCCTGGACGAATTGCGCGCGGCCCTCGCCGCGCGTACCTCGGCCGTGCTGGTGGCGCCGCCGGGCGCCGGCAAGACCACGCGTGTCCCGCTCGTCCTGATGGAGGAGAGCTGGCTCGAGGGTCGCAAAATCCTGGTCCTGGAGCCGCGCCGCATCGCCGCGCGGGCTGCCGCCGGGCGCATGGCGCAGACCCTGTCGGAGGCGGTCGGGGAGCGCATCGGATTGCGGGCGCGCCTCGTCTCCAGGTCGGGGCCGAGGACGCGCGTGGAGGTGGTCACCGAGGGCGTCTTCACTCGCATGATCCTGAACGACCCCGAGCTTTCCGGCGTCGGCGCGGTCCTGTTCGACGAGTTGCACGAGCGCTCGCTCGACGCGGACCTGGGGCTCGCCCTGGCGCTCGACTGCCAGACGGGCCTGCGCGAGGACCTGCGCATCCTGGCGATGTCGGCGACGCTCGACGGCGCACGGGTGGCGCAGCTCATGGGCGATGCCCCCGTGATCGCCAGTGAAGGCCGCTCCTTTCCCGTCGAGACCCGCTATCTCGGCCGCGATCCCGAGGCGCGCATCGAGGACCGGATGGCGGACGCGGTGATGCAGGCGCTCCGGACGGAGGCGGGCTCCATCCTGGCGTTCCTGCCGGGCCAGGGCGAGATTAAGCGCGTGGAGGAGCGGCTCGAGGAGCGCATCGGCAACCCGGCGGTGATCCTTGCCCCCCTCTACGGCGCGATGGACACCAAGGCCCAGGACCGCGCGCTGCGGCCGGCGCCCGACGGTCGGCGCAAGGTGGTGCTCGCAACCTCGATCGCCGAGACCTCGGTCACCATCGAAGGCGTGCGCGTGGTGATCGACAGCGGACTTGCGCGGGTTCCGCGCTTCGAGCCGGACGTCGGCGTGACCCGGCTCGAGACGGTGCGCGTGTCGCGCGCGGCTGCCGATCAGAGGCGAGGCCGCGCCGGCCGCACGGGGCCAGGCGTCTGCTATCGCCTGTGGGACGAGCGGGAGACGCAGGGCCTGGCGCCCTTTGCCGAGCCGGAGATCCTTTCCGCCGATCTGGCGGGCCTGCTGCTCGACTGCGCGGAATGGGGCGCCGCCGATCCCCGCTCGCTCGCCTGGATCGATCCGCCGCCGGCCGCGGCCATCGACGCGGCACGAGCGGACCTGGGCGAGCTGGGGACGCTGGACGCCGACGGCCGCATCACGCCCCTCGGGCGGCGGCTCCGGTCGCTGCCGCTGCCGCCCAGGCTCGCGCGCATGGTGGTTTCGGCGGCAGAGCAGGGCCACGCGCGCGCGGCCGCCGAGATCGCCGCGGTGATCGTCGAGCGCGGCCTCGGCGGCAACGACGCCGATCTCGCGCAGCGGCTGGAGGCGTTTCGCGGCGACCGCTCGCGCCGCGCCCACGACATGCGCAGGCTGGCGGCAAGCTGGGCGCGCATGGCGGGCACAGCCGGCCCGGCGCTGGCGCGCGCCCCGGACGTGCCGCTCGCGCGCCTGCTGGCGCTCGCCTGGCCCGAGCGCATCGGCAAGGCCCGCGGCGCCCACGGCCAGACTCTGGGCCAGACTCTGGGCAAGACTCTGGGCCAGACCCTGGGCCAGACCCTGGGCCAGACCCTGGGCCAGTTCCTGCTCGCCAACGGCCGCGGCGCCTACCTCGACGCGGTGCATCCCCTGGCGCGATCGCCCTACCTGGTCGCGGCAGAGCTGTCGGGGGCAGCGGCGTCGACGCGCATCCTGCTGGCGGCCGCGGCCGACGAGGCGGATGTCGTCGCGGCCGCGGGCGAGCGCATCCACGAGGGCGACGCGGTCGAGTTCGACGCGAGCGCCGCGGCGCTGCGAGCGCGCCGCGTGCGGCGGCTGGGGGCCATCGTCATGGCAGCGGCGCCGCGCGCCGTGGAGGCGAGCGGGGAAGCCTCGCGCCTGCTCGCGGAGGGCATCGCGAGGCTCGGCGTGAGCCGCCTGCCGTGGAGCAAGGCGCAGCTCCAGCTGCGCGACCGCGTGGGCTTCCTGCGCGCGGCCGGAGCGGGCGCCAAGAGCAACGATTGGCCGGACCTCGGCGACGCGGCGCTCGCCGGGACGGCCGCGCAGTGGCTGGCCCCCTTCCTCGCCGGCAAGACGAAGCTCGCCGAGATCGGCGCCGCCGATCTCGCCGCGGCCCTCGATGCACTGCTGCCGTGGAGCGCGCGGCAGCGCCTGGACGAGGCGGCGCCGACGCATTTCGAGGCGCCCACGGGCAATCGCCACGCCATCGATTACCAGGTTGCGGGCGCACCCGCGCTGCACATTCGCGTACAGGAGCTGTTCGGGTTGGCGCGCCATCCCACGATCGCCGGGGGACGGCTGCCGCTGACCCTCCATCTGCTCTCGCCGGCACACCGGCCGCTCCAGGTCACCCGCGACCTGCCGGGCTTTTGGAAGGGATCGTGGGCCGCGGTCAGGGCCGAGATGAAGGGACGCTACCCGCGCCACCCCTGGCCGGAGGACCCTGCCGCGGCGGCACCGACCGCACGGGCGAAACCGCGCGGGACCTGAGAGCCGCCGGGGCATCGCCGGGCGGCCGCGCCGCGATACCGAAAAGTAACCCGTCTCTTGTCTTTCTCCCGGCGCTACAACCTCGAAAGACTGCTCCGGGCTTGTCAATGGCAAACATCGACGGGGAAACGCTCAATGACGGGAGACGGGCTTCTCGCGTGTGTCCGCGAGGCCCACGCAACGCTCCACCGCGAGACCGACCTGTCGCCCCGCAATCCGAGGATCAACGGTGCGCTCGGCGCCCTGGTCGACGGCGTCCTGGCGGCCCGCTCCTGCGACGAGGCGGCTGCCGTGCTCGCCGATCCAGGCCTGCAGGCACTGCGTGGCGGCCTCCTGGAGAAGCTCGCCGTTGCCGAAGGCGAGATGGAGAGGCACTGGGGCGAGATGCTCGCAGCGCGCGCCGGGCTCGCGGCCGCCGACCTCGCCGGCTTCGTCTACTGGGACTGCTATCGCCATCTCGTCGAGGGCGAGTTGTGCTGCCTGCCGCCCCTGAGAGACCTCCGCAAGGGGCAGTGCATCAGCTTCGTCGGCGCCGGCGCGCTGCCCCTGAGTGCCATCCTCATGCATGTGCACACCGGCGTGGAGGTCACCTGCATCGACGCGGACCCGCACGCCTGCCGCATCGCGTCGGAGCTGTGCGGCAGACTTGGCCTCGCCGGCATCGGAGTCAGATGCGGGCACGGCGCCGACTGCGACTACGAGGACAGCCGCATCGTATTCGTGGCCAGCCTCGTCTCGGAAAAGGCCGAGGTGGTGTCGCGGGTACGCGAGGCGTGTCCGGCCGCGCTCATCGCGTTGCGCTCCGCCGAAGGGCTCTCGACCCTCCTCTACGATCCTGTCGACGAGCCCGCCGTCGAGGCCATGGGCTGCACGCTCCTCGGCAGGACCGGCTACAACCCGCGAGCCATCAACACGACGTTGGTCTACGAGGTCCTCTCCCCGTCGCCTGGCGTCAGGGCGCCTTTTTCGCGCCGCTCCGGCGGCGCCACCAGGCCATGAGCGTGCCGAGGATGCCGCGGGGCATGTAGATGATGAACAGGATCAGGAGCAGGCCGTAGATCATCTGGTCCAGCGAGAGGGCCGAGCTGCCGAGCCATGATTTGAGCGTCTGCGAGCCCTGGATCACCACCCGCAGGCCCTCGGCCAGCACCTGGGTGAAGACCGCCCCGATGGTGGGTCCGAGCATCACCCACATGCCGCCCGCGATCACTGCGAACACGATGTTGAGCGACAGCCCCAGGCCGGCGATGGTGTCGGGGCCGATGTACATCTGGTACTGGGCGAAGACGGCGCCGCCGAACGCGCACATGCCGGCCGAGAGCGCGGTGATCTTGAGCTTCTCGCGCGTCACGTCGATGCCGACGGAGGCGGCCGCGTCCTCGTCCTGGCTGGCGGCGTCGAGCGCGTAGCGGTCCATGCTGCGGTCGACGCGCCGCCACACCCAGAGCCCCACGAGCCAGACCGCGAAGGCGATGTAGAAGGCGAGCACGCGGTCGGGCTCGAACTGGAAGGCCCAGAGCGAGATGCCGTCGCCCCAGCGCGTCGGCTGGGTGCCGAGCGAGCCGCCCGTGTAGTCGCGCAGGCCCACGATGCACAGCCGCACGAACTCGGTGAGCGCCAGCGTGAGCAGCGCGAAATAATGGCCGGTGATGCGGAAGCGGAAGCAGGGATAGCCGACGAGCAGGCCGACGACGGTCGCGAGCAGCACCGCCAGAGGGATGCCGAGCCAGGGCGTGACCCCCAGAAAGTTCCACAGCATCACCGTGACGTAGGCGCCGATGCCGGTGAAGGCCCCGTGCCCCAGCGAGGTGAGGCCGAAGCGCCCCATCAGCGACCAGCCCGTGTAGATGAAGGACCACAGGAGGATCTGGATCAGCAGATGCAGGTAGTAGCGCTCGGAGCCGGGAAACAGCGCATGCACGGCGAGCGGCAGCGCGGCCACCGCAGCCAGCCCCAGGATCGCCCCGGCCAGCTTCAGATGGGCAAGCTTCATCCCTTGCCTCCGAACAGGCCCTGCGGCCGGATGAAGATGGCCAGCATGAAGAACAGGAACGCCACCGCGTAGCCCCATTCGGTATGGAAGCAGCTGGAGCCCACAGCGATGAACTGGCTGATGATGAAGGCGGCCACGAAGCCGCCGATCATGTTGCCGAGCCCCCCCAGCACGCAGATCATGAAGATCAGGGGCCCGAACTGCAGCCCGATCTGGGGATAGATGTCGTACTGCAGCACCATCAGCGCGGCGGCGAGGCCTGCGAGCCCGCCGCCGATCGCCGAGGTGACGAGGTAGAGCCTGCGGCTGTCCACGCCCATCAGCGGCATGATCTGGCGGTCCTGGGCGATGGCGCGGATGGCGGTGCCGAGATAGGTGAAGCGCAGGAAGAGCCACAGGACCAGCATGCTGGCGAGCGCCACGCCGAACGTTATGAGGCGCGCCGTCGCGAAGTGCATGTCGTAGATGCCGACCGAGCCCAGGCGGATGCCCAGGTTCTGGAAGTCGATGCCGAACGCCATGGTGGCGGCGGCCTGCAGGAAGAACAGCACGCCGCCCGTCACCAGCAGCTGGTTGATGGGCGGCGTGTCGAGCACCGGCCGGATCACGAGCAGGTGCAGCACCGCCCCGGCGATGGCCACGAGCACGATGCCGATGGCGGCTGCGAGCAGGAACGGCGTACCGCCCTTGTAGGCGTGGTTGATGCCGTACATGCCGACCATGACCAGCTCGGCGTAGCAGATCCACACCACGTCGATGACGCCGAACACCAGGTTGAGCCCGAGCGCGAGCAAGGCCAGGAGGCCCGCGAGCAGCAGCCCGTTGAGGATCGCCTCCAGGAAGTAGATGTCGAGCTGGCAGTCCATGGGTCACCCGTCATCCCGGCCGAAGCGATGCGAGCGGAACGCGAGCAACGCTTCGAGCCGGGACCTCCCGCAGCAGGTTCGACTCGCTTCACGAGGTCCCGGACAGCCTCGCCTGTGGCTCGGCTTCCGGGATGACGGGTGGTATTTCATCACACTCCCATGTACGCCTTGCGGATGTCGTCGCTGGCGGCGAGCTCGGCGGCGGTGCCCTGCGCCTCGATGTGCCCGACCTCGAGCAGGTAGGCGCGGTCGACCACCTTGAGGACCTGGCGCACGTTCTGCTCCACGATCAGCACGGTGTAGCCCTCGCTGCGGATGCGGCGCACCAGGTCGAAGACCTGCGCCACGATCACCGGGGCGAGGCCCATCGACGGCTCGTCGAGCAGCACGAGCTTCGGCCGGCTCATGAGGGCGCGGGCGATGGCGCACATCTGCTGCTCGCCCCCCGACAGCGTGCCGGCGAGCTGGCCCTCGCGCTCCTTGAGGCGCGGAAACAGCGCGTAGACGTAGTCGAGCTGCTCGGCGAACTTCGCACGCGCCGCGGGCATGAACGCGCCCATGCGCAGGTTGTCCCTGACGCTCAGCCTGGGGAACAGCCGGCGGCTCTCCGGCACGTGGGCGATGCCGGTCTCGACGATCCTGTGCGCCGGCATGCGCAGGAGGTCGCGGCCCTCCATGATCATGGCGCCCGAGGTGGGCCGCAGCAGGCCGGAGATCACCCGCAGCAGCGTGGTTTTGCCCGCGCCGTTGGCGCCGATCACGGCGACGGCCTCGCCGGCGTTGACGCGCATGGACACGCCGAACAGCGCCTGGAAGCCGCCGTAGCCCGCATCGATGGCGTCGAGGTGCAGCATCAGGCCCCCGTGTCCACGCCGAGGTAGACCTCGACGACACGCCTGTCCGACTGGGCCGCCTGCGGAGCGCCGTCGAAGATCTTCTCGCCGTGGTCGAGCACCACGACGCGGTCGACCACGCGCATCAGGACGCCCATGATGTGCTCGACCCAGACGATGGTGATGCCCTTCTCTTTGCGGATGCGCAGCAGCATGTCGGCCGCCTGCTCCATCTCGCCGTGATCGAGGCCGTTGAGGCTTTCGTCCGCGAGCAGGAGCACGGGCTGGGTGGCGATGGCGCGTGCCAGCTCGAGCTTCTTGAGCGCCGCCGCCCCGAGCCCGTCCGTGGTTGCGACAGGGTCCGCGGGCAGGCCGACGAGCCGCAGCGCCTCCTCGGCCTGGCGCCAGCAGGTGGCGCGGTCGGCCTTGCCCTGCTGCCCGAACCAGGCCGAGAGCGCGACGTTCTCGATCAGCGTCAGATTGTGGAACGGGCGCGGGATCTGATAAGTGCGGCCGATGCCCTTGTGGCAGACCCTGTTCGCGGGAAGGCCGCCGATCTCCTCGTCCTTCAAGCGGATCGAGCCCGCCGTCGGCACGTACATGCCGGCGATGCAGTTGAAGATGGTGCTCTTGCCGGACCCGTTGGGGCCGATCAGCCCCAGGATCTCGCCCTCCTCGACGTGGAAGGAGACGTTCGAGACGGCCGTGAAGCCGTCGAACATCTTGGTCAGGCCGGAGACGGTGAGGAGGGGCATGGGGAGATGTGGGGTCAGACCGATCCACCCGTCATCCCGGACGGAGCGACGCGAGCCGTAGGCGAGCAGTCGCTCCGATCCGGGACCTCGTGAGGCAGGCTCCGACTCGTTCCGGGAGGTCCCGGATAGCCTCGCCTGCGGCTCGGCTTCCGGGATGACGGGTGATTCATGTCACCGCGCGTAGGCGTGGCCGGCGGGCAACGGCAGCACCGGATCGACGGTGCGGATCGCGGCGGGCCAGGCGATCTTGGTCTCGCCCTTGATGTACTGCATCACCACCGGCGAGGAGCGCTCGTTCTGCCCCGCCATCTTGTGGCCGGGCGGGTTGAACTTCACGCCATAGCCCTGCACCGTGCCGCCTTCGGGAATATCCGTCTCGAGCGCGGCCTTGCGCAGGGCCTCCGGATCGAAGCCGCCGTGCTTCTTGATGGCGCGCGGCAGCACGTCGGTGAGGAAGATCCAGGCCTGGTTGAAGCCCATCGACACGTGCGGCGGCACCTCGTTGGCCTTGGTCTCGGCCCTGTAGCGCTTCACCATCTCCGCCGTCAGGTCACCCAGTCCGGGCTTGAGGCTCTTCGGGTCGAGCAGCTGGGCAGCCACCGGGTCGACGTTGTAGACGTAGTTCACGTCGTCCTTGAACGTCTCGATCAGCTTGTCGATCTGGCCGTAGCCGGCGCCATGGCCGATCAGCGCGGCCCACTTGAGGCTCGCCTCCTTGGACTGGCGCAGGAACAGGGTGATGTCGGGGTTGTAGCCCGTATGCAGGATCACATCCGGCCGGGCGCGCCGCAGCTTGGTGACGAGCGCGGAGAGATCGGGCGAGGTGGCGGCGTAGCCCTCCTTGTGCACGATCTGGATGCCGAGCTCTTTGCACCTGGCCTCGTTGCCCATCGCGACACCGACGCCGTAGGGGCCGTCCTCGTGGATGATGGCGACCTTGAGATCCTTCACCTCCATCTTGAGCTTGGCCTTGGCGTTCTCCGCAAGGAACGTGCAGGACGCCTCGCCGAACTGGTCGGAGTGCACCTGCGGGCGGAACACGTACTGCAGGTTCTTGTCCTTGAAGACCGCGGAGGCGACGCACACGTTGGCCCACATGAACTTCTTGGCGGCATCCACGCGCGCCGCCATGGGCACGCAGTGCGCACTGGAATACACGCCCATCAGCAGGTCGACCTTGGCGTCGTTGAGCAGCCGCTCGGCCTCGTTGATGGCAACGTCGGTCTTGGACTGGGCGTCGGCCTCGATGACGACGATCTTGTGGCCCTCGACACCGCCCTTCTCATTGACCATGTCGATGGCGATCTTGTTGCCGATCGCCGCGGCCTTGGAGCCGCCGGCCGCGAAGGCGCCGGTATGGTCGTAGATCACACCGATCTTGACATCGGCGTCCGCGGGCGTCGCGCAGAGCAGCAAGACAGCGACGAGCCCGGCCGCGCAGGCGGGCGTGAAGCGCACCATTGTGTCCCCTCCCTGGAAGTTGACGGCATTGCCTTGCCGTAACGAAAAGTTGAGCGAGTGTGGGAACGCGCAGGGCGGTCTGTCAACAGCAACCCGCTTCTATTCGACGAAAAGCTCGGCGGCGGTGCCGCGGCAATCCATCTCGTACTCGAGGCCGCGCACCGGCGGCCGGCAGAAATGCCACGTGAGCCCGGCGCGCGCCGCCCCGCGCGCCACGATCGCGTCGGCGAGGAACGGGTGGAGGTCGTGCACCGTGTAGACCTGGGTGGCCGTCGTGCCCGTCCAGGCCTCGCCCAGGAGCCCCAGCCGCCGCTCCATCTCGCCCAGCACGAAGGTGGCCTTCTCGCGCATCGCGTCGGGGCTCGTCTCGCCGTGGCGGACCGTGCGCTCGCGGTAGCTGGCGCCGCCCTCCCTGGCCTCGCCGCTGCCGGACACCACGAAAGTCGACCCGCGCGGCTCAGGTGCCACGACGGTGAAACTGAAGGCGTACATCGAGGGCTCGCCGGGCGGCGCAATCTCCGGGCACACGTTGCTGCGCGCGACCGGGTTGGTCCTGGTCCTGGCGTCGTAGATGCCCCATTGCGCGAGCGTCTCGACATAGTGCTCGTTGAACGCGCGGAAGCCCTCGTCGGAGAACGGCAGCGGCGAGCGCAGCTCGCAGGCGCAGAATGCCGTGAGCGGCCGCCCGTGCGCCGCCAGGATCGCCGCCGCGCGCTCGAAGCCCTGCTTCAGGGGCACCGGCTCCCTGAACGTCACGCGCTCGATCTGGAAGCCAGGCCCCGCCGCCACACCGCCTGAATACTGGAAGACCGCCGGAATGAAGCAATAGCCGCCCGGTGCGAACAGGACGACGCTCACGGCCGCGAGCTGCCCAGCGCGCGGGGCTGGCGCGGCAGGCCGCCGGCCGCGAAGGCCTGCTCGAGGCGCGCCACCTGCGCGTGCACCGGGCTCGGGCCCTCGGGCTCGTCGGCGGCGGCCTTCGCAAGGAGCTCGCGGTTGTGCTTGGCCGCGTCGTGCCGCACGATGCGGTCGTTCAAGGCGAAGCTCGCCACGATCAGCGTCCTGAGGCCCTCGGGCAGCATGGCGAAGCCCTTGACGTGTCCGATGCGGCCCGGCTGCGTGAGCTTGATGCGCGCGCGCTTCTTACGCAGCTCCGCCTCCGTGATGTCGCCCTCCTTGCGGGCGCGGTGGATCATCAGCCAGGAGGCGAGCTCCAGGAGCCGCGTGGTGAGGCGCATGCTCTCGTTGGCGTAGACCATGGCGGCCGGCGGCTCGAGTGTCTTGGCCTCCTTGCGGCCGGGCCCGTCGAGGTAGGCCGCCGTGCGCTCCACGAGCGCCATGCCCTCGCGGAAGATCGCATCGAACCGGTCCGAGGCGAGGAAGTGCTCGCCGAAGGAAATCGTGACACCGCCAAGGCGGGAAAGACGACCTGCTGAAACGCTCATGACTCGACCTATCACTCGACTGTCACTCGACCCCGTGCCTCGACCCGGCACACCCGTTCGTACTTCACTGACCATCCGTCGACCCTCGCAGAGGAGGGTAAACAACTTGCTGCAAAAGCTGGACGACAAAGTTGTCCGCAAATGGGCCGTTCGCGCGCACATGCAACGCTGGGGACCGACCACCCGTCATCCCGGTCGGCGCGATGCGAGCCGCAGGCGAGCAGCGCTCCGAACCGGGACCTCGGCAGGGGTTCGACTCGCTCGTCGAGGTCCCGGATAGCCTCGGCGCAAGCGCCTCGGCTTCCGGGATGACGGGTAGAGCTACTCCGCCGGCCGCGGCAGGGCGGAGCCCGCGCCGGCGGCACGCTGGGCGGCGTGGTCGCGCGCCACGTAGGTGTAGACCACCGGCGTCACGAACAGCGTGAAGAGCGTGCCGATCGTCATGCCCGCGGCGATCGTGAGGCCGATGGCGAACCGGCTCGCTGCGCCGGCACCGTGCGCCGTGAGCAGCGGCACCATGCCCACCACCATCGCCGCCGTGGTCATCAGGATCGGCCGCAGCCTGATGCCCGCCGCCCGGTGGATCGCATCGCGCCGCGAGAGTCCCTCGCTCTCCTGCAGGTGGTTGGCGTAGTCCACCATCAGGATGCCGTGCTTGGAGATGAGCCCGATCAGCGTGACGAGCCCGACCTGCGTGTAGATGTTGATGGTCGCGCTCGATAGAGCCTGGACCACGGGAGTGAATATGGGCAGGAAGTACGCCAGGGTGCCAAAAACAAATCCTCCGAGGTTCATCGGCAGCAGCGCCCCGAACATGGCGGTCGGCAGCGCGATCAGGATGATGAAGGGGTCGCGGAAGCTCTCGTACTGCGCCGCCAGCACCAGGTAGATGACGATGAGCGCGAACACGAAGGTCATCACCAGCGTGTTGCCCTCCTGCACGTACTGCCGGCTCTCGCCCTGGAAGTCGTAGGAGAAGCCGTAGGGCAGGATCTCCGCGGCCTTCGCCTTGAGGAAATCGAGCGCCTCGCCGACGGTGCGGCCGGGGAACGGCACGCCCTGCAGGGTGGCGGCGTTGAGCTGCTGGAAGGTGGTGAGCGTGTTGGGCTGCACCGACTGCTCGATGGACACGACGCTCGCCAGCGGCACCAGCGCGCCGGAGCCCGTGCGCACCTGGTAGCGCTGCAGCCAGTCGGAGGTGAGCCGGTAGTCGCGGGGCACCTGCGGGATCACCTGGTAGCTGCGGCCATAGAGATTGAAGCGGTTGACGAAGTTGCCGCCCAGCAGGGTCGCGAGCGACCCGCCCAGGTCCTGCATGGTGATGCCGAGCCGGTTGGCCTTGTCGTGGTCGATCTTGAGCTCGATCTGCGGCGTCTCGAACTTGAGGTCCGAGTTGACGAAGATGAAGAGGCCGCTCTTGCGCGCCTCCTGAAGGATCTTGTCGAGGTTCTGCGCCAGCTGCGTGTAGTCGGCGGTGGTGGTGACGACGAACTGCACCGGCGGACCGCCGATCGAGCCCGGCAGCGACGGCGGCCCGAACGTGAACACCTGCGCGTTGGCGACGCCGGCGGCGGGGCCCTGCAGGCTGCCCAGCACCGCCTTCTGCGCGCGCTTGCGCTGATCCCACGGCTTCATGATGAGGCCGGTGAACGATTGGTGCACGCCGGGGAACCCGTTGATGGTGAAGAGGTGGTCCTTCTCCGGCACGGTGTCGAACACCTTCCAGAGCTGGCTCGTCGCCTGCTCCAGGTAGTCGAGGTTGGCCGACGGCGGCACCTCCACCATGCTGAAGAGGACGCCCTGGTCCTCCTCGGGCGCCAGCTCGCGCTGCGTCGTCATGTACATGATGCCGGTGGCGACCATCACGGTCGTGAGCGTCAGCAGCGTCACCGGCCTGCGGTCGAGCGTGCGGTTGAGCCGCCGCTCGTAGCCCCGCCGGATGCCGTCGAAGATGCGGTCGATCAGGCGGCCGAAGCGCCCGGCGCCGTGGTGCGCCTTGAGGAGCCGCGAGGACATCATCGGCGAAAGCGTGAGCGCGATGATGCCCGAGACCACGACGGCGCCGGCCAGCGTGAAGGCGAACTCGCGGAACAGGATGCCGGTGAGGCCCGAGACGAAGCCGATCGGCGCGTAGACCGCCGCCAGCGTGACGGTCATGGAGATCACCGGCACGGCGATCTCGCGCGCGCCCGCGAGTGCCGCCTCGAACGGGGGCATGCCCTCCTCGATATGGCGGTGGATGTTCTCCACTACGACGATGGCGTCGTCTACGACCAGGCCGATCGCCAGCACCAGCGCCAGGAGCGTCAGCAGGTTGATGGAATAGCCGAGCATCAGGAGGGCGAACATCACGCCGATGAGCGACAGCGGGATGGTGACGATCGGAATCAGCGTCGAGCGCAGGTTGCCGAGGAACAGGAAGATCACGACGACGACGATCAGGACCGCCTCGACCAGCGTGGTCACCACCTCCCTGATCGACGCCTCGATGAACTTGGTGGCGTCGTAGGCGATCGCCCCTTCGAGGCCCGGCGGCAGCTGGCGCTGGATGTCGGGGAAGGCCTGGCGCACCTTGGCGATGACCGTGAGCGGGTTGGCGGTAGGGTTGGCGAACAGGCCCACGAACACCGCCCGCTTGCCGTCGAAGGCCGAGGATGAATCGGCGCTCTCCGGGCCCAGCTCGATGGTGGCGATCTCGTCGAGGCGGATCAGCGCGTCGCCGCGCGTCGCCACCACCAGCTTGGCGAACGCCGCGGGGTCCTTGAGCGAGGTCTCGGCGTTGATGGTGGTCTGGACGAAATCGCCCTTCACCTGACCCGCGGCCGTGATGAAGTTGTTGGCGGCGAGCGCGTTGCGCACGTCGAGCGGCGTGAGGCCGAGCGCGGCCATCTTATCCGGCTTGAGCCACACCCGCATCGCGAACGTCTGCGCACCGAACACCTGGGCGTTGGCGACGCCGTCGATGGTCTGCAGCCGCGGCTGCACCACCCTGATCAGGTAGTCGGTGATGGCCGATGCATTCATCACCGTACTGTTGAACGACATGTACATCAGCGCGATCGGATCGCCGGTCTGGCGGGTGACGATCGAGTCCTGCGATTCGCGCGGCAGCAGGGCCTTCACCTGCTGCACCTTGGAGAGTACGTCCGAGACCGCCCGGTCGGCGTTGGCGTCGAGGCGCAGGTTGAGCTCGATGATGCTGACGTTCTGGTTCGACTTCGAGGTGAGCGTGTCGATGCCTTCGGCGCTCGCCACCGCCTGCAGCAGCGGCGTGGTGATGAAGCCCCTGATGACGTCGGCGTTGGCGCCCGGATAGACCGTGGTGATGGTGATCTTGGTGTTGGTGAGCTTGGGGAACTGCCGCACCGGCAGGTTGAGCCCCGCAGCGAGGCCGACGAGCAGGATCAGGAGGCTCACGACGCTGGCGAGCACCGGGCGCCGGATGAAGATGTCGGTGAACCGCATGTGACCCCCCGGTTGTGCCCGTTAGGCCAGGATCGGGCTTCGGCAGTCGGCAGTCGGCAGTCGGCAGTCGGAGAGCCGGAGATTTCTGAACGCTTCCATGACGATCTTCTTCCTCCGACTGCCGAAGCCCGACTGCCGACTGCCGTCCTACTGTTTGGGCCGCTCTTCCGGCCGCTCCAGCGGCTGGGCGTTGTCGATGCGGATGGCGGCCCCCGGATTGAGCTTGAGCTGGCCGGTCGTCACCACCTCCTCGCCGGCGGCGATGCCGGAGAGGACCGTGACCCGGTCGTCGCGCGCCAGCCCGGTCTTGATGTAGCGCCGGTCCGCGATCAGCTTCGGCTCGCCGCCTGCGGGCGGCCCCTCCTCGGTAGCCGGGCCCACCGCCTTCACGACGTAGATGCTGTCGCCGTAGAGGCTGTAGGTGACGGCGGTGCGCGGCACGGTGACGACATCGCGCGCCTCTCCGACCAGCACGAGCACGTTGGCGAACATGCCGGGCAGCAGCTTGCTCTTGCGATTGGGCAGGCTGGCACGCACCAGGAGGGCGCGGGTGTCCTGCGCCACGCGCGCATCGAGCGATTCGATCGTGCCCTTGAACACCTCGCCCGGAAACGCATCAACGCCGATCTCGACCTGCTGGCCGACGCGCAGCTTGCCGATGGTCTGCTCGGGCATGGGGAAATCGACGCGGATCGGATCCAGTGCCTGTACCGTGACGAGCATCATGCCCGAGGAGACGTACTGGCCCCTCTCCACCTTGCGGATGCCGAGCCGGCCGGACACCGGCGCCCTGATGGTCTTCTGGGCGATAACGGCCTCGATCTTGCTGACGGCCGCCTGGGCGGTGTCGCGCTTGGCACGCGCGGTATCGAGGTTCGCCTCGGAGGTCACCTGCTTGGCGAGCAGGTCCGACTGGCGCTGGAAGGCCATCTCGGCCTCGGCCAGGACCGCTCTGGCGCTGGCCAGGTCCGCCTGCTCGACGGCGATGTCGAGCTGGACCAGAACCGCGCCGCGCTCCACCTGGCTGCCGCTTTCCGCGCGCACCTCGGTGACAATGCCCGCGACCTGCGAGGCCACGTCGACGCCGTGCGAGGAGATCAGCGTGCCGATGGAGGTGAGCTGCTCGACCCACTTCTCGATCTTGGCGGGCTCGGAGGTCACGGTCGAGGGCGGCGGCACCTGCGCCGCCATGAACCCTTTGATCATTCCCGGCTTGAAGTCGTAGTTGAACCAGATCAGCACGCCGAGGAAGACGGCGGCGACAGCGCCTGTGATGATGAACCGTATGGCCATGGCTGGAAGCGGTGTGGGCGGGATGACCGCGCTAAGATGGGGGGAGCTTGGCGAAAGACAAGCGCACAACGGCGAGTGTCGCGATGCGCGCAACGAAGCGTTGCACGGCAAATACAGAAGTTGCCATGGTTTGGCTATGCGGCTTTAGCGCCGCTGCCCCACTGCTTTCGTCGCAAAGATGTCAACAGCATGGCGTCAGGAGCATGGCGTCAGCAGACATTGAGGCGGCGTCGAGCCGTAGCGGCATCCCCGCACCGTGTAGCGCGAAAGAGACAGGGCGACGGCCCGCCAGGCTGCATGGCGCCAGAAGGTCGTACCCGGTCGTTCAGCGTTCTTCAGGGCGGCTGGGCTGCGGACGCGAAGAGGCTGTGAGCCGGCTTTTCACGCAAGAGAGCAGAACATGCGGTTGATCGCAGGACCCGACGACTTCGCGGCGGCCTTCGGCGCCTCGCGCGAGGCCGTGGAGCACCTCGTTGTCTACGAGCGGCTGCTGCGCCAGTGGCAGAAGGCCGTGAACCTCGTGGCGCCCGGCACGCTCGACGCCGTGTGGCACCGCCACTTCGCCGACAGCGCCCAGCTCGTCGCCCTGGCGCCGCCCGGCACGCGCGCCTGGATCGACCTGGGATCCGGCGCCGGATTCCCCGGCCTGGTGGCAGCCATCCTGCTCGCGTCTCCCTCTCCCCACGCGACCCCCTCTCCCCGCTTGCGGGGAGAGGGCCGGGATGGCGGGCACGCTCGGACGTCGGCGCAAGCTCCTGCCCCTCACCCTAACCCTCTCCCCGCGGAAGAGCGGGGAGAGGGAATCCGCGTCACGCTGATCGAGAGCGACACGCGCAAGTGCGCGTTCCTGCGCGAGGTGGCGCGGCAGGTCGGCGTGGATGTGGATATCCTGTCGATGCGCGTCGAATCAGCTAGAACAGTACTCGTTAACGGAGGATTGCCACGGGTCGTGTCGGCACGCGCGCTCGCCCCGCTCGGCAGATTGCTGGGCTTGGTCGCGCCGTTTGCCCCGCCGGGCACGACGCTGCTTCTGATGAAAGGCAAGGAAGCCCGCAAGGAGCTCGAGATGGCCGAAGCTGCGTGGACCTTCGACGTCGAGCTCGTTCCCAGCGTTACCGACAGGCACGGCCGCATCGCCGTGATCACGAATCTCGAGCGCAAAGCGAAGGACTGACATGCCCGCAGCGAGCCCGCTCCGCGTCCTGGCCGTCGCCAACCAGAAGGGCGGCGTCGGCAAGACCACTACGGCTATCAACCTCGGCACCGCGCTCGCCGCCGTCGGCGAGCGGGTCCTGATCGTCGACCTGGACCCGCAGGGCAACGCCTCGACCGGCGTCGGCGTGGCGGAGACCGAGCGCCACATCACGAGCTTCGACATCCTCACCGGCAAGAGCACCATTGCCAAGGCCGGTGCGAGGACGCTGGTGCCCAATCTGTCGGTGGTCCCTGCCAACGCCGACCTGGTCGGCCTCGAGGCAGAGATGATGGCCGAGCAGAGCCGGCCGTTCCGGCTGCGCGACGCCGTGACCGCGCTCCTGGCCGAGCAGCGCTCCAACCCCGCCGAGGTGCCCTACACCTATCTCCTGATCGACTGTCCGCCCTCGCTCAACCTGCTCACGCTCAACGCCATGGTAGCGGCGCATGCCGTGCTGGTGCCGGTGCAGTGCGAGTTCTTCGCGCTGGAGGGCATCTCCCAGCTCAAGGCCACGATCGACCAGATCCGGGCCACCTTGAACCCCTCGCTCGAGATCCAGGGCGTGGTCTTGACCATGCACGACGCCCGCACCAGCCTCTCCAAGGAGGTCGCCACCGAGGTGCGCGCCTTCTTCGGCGCCAAGGTCTACGAGACCATGATCCCGCGCAACGTGCGCGTCGCCGAGGCCCCTTCGCACGGCAAGCCCATCATGCTCTACGATTACGACAGCCCCGGCAGCCAGGCCTATATTCGTCTGGCGCACGAGATCATCGAGCGCGAGCGCCGCTTGCGCGCGGCGTAAACCTGGGCGAATGGCGAATGGCCAATCGCGAATGGGAAGCCTATTCGCCATTCGCCATTCGCCAAGACTGAGGTCTTTGGATGTCCGACAACGTAAGAAAGACCGGAACCGTGATGCCTCTGCCCCTGCACAAGGGCGGCCGGCTCGGACGCGGCCTCGCCTCGCTCATCGGCGAGCCGCATCCGCAGGCCGAGGCGCCGCTGCCGGCGCACGGCGAGCAGCGCCTTGTGCCCATCGCCGACATCAAGCCCAGCGGCCTCAACCCGCGGCGCGACTTCGCCGCGGCCGAGCTCGAGGAGCTCGCCGAATCGATCCGCGCCAGAGGCTTGGTGCAGCCGATCGTCGTGCGCCCCGACCGCCGGCGCGGCGGCTTCGAGATTGTGGCGGGCGAGCGCCGCTGGCGTGCGGCGCAGCGCGCGAGCGTGCACACGGTTCCGGTGATCGTGCGCGAGATCGCCGACGTCGAGGTGCTCGAGCTCGCTCTCATCGAGAACGTGCAGCGCGCCGACCTCAACCCGATGGAGGAGGCGGCCGGCTACAACGAGCTGATCGAGAAGCACGCCTACACCCAGGAGAAGCTCTCCGAGGTGGTGGGCAAGAGCCGCAGCCACGTCGGCAACACCTTGCGCCTCCTCAAGCTGCCCGCCGGCGTGCAGGCGCTGGTGCGGGAAGGCAAGCTCCACGCCGGCGCGGCGCGCGCCATCATCGGTCACAGCGAGGCCGAGACCCTGGCGGACGAGATCGTCACCCGCGGCCTCAACGTGCGCGAGGTCGAGGCACTCGTGAGCGAGGTGCAGCAGAGTGCACCCGCCGGCCGGGGCACCGGCCCGGTTGGACGCGGCGGCGAGGCCTGGCCTGCTCGGCCGGCGCTCAAGGATGCCGACACCCTGGCGTTCGAGAAGGACCTTTCCGATGCGCTGGGCCTGAAGGTGGAGGTCCGGCGCGGCCCGGGCGAGACCGGCTACCTCACCATCGAGTACGGCAACTACGAGCAGCTCGACCACATCCGCAACCGCCTGATCGGCCGGTAGGGGTCAGACCCTGCGGGTCTGACCCACGGCAAGACCGCCCCTTGGCTGCGCGTACGTCGCGCCTGCCCGTGGTGCCCGCCCTGCCGGTGGGGCTCGTGGCCCTGCCCGGCGGGGGCCTCGTATTGCAGCCCTTGACGGGGGTCGGGCGCCATTGTTGTTGTCATTGCCGATTGGCCGGCTCCGAGGCCGGGGTCAGACCCTCGCGCCCGGCGGCCGGAAGTATTGCGACCGTGGAGGCGAGGGGTCTACCCCCTCACGGAGCCCATGACGAACGACGTGCTGCAGCGGCTGGCGGCGACCATAAAAGCGCGCCGGGGCGAGACGGCGGCCAACTCCTACACCAGGCAGCTCATCGATGCCGGGCCCGAGCGCTGCGCCAGGAAGCTCGGCGAGGAGGCTACGGAGACCGTGATCGCCGCCCTCGGCGCCGACCCTGAGGCCCTCACACGCGAGGCCGCCGACCTCGTCTACCACCTCCTGGTGCTGCTGGAGTGCCGCCAGGTGGCCTGGGGCGACGTGCTGGCGGAGCTGGAGAGACGCACGGGCACCTCCGGCGTCGCCGAGAAGGCTGCCAGAGCGAAGCCGGACCCCCAGGCTGGACCATGACACCGGCCGATCCTGCCGTGACCTTCCTGCCAGGCCCGGCGGACCGCGGCCAGCTCGCCTTCTCGCCCTATCGCGAGTTCACGCGCGAGGAGTGGGCCAAGCTGCGCGCCGACACGCCGATGACGCTGGTGCCGCGCGATCTCGAGCAGCTCTCGGGCGTGATCGAGTTCCTGTCGATGGGCGAGGTCGAGCAGATCTACCTGCCGTTGTCCCGGCTTCTCAACCTGCACGTGGCGGCGGCGCAGGAGCTGCATGCCGTCACCACCAGGTTCCTGGGGCGAAAGGACGGGCGGGTGCCCTACATCCTGGGCCTCGCCGGCTCGCCGGCCGTGGGCAAGAGCACGACGGCCCGCGTGCTGCGGGCGCTGCTGGCGCGCTGGCCCGATCACCCGCGCGTCGATCTCATCACCACCGACGGCTTCCTCTATCCCAACGCCGAGCTCGAGCGCCGCGGCCTCATGAACCGCAAGGGCTTCCCGGAGAGCTTCGACACGGCGCGCCTCCTCAACTTCCTGCACGAGGTCAAGTCGGGCAAGCAGGACGTGGCGGCGCCCGTCTACTCGCACTTCCACTACGACATCATTCCGGGCCAGATGAACGTCGTCGACCGCCCCGACATTCTCATCGTCGAGGGCCTCAACGTCCTGCAGCCGGCACGGCTGCCGAAGGACGGCACGGCGATCCCGTTCGTCTCGGACTTCTTCAACTTCTCGATCTATCTCGACGCCGACGCCGAGGTGATCGAGGAGTGGTACGTCACCCGCTTCATGCGCCTGCGCCAGATCGCCTTTCGCGATCCTGCCGCCTACTTCCACCGCTACGCGCTGCTCACGCCCGACGAGGCGCGCGCCAAGGCACTGGAAATCTGGCGCAGCATCAACGAGCGCAACCTCTACGAGAACATCCTCCCCACGCGCCAGCGCGCCCGCCTGATCCTGCGCAAGGGCCGCGACCACCGCATCGAGACCGTCGCCCTGCGGCGCATCTGAGGCCCTCTGCTCTTCATCCCGTCGCCCGGCGGACGCGTTTCCAGCCCAACCGTGGCTTTTGCGTCACTCGGGCTGTAACCAGACGTGTCGTTCGCCAACACCGTCCAGATCGTGAGGAGGGTCCGCTGCGAGGCCAAGGAGGGGCTGGAGGAGGTCCTGAAGAAGGCGGCGTCGGATGCCCTGAAAAAGAAGCATGTGGACAAGATCATCGCGGGCACCACGATCGGCTTCGAGTTCAAGTTCGTGATGAGCGAGAACAACAAGGCCCAGGGTGGCATCCTGACGTTCACGAGGGCCGGCGCAAACGCGGGAGAGAAATTCGAGCTCACCGTGGATGCCGATCTCAACGGCGATCACTCCGAAGGCAAGAACTCGCGCCAGAACGAACGCCGCTTCCGGGTCGTTGACGATCTCAAGGACCTGCAGGACGCGCCGTGCGGCCGGCGAGCGACGGCGGCCGGACCGAACCCCGCCTATCCCATAACCGGAAGCACCGGAATGGCGGAGGTGGTGCGCACCTACATCGAGCTCGAGGCTATGACGGATTTCGCGGTGAAGGCACCGAACAAGAGGGGAGAGGTCGTCACCTTCTCCGACGAGCTGGAATTTACGACCACCTTGGACACCGGCACCTTCATCGACGTGAACCTGAGCACGCCGGTGCGCAGCCTCAGACTGAGCAAAGCAACGGTAACGGGCTCCCTCCTGCGCAAGGATGTCCATTCCGTCAAGGTGGTGCTGGCGCGCGACCAGGATCACCGCGATGTAGATCTCCCCGAGCGCGGCACGCCGAGGATGGCCGTAAGGAAGGGGCAGGTCGACGGGCCCACGCTCAAGGACGTGCGCGGCAAGGGCCTGCAGACGTTCCTCGTGCAAAAGAGAGAGACGAGCCGCAACCGGGTCTTCATCGAGCTGGAGAAGCAGCGCCGTGTCGACAACGACAAGGCCGTCGCCGAGCGCGTGCTGGGCGTGAAGCTGCCCTGACAGCCGGTTGCACATGAGCGCCGGCCGGTGCCGGCGCGCGTTGCAGATCCACGTTGCAGGTCGCACGTGCAGGTCGCTTGTTGCCCATGCCGCTCGGCGCCCCCGGCGGCGGGTCGGCGCTGCCTTCCCCGCCCCGTCTCCAGAGTGCCGTTTTCCGCGCCTGCGAGCCCCGTACGCTGCGATCGGCGCGCTCCCGGTACCTTGGGGGCTTGCGCACCCGACGCGCCCCTGCCCCCCTCTCCGTGGCCCTTTGCGCCCCTGCCGGAAGGCGGCTGCCGCAGCCGCCGCGCCCCCGGATTGGAGGCCTCTCCGAATCGTGATATCCGCTGTCTGATGCAGGGTGTCCTGTACGGCGCGTGCGGGCGCCGGGTCGTGGCGTAGGCGAGGCCTTCGGCGCTCATGCAGCCGGACTATGGAACGCGGGACCGCACTATGGCTTGCAGCTCGACTTGTGGGGCCACCGGCTCGTCGTCCCGGCGCGGTGCCTGCCGGGGCCCAAGGTATCGTTTCCGGCGGAGTGGCGAAGCCTCCGGTTGAAGCGCAGCGCGGGCGCCGGGGGCATGGCGAAGACGAAGATCACCGAGCGTGAGGTTAACACGCTGCGCACAGCGTCGAGGCGCACCGGCAAGTCGGTGTTCCTTTGGGATACGGAGCTGAGGGGCCTGGGCCTCTGCATCACCGCCAACGGCCTCGGGACCTGGCTCGTACAGAAATGGGTCGGCGGGCGGCGCGGCAAGCTCAAGCGCATCGTCATCGGCCATCTGCCGCCGATGACGGTCGAGGAGGCCCGCTCGAAGGCGCGCAGCGGGGCGCTGCGCGCAATCGTCGAGGCAGAGGCAGAAAAGTTGCACGTGTCGGCATCGCAGACAGAGCACGTGCAAGCTGACGGGTTCGGCAAGATCACCCCCACACCCTCTTGCCGGACTTGAGGACGGCGGCGCCGCGGTCTCTCTCTCCCCGGCGCCGCTGTTCCGCCGGGCGATGCCCCTTCATTTCACGGCAGCCGGCGTTGCACCCCGCGGAGGGCCAGCCTCGGGTCGGTGAGTCCCGGCAACACGTGCTGGGATGACCCGTAGAGCATAGGGCGCCCCGGGCACACCCGTGTCATCGCGGGGCTTGTCCCCGCGATCCAGCCAGCCGCCGGCTCCGGAGCGGGCCGATAGATGGATCCCGGTGACAAGCACCGGGATGACAACGTCGAGATCGAGGCGCAGGCGGCACGAGCCGCTCGGCCGTGTCGGAGCGGTGCTTCAGCGCCCGTTCCGGGCGTGGCGCCCCGTCATGGCGGTGTCAGGGCGGCGGTCCGAGCAGGCGGACCTTGCGTCCCGGATGCAAGGCGTGGGCCCCGGCGGTCACGACGATCTCGCCCGGCGCCAGCCCCCGGGAGATCGCAGCCGTCTCCAGGTCGTAGCGCACGACTTCCACGGGCCGGATCGATACCGTCAGGGTCGTTGCATCGACGATCCAGACCGCGGGCCCGTTCTCGAGCTTGACGAGCGCGCCGGCAGGGATCTCGATGGCCGTGTCGGTGTCGGACTTCGGCGGGAGGTGCCCGTTGACGCCGGCACCGAGCCGCATCGCATCGGGCAACTCCTTCAGGGCCACCTTGACCTTGTAGGTGCCCGTCGCCGGGTCGGCCTGCGGGGCCACCGCGCGCACCTGGCCGGTGGTCCGCACCGCCGGGTCGTCCGCGAGGCTGACCGTGACCTCGCCGTCCTTCGGCACGGAGGGCAGCAACGCGGCCGGCGCGTCGAGCACGGCGTCGCGCTTGCCGTCACGGGCGAGCCGCAGGATCATCTGCCCGGGCGCGACAGGCTCCCCCGCGCGCGGCCCGACCGCCGTCAGCACGCCCGGCGCGTCCGCCTTCAGCTCGGTGTCGCCGACCTGCTCGCGTGCGGCCTTCAGTCTGGCCTCGGCGGCATCGGCTTGCGCCTGCGCGGCCTGGAACTCCTGCTTTGTCAGATGGTATCTGACGTGCGTCGTGAAGCTCTGCTTGAGCAGCACCTCCTGGCGCTGGAAATCGCTGCGTGCCTTGGCCAATTGCGCCCTGGCCGCGGCGAGGCCCGCTTTTGCCGCCTGCAGGGCGCCCAGCTCGGCGTGCGGCTCGAGGCGCGCGAGGACCTGTCCGGCCTGCACCCGATCTCCCGGCTTCAGGCCGCTTTCCGCAATGCGGCCCGAGATCCGAAAGGCGAGCGCCACCTCGTCCTCGGCCTCGACACGGCCCTTGAGCAGGGTCGGGTCGCCGTCGCTGCGCTTCTCCACCCGCATGGTCCTGACCGGACGGCTGTCCTCGGCGAGCGATTCCATTCTGCGCTCGCAGGCGAGGAGCGAGGCTGCCAGCGCGGCCATCAGGATCGGCAGGACCGGCGGCCGCAACGAGCCCCGCTTTGACATCGAGCAAATCTGTGCGCTTGCCGGCATGACACGAGTCCTGCGATCAGAGCCGTGCATCTGAGTGCTGGCTTCGAGCGCCGTTTCCTATCGGGGGGAACCCTGGGCTTCGCAGGGGGACGGCCCGATTGGACGGTTTCGATGAACGGCGGCCGTTGGAGAGACGAGAGCGGAGGTGCGTGCTGTGAACGGTGGCTCGGCCGCGAGGCGCGTTCTTTGCGTTGTCGCCTGTCTCATGGGCGCCGCCGGGGTTGCGGCCTCTGCCGTGGCCGCGCACGCCGGCGGCGCGCTGCTCGGGCCGGCGGCGCTCCTCCTTCTCGCTCACGCCGCGGCGATCCTGGCGCTCGGCCCCGCCGTCGGCCATACCGTGGCCGGGCTCGTCGCGATGGCGGGCCTGGCCGCCGGAGGCCTCCTCTTTGCGGGCGACATGGCCATGCGCACCTGGGCCGGTTCCCCCTTGTTTCCCATGGCCGCACCGATCGGCGGCAGCACCGCGATCCTGGCCTGGCTCGTCGCGGCCCTCGCCGTTGCCGTCTCCCGCCCGCGGTAGCGGACGTCAGGCCGGAGACAAGCCCTGGCGCGACGACGCCGGCCCCCCGCCGGCAGGCTCCCCGTTCGCGGCGATCGCCCGCAACGCGGCAGCGAAGGTCGCCAAGCCCGAGCTGCGCAGGGCCATGTATGGCCGGCCCACGGAGTGGGCGATGCGCTTCACGACGGCGACCGCGTTGGTCCAGCGCCATCCATGAGCCTGCCCCTCTTTGTGCGCATTGCGCTACAGGAAGGTGCGCCTCTCCGGCGACGCTATGCTTGACGAGCTATATGGAGGTCGCCGGCTCGAAGCGCCGGCAAGGCCGGACTTTCGTTCCCGGCCAACTGCGCCGGCAGCGATGGCCCGCACGTCGACCGGCCGCTGCTATCGAAGGGCCGTCACCTTGGGCCTTGAGCTGTGTTTATTGCCACATGCCCAGTAGGACTCCTGAAATCGCGCATTGACGTGCCCGCAATTGTTGGTAGCATTTTTGGCATCGTGCGTGTTGCGCTCCTCCCGAGGCTCGGGGCTGGAAACCATCCGATGGGCTTGGACTGGCTGGCTACTGGCCCGCCGGTCGTTGTTGTTCACGGAGCAACGGCCCGCCCGCGTCCCATTTCGCGCCTTCCCGTCGCCCCAAGCTGGCCGAGGCGGGGGGTGTGATGCCGATGGACGCCATCTACCTCGACCACAACGCCACGACACCAGTCGACCCGCAGGTGCTCGAGGCCATGCTGCCGTACCTGCGCGACCAGTTCGGCAATCCGTCCTCGGCCTATGCCCTGGGGCGGCGGGCGCATGCGGCGGTCGATCGGGCGCGGAGCGAGGTCGCGCAGCTGATCGGCGCCCGGCCGGAGGAAATCGTCTTCACCGGGAGCGCCACCGAAGCGACCAACATCGCCATCCGCGGCGCCGCCGCCCTCGAGACGGGGCGCACGGGCGTCGTCACCACCAACATCGAGCATCCCGCCACCGACGCGTGCTGCCGCCTCCTGGAGAGCGCAGGCCATGTCGTGCAACGCGTGCCGGCCTCGCCCGGCGGCATCGTGACGGCGGAGCGCGTGGCGGCCGCGGTCGGCGCAACGACGGCGCTCGTCACGGTCATCCATGCCCAGAACGAAATCGGCACCATCCAGCCCGTGGGCGAGATCGCCCGCGCCGCCAAGGTGCGCGGCGCCCTGGTGCACGCGGATGCCGCCCAGTCGGTCGGCAAGATCCCCGTCGGCGTGAACGACCTCGGCGTCGATCTTCTCACCATCGCCGGACACAAGCTCTACGCCCCGAAAGGCATCGGCGCGCTCTACGTGCGCGCCGGCCTCGATCTGCCGCCGCTCGTGGTGGGCGCCGGGCAGGAGCGCGGGCGCCGGCCGGGGACGGAGAACGTGGCCTTCATCGCCGGCCTGGGGGCTGCGTGCGCGCTGGCGCGGTGCGTGCTGGAGGCGGCCTGCAACGCCATGGCCGGGCACGCCGCGGCGATGCTGGCGCTCCTGGAGCGCGAGGTGCCGGGCCTAGAGCTGGCCGGCGACCCCGAGCGAAGACTGCCCAACACCCTCGACGTGCTGTTTCCGGGCGTGTCCGGCCGTCTCGTCCTGGAGCACTGCCCGGAGGTGATGGCCTCGACCGGCTCCGCCTGCCACGCCGACAGCGAGGAGCCGTCCGCCATCCTCACCGCACTGGGCTTCGACCGCGAGAAGGCCCTGGGGGCCGTCCGCCTGTCGCTGGGGCGCTCGACCACGGCGGCGCAGGCGGAGCGCGCCGCAGTCGCGCTGGCGCAGGCCTGGCGCCGGGCACGCGAGGCGCGCCCGCCGACTCGAGCAGACAGGCAGACAAGGGGAACGAGGCCATGAGCGCTTTTGCTCCGGACATCAGACTGACCAGCCTGGCGCACGGCGGAGGCTGCGGCTGCAAGCTCGCCCCCTCGGTGCTGCAGCAGCTGCTCGCCGACCAGCCTGTCGCCGCGCCCTTTGCAGAGCTCCTGGTGGGCACGGAGACGGCCGACGACGCGGCGGTGTGGCAGCTCGACGAGAGCACCTGCCTCATCGCCACCACCGACTTCTTCATGCCGATGGTGGACGATCCCGTCGACTTCGGGCGCATCGCCGCCACCAACGCCATCTCCGACGTGTATGCCATGGGCGGCAGGCCCTTGATGGCGCTGGCGATCCTCGGCATGCCGGTCGACAAGATCCCGACTGCCATGGTGCGGGAGATACTGAAGGGCGGAGCCGCGGTGTGCGCCGCCGCGGGCATCCCCGTCGCCGGCGGGCATTCCATCGACTGCCCCGAGCCGGTCTATGGCCTGGCCGTGATCGGCACCTGCCGCCCCGAGCACGTGCGCCGCAACGCCGAGGCGCGGGCCGGCGATGCGCTGATCCTGACCAAGGCGATCGGCGTGGGCATCTATTCGGCGGCGATCAAGAAGGGCGCCCTGCCCCCCGGGGGCTATGCCGAGATGATTGCCACCACGACCCTGCTCAACCGCATCGGTGCCGAGCTGGCGCAGGACGCCGACGTGCACGCCATCACCGATGTCACGGGCTTCGGCATCCTGGGCCACGCCCTGGAGATGGCCCGCGGCTCGAAGCTCACGATCGAGATGCGCGCCAGCGACGTGCCGCTGCTTTCCGGCGCGGCGTGGCTGGCCCAGGAGGGGCATATCACCGGGGCATCGCACCGCAACTGGGCGAGCTACGGCAACGATGTGGCGCTGCCGCCGGATTTCCCGGACTGGAAGCGCCATCTGCTGACGGACCCGCAGACCTCGGGCGGTCTGCTGGTGGCCTGCGCCCCGGAGCGTGCCGAGGGCATCGTGGCCCGCATGCGCCAGGCCGGCTATGCCGCCGGGCGCCTCGTCGGGCGGGCGGTCTCCGGCGCACCCGGCATCCGGGTCCTTCAGTAATCGACCCGTCATCCCGGACGGTGCGATGCGAGCGCTTGCGCGAGCAGCGCTGCCCCGGACTTGATCCGGGGTCCGGGACCTCGTGAGTTGAGGCTCCGACTCGCTCCGGGAGGTCCCGGATAGTTTCGGCCCCGGCTCGGTGGCCGGGGCCTCAGCTTCCGGGATGACGGGTGCTCAATCGGCCAGGACGCCGATATCGCCCTGGCAGAGCTCGCCGGCGGCCTGGGCGGCGGCGGCCGCCTCCAGCGCCGAGACCACCGTCTCGGAGGCATGCAGCGTCGCTGCGTTGCCCTCGTCGACCTCGAGCACGAGGATGCGGCCCGGCAGCACGGAGCGGCCTGCCAGGGAGATGGCGGTGACGGGCTCGATGTGCTTTTCGTTGCGGATCGCGACCACGGTGACGGCGGCGTTGGTGCGCGCCTGGTCGGCGGCGCCGGTGCCCGCCCACGTCAGCAAGGCGAGCCCGGCAGGATTGAAGGCGTAGCCCTTCACGCCGGGGTTCTTGAGCACCGCGTAGATGGCAAGGCCGCCGCCGAGCGAGTGCCCGGTGGCGACCACCTCGAACCCCGCGTTGTCGCGCACGACCTGCGCCACCAGCTCCGCGGCCCAGCGATAGTAGCGGGTCTCGACGCCGATGAAGCCCAGGACGTCGGTCGTCAGGTCGCTCTTCACCCTGGGCCGGGTGCCGTGGAAGACGACGACAGCCTGCCGGCGCTCCCGGTCCAGAAGGACCTCGGCGTAGCGCCGCCCGTTGCTGCGGAAGTAGGCGGTGCGGCCGCCGCCGAGATCGAGGGTGGCGAGACCCTCGGCCCTCATCTTGGCCTCGTGGTTCTTCCCGCCGATGTCGCGCGAGAAACGCGCCAGGCGCAGGGTCTCGGGCAGCATGGCCAGAATGCGCGTGCGGCGCGCCTCGCACGAGCCCTCGCGTGGCGCGCGCTCGAACGCGCGCATGGCGTCCCGGTCGATCTCCCGGGCCTTGTCCTTCGCCCCCTTGATGATGTCGACGAGCACGTCGAGCGGGCGCCGCTCGTCCTCGGCAAGCACTGGCGCGGGCGCCAGCGCGAGCAGCACGGCCAGCATGGCAACGGCTTGAAGTATGGGTCTGGCGAGCATCGTTCGGGTCCCAATTGAGCGGAGCCGAAGCTGAGCCGAGCAAATTGTCGATTGCGAGGCGCGGCAGGGGTCAGACCCCTCGCCTCCGCCTGCGATCTTGAAACGAAGGGCAGCGGCGAGGGGTCTGACCCCTTTACGGGAGCGCGGCCACGGCCTCGATCTCGAACAGGGCGCCGGGCCGCGCCAGGGCGGGCACGCCGACGGCCGTGCTGGCGGGCAGGGCGGAGGCGGCCTGATAGCGGTCGCGCACCGTGCGGAAGGTAACGATGTTGCGCTCGATGTCGACGAGGTAGTTGGTGATCTTGACGAGATGCTCGAAGCCGGCGCCGACCGCCTCCAGCGCGGCTTTCAGGTTCTCGAACGCCTGCACCGCCTGCGCCTCGAAGCCCACGGCGAACGTGCCGCTCCTGTCGATGCCGAGCTGCCCGGCGAAGTAGACGATCCGGGCCGGGCCAGTGACCTCCACGACGTGCGAGTAGCCCGGCGGGCTCGACATGGTCGGCGGGTTGAGACGGCGCACGATCTGGGGCATCGGGGTTCCTCCTTGGACAAGGTCGCGTTCAGGCCAGCAGGCCCTGCTTGCGGGCCAGATCGGCCAGCGGCACCTGTGGACGGGCGCCGACATGGGAGATGATCTCCGCGGCGGCGAGGCTGCCGAGCCTGCCCGCCGTCTCCAGCGGCATGTCCCGCGCCACGCCGAACAGGAATCCCGCGGCGTAGAGATCGCCGGCGCCGGTGGTATCCACCACCGCGTCCACCGGCGCGGCGGCGATCTCGATGGCCTTGCCGCTCGCCAGGATCACGCTGCCCTTCTCGGAGCGGGTCAGCGCCGCCAGCCGGGTGTCCGCCTGCACGTGCCCCGCCGCCTCCTCGAAGGACGCCGTCTCGTAAAGCGCCGTTATCTCCGCCTCGTTGGCGAACAGGATATCCACGGACTTGCGCACGAGCTGCAGGAACTCCGCCCGGTGGCGGTCGACGCAGAACGGGTCGGAGAGGGTGAGCGCCACCTGCCGGCCGGCCCTGGCGGCGATCTCCGCCGCCTCACGGAAGGCGGCCTGGGCGTCGGGGCGGTCGAACAGGTAGCCCTCGAGGTAGAGGATGCGCGCCGAGAGTATGAGCGCGGCATCCACCTGGCCGTTGCCGAGGTGCTGGCTCGCGCCGAGGAAGGTGTTCATGGTGCGCTGGCCGTCGGGCGTCACCAGGATCAGGCAGCGCCCGGTGGGCTCGCCGTCGCCGGCCGCGCGCGTGTCGAAGGTCACCCCGGCCGCGCGGATGTCGTGGCGGAACACCTCGCCGAGCTGGTCGGCCGCGATCTTGCCCATGAACCCCGCCTTGCCGCCGAACGAGGCCACCCCCGCCACGGTGTTGGCCGCCGAGCCGCCGGAAATCTCGATGCCGGGCCCCATCGCCCCGTAGAGCCGCTCGACCGTCGGGGCATCGACGAGCTGCATCGAGCCCTTGGTGCGCCCATGCCTGGCCAGGAACGCCTCGTCGCAGTGGCCGATGATGTCGACAAGCGCGTTGCCGATGGCAACCACGTCGTGGTCTTGCATATGTGCTCCCTCAGGAATGCGGCGCGCACTATAGGGACCAACGCGCGGCTCGGGTCAATCCCGGCATCGCTGCACATCGATGCATGTCCCGTCAGGCGCGCAGCGCAGCGATGGTGGTGAACGGCGTGATGTGCTCGGCCGCGGTCCGCACGTCCACCACGACCGGGCCGTCGTGGGCCAGCGCCTGCTCCACCACGCCCGCTGCCTCCTCGATGGAAGCGATGGTCAGCCCGAGCGCACCGAAGCTCTCCCCCCACCTGGCGAAGTCGGGGTTGGTGAGCTGCGTACCGTGCACGCGCCCTTTGTAATACATCTCCTGGTGCATGCGGATGGTGCCGTAGGTGCCGTTGCTGGAGATGAAGGTCTTGACCTTGGCGCCGTACTGCACGGCGGTCGCCAGCTCGCTGCCCGTCATCAGGGCGCCGCCGTCGCCGATGAAGCAGATCACCTGGCGCTCGGGAAAGCGCAGCGCGGCGGCCACCGCCGCCGGCATGCCGATGCCCATGGCGCCGCCGACGGCGCCCACCAGGACGTGCTCGCCCGAGAACGGGAAGTGGCGGTGCAGCCAGCCGGAGAAGTTGCCGGCGTCGGTGACGAGGATGGCATCGCGCCCGAGGCGGAGGATCAGCGCCGCCACCACGGGGCCCATGTCGAGCAGGCCGTCGGCCGGCGCCGTCCAGGGCATCGCCCTGGCCACGGGATCGTGGAGCTTCTCGAGCCACTTGGCGCGTTGCGGCGGCACCTCGGCGGACAGGGCGGCCAGCGCCTCGAGTACGGCGACGGGGTCTGCCACGAGGGCCTTGCTGGCGGTGTAATTGCGCCCGATCTGGTGCGGATCGTCGTGGACATGGACCAACGGCTGAGCCGGCACCGGCGACGCCGGCAGCGTGTAGCCCTGGGTCGTCGCCTCGCCCAGGCGCGTGCCCACGGCGAGGATCAGATCGGCCTCCAGATAGCGCGCGACCGCCGCCTTGGCGATCTTGAAGCCCAGGTGCCCGGCGTAGTTGGGATGCGCGTTGGGGAAGTAGTCCTGCCGCTTGAAGGTGAGCGCGACGGGCAGGCCGTGCGCCTCCGAGGCCGCCAGCAGCGCTTTGCGCCCGCGCGCGGTGCCGATACCGCTGCCGCCGGCGATCAGCAACGGCCGCTCGGCCCCGGCGATCAGCGCCGCGATCTCGGCGATGTCGGCGGCCGCGGCAGGCCCCGCCTGCGGCACGCGCAGGGGCTCGACGACGGGGGCGTCGGCCGCGTCCTCCAGCATGTCCTCGGGCAGCACGACCACCACCGGCCCCGGCGTCGGGGCCTCAGCCTCCACGAAGGCGCGCGCCACGATCTCCGGGATGCGCGAGGCGTCGTGGATGAGATAGACGGCCTTGGCCATGTCGGAGAAGGTCTTGGCGTAGTCCACCTCCTGGAACGAGCGCCGCCCGATCTCGGCGCGCGGCACCTGGCCGACGAACAGCACCAGCGGCACCGCGTCCTGCTCGGCCACATGCACCGCAATCGAGGCGTTGGTGGCGCCGGGCCCGCGGCTGACGAAGGCCACGCCAGAGTGCCCGGTGAGCTTGGCCTCGCCCACGGCCATGAAGCCGGCGCCGCTCTCGTGCCGGCACACGACGGTCTGGATGGCGTTGCTGTCGTGCAGCGCGTCGAGCGCGGCGAGGTAGCTCTCGCCCGGCACGCAGTAGACCCGCTCCACGCCATGCGCGGCGAGGCAATCGACCAGCAGATCGGCGGCGCGGCGCGGCATGGCATCTCCAAGCTGAAGCTGGCGTGCGGGGACAGACGCCCATCCAACCACAGGCCGCCCTTGCCGGCTACGGTCATGGCGCCAAGACGTGGCTGTGAGCGGAGCCAATGGACGAAGGCTCGGGGCTCTGCGAGGCGGAGCGAGGTTGAGCAGTCGAGACAACACCTGTGGATCATCGCATCGGCGTGCTGATGGTGGTCGTCTCGGGAGGTCGACGTAGCTTGCTACATTTGCGTGAGTCAGGAGCCGCCTGCCCACCGCCGGGGGACGCTGGGCCTAGCGCCAGGCGTAGATTGTCTGGTCGCACACCTCCGTCGCGTAGCGCCTGGCGCGGAGAAACTCGCAGATCCGCTCCTCGCTGAGCTGCAGCACATCGAGATAGTCGGCCTCAAGAACGATATTCGCGATTCGGTCGAAATCAGCCTCGGAGATACCCGCCAGCACCTCCATGAAGTGCCCCTCGACGTCGATCTTGAGAATGTCGACGCGCGCGCTCACGTTTCTCGCAAGCTCGTCGGAGACGGTCGTTGACATCGTCTTGTGCGAGACGACATCGCCCGATATCTGCAGATCGCGAATCCAAGCGACTTTCGTTTCGTCGAGAATCGTGCTGATGCCGGAGACGAGCGGCGCCTGTTTGAGGACGAGCTCCACGCCGGGCAAGCTCGACACCGCACGGTTGACGCACTGGACCTTGGTCATGCCCTTATCAATATGCCGCCCGACGTTCTCGACGAGATAGCTGAACGTGACAGGGCTCGCCTCGTAGGCGAAGATGGCGGCGGGCTTATACTCGCGTGCCGCCCAGATGCTGTACAAGCCGATGTTGGCACCGACATCCAGGATCGTCGCGTTGGCTGGGAGGCGGAATTTGGCGTGGTCGTAGATCCGCTGGTTGAAGATCTCATCATAAATGTAATCCGTGTCCCGCTCGTGTGGGTCGATCACTGCGAGATCGAGGTCCCCGAACGTCATCCTGGTCACCGAAGTCATTATTCTACCCTCCCAGCGGCCATGCAGAGATCCGGCCGTCGCCGGATGCCGTAGCCATCGGCGGGGCGGTAGTGGGGCCTCAAGAATCGCATGCCGTCAAGCCGCCCTGAGCGAGCCGGGATTCGATCTCGCGGACGGTCACCTTCTGGGATCTGCCGCCGTTTGGCGGTTCCATCTCTGAGGCCGGGATGATGAGCGATGCCTGCACGACTAAACGCATGTTGCACCAACGCCAACAGTGAGCGCATAGAATAGCCGATTGATAGCAGGTCTTGACACGAACTTACGGTACGCTGCACGGTAGCTGGTCCGTTAGCTGTGAGAGGCACTTCTGCCGCGCCCAAGTGAGTACAAGCTTAGTCAAGAAAGCTCCAAGCGGACGACGGGGCGCCCGGCCTTGCGCCGCGCCACCTCCCTGAAGCCCGCCTTGTCGTACATGGACTTGGCCCCGAACCACATGGAACCGTCCTTGGAACGACCAGGTCGGTCGACGGGATAGGCCTCGACGAGCCTGGCGCCCCTCTTCCTGGCGAATGCCGTGGCGCCAGCGAGGAGCGCGTGCGCCACGCCCTGGCCGCGGTGCTCGGCAGGCACGACGAAGCAAACGATCGACCAGACGGGTTGCGCATCCACGGCCTTCATGACGGGCGAGCGCGCGAGCCTGGCATACTCCTCACGTGGACCGATGGAGACCCAGCCGACAGGGACCTTCCCGCGATAGCCGATGAGGCCCGGCGGACGGCCGGCGTCGACGAGCGCCTCAAGGGCGGCACGATTGGACTGAGCGCGGGTCATTCCTGCCGGCAGCGGCCCCTGGGAGCCGCTCAGGCGGTAGGCCATGCACCAGCAGCCGCGAGCCACCGAGCAGCCTCTCGCGCCGAAGATCGCTTCGAGATCGGCCCAGCGGTCCGGGGTGAGTGGGGCGACTGCAATCTTCATGGTCGGGTCTTGGCCGCCGCTCGATCCCTGCCTGCGTTACACCACCGTCACGTCCAGGTCGCCCACGCCGTCGACGTGGCCCTTGAGCCTGTCGCCCTTCTTGACGGCGCCGACACCCGATGGCGTGCCGGTAAAGACGAGGTCGCCCGGCTTCAGCTCGAACAGGGTGGACAGGAACGCGATCTGGTGCGGCACGTCCCAGATCATCTGGGAGAGGTCGCCGGACTGCTTGCGCGCGCCGTTGATCTCGAGCCAGATCGCGCCCTTGGCGATGGTCTCCACTTGGCTCGCGGGCACGATCGGCGTGATCGGAGCCGAGTATTCGAAGGCCTTGGCCACCTCCCACGGGCGCGCCAGCTTCTTGGCCACGTCCTGCAGGTCGCGCCGCGTCATGTCGATGCCCACTGCGTAGCCGAACACGTGCGACATGGCGTCGGCCGCCCTGATGTTCGCCCCGCCCGATTTCAGCGCCACCACCAGCTCCAGCTCGTGGTGCACGTTCTCGGTCTGCGGCGGATAGGGGAACTTGCCGTCGACCGCGATGTTGTCGGGGTTCTTCTGGAAGAAGAACGGCGGGTCCTTGGTGTCACCGCCCATCTCCCTGGTGTGCTCGGCGTAGTTGCGGCCGACGCAGTAGATGCGGTGGATGGGAAACAGCTTGTCGGAGCCCTCGATCGGCAGGGCGGGCTGAGGCACGGGGGTGAACGCGTAGCTCATCGGGGGAGGGCCTTCTCACAGAGTAAACCGGCCCTTGCTTAGCAGAATCCCGCGCGGCCGGGCAGGCCGGTTGTCGCAACCCTGGCGCCTCATGCAGATGCCCCTCCCGGGCCTTCCGCGATGCAGGCCCCGGCGCATCGTGGACGATGCACGAATGATCCGGCGCTGCGCGGCGAGCGTCACTATCTCGCCATGCTCGCTCCCCATCTGGATGGGCAGGGCTGCGGGCGCACCGGCGATGTGCGGGAAAGGACCCATACCCATGAAGAAGACAGAGCGTTACGCGCAGGGCGACATCGTGATCGAGCGCGTCGAGGATCGGCGCAAATCCGGCACGCCCGTCGAGCGGGATGCCGACGGCGCCGTGGTGCTGGCCCGCGGCGAGGTGACCGGTCATCGCCATGCGTTCTACGGCGGCAACGTGGCGATGTTCCGCGACGATGCCCTGGCGCGCGACATACCGGCAGAGCTGTATGTCGGCCACATCCGCGTCAAGGGCGAGAGCGCGGAGCTGCGGCACGAGGAGCACGATACCATCACGCTCCCCAAGGGCACCTACCGGGTGCGCCGCCAGCGCGAGTTCGACGCCCTGGAGGATGCGCGTGTCGTCGAGGACTGACACGGCGCCGCAGCGGCTGGCGGACGGCGCCCTCGGCTGGACTCACAACGGGCTCCTGCACCGGGAGGACGGCCCCGCCGCCGTCTGGCCCGACGGGACCGAGCGCTGGTTCCGTCACGGCAGGCGCCATCGGGAGGATGGGCCGGCCGTGGTTTACGCCAGCGGCACCCGCATGTGGTTCCGGGAGGGCAGCTACCATCGCGCGGACGGCCCGGCCATCGAGTGGGCGAGCGGCAGCCGCGAGTGGTACCGCGACGGCAGGCGCCATCGCGACGACGGGCCCGCGGTCGAAGGCCATGACGGCCGCTGCGAGTGGTGGCGCGACGGCAAGTGCTACGAGCCGACGGGTTGCCTGGTCGTCGACAGCCCCGAAGGCACGCGCCGCTGGTACACGAACGGCAGGCTGCACCGCCTCGACGGCCCGGCCGTGGAGAGGCGCGACGGCGCCCGCGAGTGGTACCTGGAGGGCAAGCGCCACCGCGACGACGATGCGCCCGCGGTCGAGACGGCCGCCGGCCGCCGCGAGTGGTGGCACGACGGCAAGCTCCATCGCCTCTGCGGCCCCGCGCTGGAGAAGGCCGACGGCATCTGCGAATGGTACTGCCAGGGCCGGCGCCATCGCGACGGCGACGCACCCGCGGTGTCCGCGCCGGACGGCTCGCGCGAGTGGTGGCAGGAGGGCAGGCTGCACCGCCTCGGCGGCCCTGCCATAGTGCGGGCCGACGGGAGCTCGGAGTGGTTCCGCCAGGGCCGGCGCCATCGCGACGGCGGCAAGCCCGCGGTGGAGACCGCGGCCGGCCGGCGCGAGTGGTGGCGCGACGGCGAGCCGCACCGCGACGGCGACCGGCCGGCGATCCGGCACCCCGACGGCGCGCGGGAATGGTACCAGAACGGCCGGCGCCACCGCACCGGCGGCCCCGCGCTCGAGGAGGCGAACGGCCGCCGGCGCTGGTACCTGCGCGGCATCGAGGTGCCCGAGGAGGTCGTGACGAGGCCGCTCGCCATCACCGCGCGCAGCATCCAGCGGCAGCACAACGCCGAGGTCCGACGCGTGATGATCGAGCGCATGGGGCCCGAGCGCTTCATCGCCGAGTTCAAGCCCGAGCGCGTGCACCAGGACGCCAGCGGCGTGCTCTGGCGCAAGCAGCTGGGATGGCGCGACGTCTGGGCCGCCGTGGAGGTCGTCAACGGCACGGCCGAAGCCGACGGCTCGCGCAAGCACTACTTCCTGCGCGTGCCGCCCGACGTGCAGACCGCAACCGAGGCGGTGGCCTGGACCTATGGCATGACCGCCGAGGAGTACGCTCAGATCCTGGTCCGCACCTGAGGAGGGAGCCGAGGGGTTTGCCCCCTCCCCCGGCCTCTTCCCCGGCTATCCACCTGCGGCGTCGACCGGCGTCTTGCCCTCCAGGGGCGAGGCCGGGTCCCGTGGCCGAACCCTTTCGATCTTGCGGAAAGCCTCGTCGTTGATGTAGCGGCCAAGCTGCTGGTCGAGGTAGCTCTGCACGTTCTTGGACATCCACCAGCTCACCGAGAGGGTCATATGCTCGTTGCTCTTGTCGGCATCGACGGTGATGAACGCGAACCGGCTCGCGTTCTTCTCTGCCTCTCCGCCTTCCTTACGTGCCTTCGCCAGCTCCTCGCACAGACTCACCGCCGCGTGGCTTCCGCGCGCGGTACGGGTGCCGACGACCGTATTCAAGGGGCCCCACAGCCACGAGGCAACCACCTGAGACGTGCGGCGGCGCGACACGCATTCGAGGCCGGTCACCTCGTGATCGTTGTTGACGAGAACGACCATCGGCTCGAGGCCCCAGTGCTCCTTGAGCGCGCGGGCGAGCTCCATGGCCGTCGTCGCCCCGAAATTCTCGTAGTAGCCGCCGTCCACCACGTTGCGGGTCTTGCGCCGGAGATCCACGAAGGTCCCGGTCGGCGAGATCACGGGAAACCGGGCGCTCATGGTGATGCCGGTGCTGAGCGCCACGTCGCAATCGGTGCACCTCATCCATACCGGCTGGCCGGTCTCCGCGTTCCAGATGCGCACTCTGCCGTCGTCGGCCGCCGTGACGATGAGCCTGCCGTCGCGCGAGAATTGCGCGCTGTTGACATCCGAGCCGTGCGCCAGCGTCAACAGCTCCTTGACCTGTCCGGGGCTCGAGATGTCCCAGACCTTGGCCGTGCGGTCCCACGAGGCCGTGACGACGCGCTTGCCGTCGTCACTGAACGCCGCGCTGTAGAGGATCTTGTCCTTCTGATGCCCGGACAATTCGGCCAGCATCTTGCCCGTTTCTGCCTCCCACAGGCGCGCCTTGCCGTCGTCGGCCGCCGTGACGACGAGCTTGCCGTCGCGTGAGAATTGCGCGCTGTTGACATCCGAGCCGTGCGTCAGCGTCAACAGCGCTTTGATCTCCCCGGGGCTCGAGAGGTCCCAGACCTTGGCCGTGCGGTCCCACGAGGCCGAAACGAGACGCTTGCCATCCGGACTGAAGGCGACCGCGAAGACGCGGCTCTCGTGTGCCGAGCGGAGAATGACCGGCGGGCGGTCGGTCGCGGTCTCCCAGATGCGGATCGAGCGATCGTCCGACCCGGTGGCGATAAACCTGCCGTCGGGACTGAATGCTGCGGCGTTCACTCCGCCATCGTGCTTGAGCTCCTTGGGTGTCTTGAACCGGTCCGGGTCCGACAGGTCCCAGAGTCTCGCCATCCTGTCCCACGAGGCTGTGACCAGGCGCTTCCCATCCGGGCTGAAGGCCGCGTTGTGAACGCGGGCGTTGTGCCCCACCGCCTCCGCGATCAGGGTACCGGTCGCAATGTCCCAGATGCGTGCCGTCCCATCCTCTGAAGCCGTGACGATGCGGGAGCGGTCCGTCGACACGGCAACGCTGTAGACCGGCGCGTCGTGCCCGATGCCGGCCAGCAGCTTGTGGAAGTCGTACGCATCGTAGAACACGCGGTCGATCGCTCCGTGGAGCTGCACCAGCATGTCGATGTCGCTCGTGACGATGCGCTTGCCGTCCTCCACCGAGGTGCCGTTGAGCAGGAGGATGGGAAGCCACCCCTTTTCGATCTTCTCGACCTCCCGGCGTATCGCCGTCAATGCCTCGGCCAGCGTCCCCTTGTCCCGAGCCGCGCCCTTGGCAGCGTCCTTGGCAACGTCCTTGGACCGGGTGTAGTTGTGATAGCGCGCCTCCCACGCCTGCTCCAGAAGCACGGCCCGATCACCCGATCTGAGGGGGAGGGGATCGCGGGTGAGGCCCAGAACGGTCGGCGACAGAAAATCGCCGGCGACGAGGAGTTGAAGGCAAGCCTTCCAGCTGATCGTCGGGTTCCTCGAGGGCTCCAGCCCTTTGCCCGCGGCAGCATACCAGTCGCGATCCTTCAGGCTCTTTTCGTTGCAGGGCGGCTCCTTCATGTCGCCTGTCCTGCGCTGGCCGTCTGCGAGAGCCGCGTAGGTGACCGCTGCGCCCAGCGAGCCGCCGGAAACCGAGGAGATCGCGAACAACTGCTTGCCGAAGGGGAGGATCCGCTGCGTGCCGCCGTCCTCCTCCCATGGGGCACGCCCGCCGGTCTCCACGTCCCACAGCAGTGCGGTCTTGTCGTCGGAAGCGGTGACGATGCGCTTTCCGTCCAGGCTGAATGCGGCGCTGTTCACGTCGCCTTCGTGCCCGATGAGGGTATACCGCACCTTGATGTCGTTCGGGCCGGAGATATCCCAGACCTTGGCCGTGCCGTCCCACGAGGCCGTGACGACGTATTTTTCATCCGGGCTGAAGCCCGCGCCGAAGACGAGGCCCCTGTGAGCGGAGAGCTTCTTCGCGGGCGTGTTGACCTTCCATTCCCAGATGCGTGCCGTGCCGTCCTCGGCGCCCGTGACGATGAGATCGCCGCTCTTCGGGCTGAACGCCGCGCTGTACACGTCCGCTGGATGCGGCAGCGTCCTCACCTCCCTGATCTCGTCCGGGCCCGATACGTCCCAGACCTTGGCCGTGTGGTCCCATGAGGCCGTGACGACGTGGTTGCCGTCCGGGCTGAAGGCAACTCCATACACGTAGTGCCCGTGCGCCTTGGTCTCCCTCGGTCCTGCGTTTGCGTCCTGCCACTGCCAGATGCGAGCCTTGCCGTCGTCGGAGCCCGTGACCACGAGCTTGCCGTCCGGACTGAACGCCGCGCTGTTCACGTCCGCCGGATGCGGCAGCGTCCTGACGAGCGTGGGCTCGGCCAGCACGTCCCACGTCTCGGCGGCCCGCTTCCTCGAGGCTATCTCCCACACCTTGGCGGTCCGGTCCCAGGAGGCCGTGACCAGCAGCAGGCGCTCTCTGTCGCCGTCGGAAGCAGCGGTGCCGAAGACCGCACTCTGGACACGTGCCGTGTGTGCGAGCAGCCTCGCGCGCAGCTTGCCGCTCTTGCCGTCCCAAATGCGCACCGTCCTGTCCATGGATGCAGTGGCAATGAGGCTCCGGTCCTTGTTGAAGGCGGCGCTGTAGACAATGCCGGTGTGGCCGCCGAGCGGGGCGAATTTCTCGCCGTCGAGGAGCTTGCCGAGCACGCCTGTGACGTGGAACGCTGCCCGGCTGGCACCGCCAGCCGCCGACACGATGATCGGCGCGGGACACAGTTTCTTCCCGCTCTTCTGCGCGTCCTCTTTGTTCTTCGGCTGCTCCTCCTTCGTGTCCTCCGGCCGCTTTGGCAGCCTGCAATCGTTGGCAATGGCCCACTTCTCGACCGCCTCGTTCAGGAACGGGCGGGGGGGCCCGGAAAGCTCGAGGGTCCGAACCGCGTAGTAGTCCCTGCCGAAAACGCCCCAGACGACGTTCCACACGCCCAGGAGCACCAGGACGATCAGGACGAGCGGCACGCGCGACCGCGCCGAGGCGTAGCTGAGCAAGGTGAACAGGGCCACGGGCAGGCCCAGCACGACGGGCAGCAGCGAGGAACGGTTGACGCGCCAGTGCTCGGTCAGGGTTTCGGCGTCCACCCAGACGAACAGCACATTGAGCGCCACCGTGATGACGACCAGGAAGGTGAAGATCGGGTTGACCAGGAGCACCGTCGCCGCCCGGTGCCCGCCCTCGCCGGGCGCCGCGCGTGCGCGCGTCAGCCGCAACAACGCCTCGCCGAGGCGCGTCGCCTGTTCGCTCGATCGTCGGCTCAGCGCCCATAGCGCGATGGCGGCTGCGGCAGCCGTCACGAACGGCAGCAGGTAGAGGTGAGCGAGGCCGAGGGCGCCCTTGCGCTCGGCCTCGATGTTTCCATAGACGGCCAGCGCCATCACCACCGCGCCGGCGCAACCGAGCACGGTACCGAGAAACCGGAGCAGGCGCATCCGCCCCGCCCATGCGAGCCAGGCGATGGCTGGCAGGAGGAGCACGAGCGGTGCAAGGAGCAGCAGGCGCGAAGGCGGGCTGGGAAGTGCGCTGGCGACTGCAAAGGCCACGAGAGACCACCCCGTCGCAGCAGCCACATAGGCCGCAACGGCCATCACGCCCCTTTGCACGGCCTCCGCCGTGAAGCGCCGCGCGAGCACGGCTGGGCGCGCAAAGTAGAACCAGAGCCCCAGAAGCAGGCAGACGCCCAGCGCCACGAGCGGAACGTCGTTGCGCCGGACCATCCTGGTGCCGACCGCGACCGCAACATCCCGCACCAGCGTGGCGCACCCGACAGTGTCGAGGCTGCGCGTGCACGCCTGCAGCTGCTCGCCCTTGCGGAGCGAGGTTTCCGATTCGGCAATGAACTCCTGCGCGTTGCCGCTGAACGGCGGTGACACCCGCAGCGCCATGAGCTGGCCCGTCAGCACCGCAAGGAAGCACAGGGCGGCGAGAACCGCGGGGACGAGGCACCTGATCCAGTCAGGAACAGGCTCTACCTGCGAGTTGTGCTCGGAGCCCTCCGCGAGCCGCGCGAGGATCCAGCGCGCCGAGACCACGACCGGCAGAACCCAGAAGACGATCACCAGGCCGTAGAACCCGATCCAGGACGACAGGTTCATCCACAGACCGTCGTAGTTGACCTCGAGCAGGATATCCTGCGCCGGGGCCGCAATGAAAAACAGCACGAGACCGATGGCGGCGCTCGCCGTGCTCACCCACGCAATACGCAGCCCGACCAGGAAGCCGCGCAGCAAGAGCCAGCGCTCGTACAGGTATTGCCCCAGCTTGCCCACGGTGCTGCCACCCAGGGCAGCCAGCCCACCAACAGACATCCTCTCCCCCCGCACCGACGCGATCGGACGCTCAAGGCGCCTCGCTTGCGGCTGCCGCCAAGCAGCCGTTGCCTCGCTCTCTCGTCGGCCGCTCGCGGCCTTCGACAGCGATGATGCTCAGCTGGTTGGGATGCGGCGGCTGGCGCCCGCTGAGGCAATGCTCTCCAGTGTCATGCTACTCCCCAAAGTCCAGGCACTATGTACGGTCGCGTTCCGCCGGAGGCACCGGGCCCCGACTCCAATTGGCAGTCAACGTACACTCGCGATGGGCAGATGGGCAAGCCTGGCAGAGGCGTGGCCGGGCAGCGGTGCGGGTTGTTTGAGCTGGATCAAAGACAACCTTTGCGGGAAGCAACCCTTGTCCGGTGTCCGGCAATACCCATGATCCGCTGGAACGCGTGGAGACGTCCACATGGCCGGCGCGCAATTGCGTTTTCGCAGCGCAACGATCGGCCGGCAGCACCTTCCGGGCGATCTCGTCCCGGCGCCCCAGGGCGAAGGCCTCATCGTCTTTGCGCACGGCAGCGGCTCGGGCCGCTTCAGCCGGCGCAACACGTACGTGGGGCGGCGGCTGCAGGCGCAGGGCCTTGGCACGCCCGTTCCACAGTGACGCCGCCTTGTGCACGCCTTGGAAACCATCGGATCACGTGCCAGTAACCAAGTCCGGCCCGCGTTGATATGTCTCCCCCGACGCGCCTCGGCCTGCGGCCGGCGGGCGTCCGCCAGGAGCGCCTCGGGTCATGACCTCCGCCCTGAACCAGCCCGACCGGCCGGCGCACGAGGAGGCGATTGCCGTCCGCGTCGTCGGCATCGTGCGCGACCTCGCCCTCGAGCTTCGTCCCCGGCGGGGCCGGGCGCCGCGGGTCGATCTCGACAGCGACCTCGACCGCGACGTGGGGCTCGACAGCCTGGGCCGCGCCGAGTTGCTCCTGCGGCTCGACCGGGAGTTCAAGGTGCGTCTGCCGGACAGCCTCATCGGCGACGCCCGCTCTCCCGCGGACCTGCTCGAGAGCGTGCTGGCGGCCTCGCCCACGGTGCCTCCCGCCCCCGTCGAGCCGCCGGACCCCGGAGCGCTGCCTCGGGTGGTGGAGCCAAGCGGCGCAGCCACGCTCGTCGACGTGCTCGCCGCCCACGTCGGGGCCCACCCGGGCAGGCCGCACATCCTGCTCTGGCGCAGCGACGAGGCCGACACCGTCATCACCTACGGCGATCTCGACCGCCGCGCGCGCGCCATCGCGCACGGGCTGATGCTGAAGGGCGTCCGTCGCGGCGACCGGGTCGCAATCATGCTGCCGACCGAGGCGGCGTTCTTCTACACCTTCTTCGGCATCCTGTTCGCCGGCGCGATCCCCGTCCCGGTCTACCCGCCGTTCCGGCGTGCCCAGGTCGAGGACCACCTGCGCCGCCAGGCCGGCATCCTGCGCAACGCCGAGGCGCGGCTGCTCGTCACCGACGAGGAGATCCACCGCGTCGGCGGGCTGCTGAGGGGCCTCGTAGAGAGCCTCGAGGAGGTAGTGACGGCGGCCGACCTCGGCCGCGGCGGCGTGCCGGCCCCGGCCGTGCCGGCGGACCGCAGCGCGATCGCCCTCATACAGTACACCTCGGGCAGCACCGGCGACCCCAAGGGCGTCGTGCTCTCGCACGCCAACCTGCTGGCCAACATCCGCGCCATGGGCGAGGCGCTCGAGGCCGGCTCCAACGACGTGTTCGTGAGCTGGCTGCCGCTCTACCACGACATGGGGCTGATCGGCGCCTGGCTCGGCTGCCTCTACTACGGCGTGCCGACCGCGATCATGCCGCCGCTCGCCTTCCTCGCCGATCCGGCGCGCTGGCTGCGCGCCATCGGCCGCCACCGCGCGACGCTCTCCGCGGCGCCCAACTTCGCCTTCGAGCTCGCCCTGAAGGCCGTCCGCGACGAGGACATCGAGGGCCTCGATCTCTCCAGCCTGCGCATGGTGGTGAACGGCGCCGAGCCGGTGAGTCCCGCAACCATCGCCCGCTTCGTCGAGCGGTTCGCGCCCCACGGCCTGCGTCCCGAGGCGATCGCGCCTGTCTACGGTCTGGCCGAGGGCTCGGTGGGCCTCGCCTTTCCTCCTGTCGGGCGCACGCCGGTCGTCGATCGCGTCGATCGCACGGCGCTGGGCCGCGGCGGCGTCGCCCGACCGGCTGCGCCGGACGACTCGACGTCCCTGGAGGTCGTGGCCTGCGGCCGGCCGCTGCCGCGCCACGAGATCAGGATCGTGGACGAGGCGGGCCGCGAGCTGCCCGAGCGCCGCCAGGGGCGCCTGCAGTTCAAGGGCCCATCGGCCACCCAGGGCTACTTCCGCAACGAGGAGCGGACGCGCGCCCTCTTCGACGGCGATTGGCTGGAGAGCGGCGATCTCGCCTACATCGCCGCGGGCGACGTATACATCACCGGCCGCACCAAGGACCTGATCAAGCGCGCCGGGCGCAGCATCCATCCCCACGAGCTGGAGCAGGCCGTGGGCGCCATTGCCGGCGTGCGCCGCGGCTGCGTGGCGGCATTCCCGAGCGCGGACGCGCGCACCGGCACCGAGAAGCTCATCGTCCTGGCCGAGACGCGCCTCGCGGACCCGCGCGAGCGGGCGGAGCTGCAGGGCAGGATCGCCGAGGCGTCGGCAGCGCTCCTCGATCTGCAACCCGACGAGATCCTGCTGGCGCCGCCGCATACCGTTCCCAAGACCTCGAGCGGCAAGATCAGGCGCTCGGCGGCGCGGTCGCTCTACGAGGCCGGCGCGCTCGGCCGCTCGCAGCGGGCGCTGTGGTGGCAGCTCCTGCGGCTCGAGGCCGGCGGCATCGCCAATCGCGGCCGGCGGGCCCTGGGCGCACTCGGCGGCATGGCCTACGCGGCCTGGTGGTGGCTCGCCCTCGGTCTCGTCGGCGTGCCGACCTGGTTCACGGTCCTCGCCCTGTCGCGCCGGCGCCCGCGCCATGCCGCCGTCGGCAGCGCCGCCCGCGCCCTGCTCCGGCTGACGGGCACGCCGCTCGAGGTCTCGGCAGAGGCGCCGATCCCGCGCGCGCCGGTGATCCTGGTCGCCAACCACTCGAGCTATCTCGATGCCGCCGTGCTGTCGGCTGCCATCCCGGGACGGCTGGCCTTCGTCGCCAAGGGCGAGCTGGAAGCGCAGGCGGTGGCAGGCCCGTTCCTGCGCCGTCTCGGCACCTTGTTCGTGCGTCGCCTCGACCCCAGGGCGGGCGTGGAGGACACGGCCGCCATCGTGGCCGCGGCGAAGGCCGGCGAGCGCATCCTCACCTTTCCCGAGGGGACGCTCCTGCGCGTACCCGGCCTCTTCGGCTTCCGGCTCGGTGCCTTCAGCGCCGCGGTCGAGGCTGGCGTGCCCGTGGTTCCCGTCGCCATCCGTGGCACGCGGTCGATCCTGCGCGGCGGGCAGTGGCGGCCCCGGCCGGGCCGGATCAGGGTGCACATCGGCGCGCCGGTCGCGCCCGACGGCACCGACTTCGCGGCCGCGGTCCGCCTCCGCGACCGGGCGCGCGCCTTCGTGCTCGCCCACTGCCACGAGCCCGACCTCGCGCCCGAGCAGGTCGACGTCGGCGCCGGGGCCCAGGCCTAGCGCTCCGACCCATTCATAAGATGCCCAAAGCGGGCGTTGAGCCTGCTCTCGCGGATGGCGGACGGCCGGTCGATCGGCACTAACCCCAGGTTAACCATCCGACTGCCGATCATCTGGACATGGTGACGCTGGTTTGCTATGGTTCCGTCATTCTCCACAGTTGCGTTTGCCCGCTCCCAGCCCGCACAGGTTGGGAGCGACGCGCCGGCCGCGGCGTACCCTCTCCCTTGCGGGGAGGGTGGTGCGTCGACGCGAAGGCGTGCCTTCGCGGCGACGTGCCGGGTGGGGGTCCCCGAGGGGAGCAGACCCCCTGTCGACCCGCACCCCCGGCCTTCGCCGGGGCAGGCTCTAACCCCTCCCCGCGTCATGTCGAAGACATGCCTTCGGCATGATGGGCAGGGGAATCCGGTCGCATCTGTGGTGGGGATCGTTTCATCCGCTGCGGGTCGGGGAGGCCGATGGCCAACTATCCGGGGTCCTCCCAGCCCGTGTTTGACCCGACCGTATGGGGCACCAACTGAGTTGGCCGGAGCGCCGGCGCGCGTACTCGGCCAGGCGCACTCCGAAGCCCTTCACACTTCCGGTCCAGTGCACCGCAGCAGAGCCACCGAAATCGCGCCGGTCGATCGCCGGACGCGAATTTGCCAAACTCTCGGCAACTACATAAAACACCCGATAGACGCGGCGGCAGTCCCGAAGGAATACTCGGCGCAACACCCGACCTTGGGGAGACGGCTTGAGGGTCACTGGCCCACTCCATCGCTTGGACTGCTATCTGGTGCCCGCCGCCGGCGGTGCGAACGCGTGGATCACCACGCTGGGCACAGCCTTTGCCATCGCTTTCGCCTATTTTCTGGCCGCCCGGCTCGGGCTCGCAATGCTTGCTGCACCCTCCGACGTGGCTGTGTTCTGGCCGGCGTCAGGGGTTGCAGCCGCCATCCTGATTTGCGCAGGCCGGCGCGCAGGTGTGGCGCTCGTGGTCGGCGTGCTGGTCGGCACGGTCGCCGCCAACGTCATGAGCGACAGGAGCTTTTTTACCTCCCTGCTCAAGGGGTTGTGCAATACCGGTGAAGTCGTTCTAGTGGCCTGGCTTTTGGACCGCTGGTTTGGCCGGCCGTTCTCCTTTGGCGATCTGCGTCGCGTGGTCGGCTTCTTTGCGGCGACCGCTTTGGCGACCGCCATCTCCGCCATCGGCGGCGCGCTCGCCATGATCACGTTTCATGTTCCCGCGCCATTTTGGGGTGCTTGGCTCGCCTGGTTCATGGCGGGTGCAGTTGGCATCGTGGTTGTCGCGCCGCTCTTGATCGAGCTGGGCCAGCTGGCGCGCGAGCGGCTAACCCGTGCGCAGTCGATCGAGGCCGCAGCAGCTCTCGCTCTTACGAGCCTGGCCAGTATGTATGCGTTGTCTCTTCCGACGGGATCCTGGCTCTCGTATGACACCGATGCCGTCGTCTTCCCGCTGCTGCTGTGGCTGGTGGTGCGCAGCCAGCGGGCATTCGCGATTGCCGGCGCGTTCGTTGTATCGATCGCGACGATGGGCGCGACCATCCTGGGCATAGGCCACTTCGGCGATGTAAGCGCGTCGACCTCGGAGCGCGTGCTCGGTGCCCAACTGTCCGCGACCATGGTGACAGCATTCACGCTCGTTCTGGCGGCGCTCTTTGCCGAGCGCAAGAAGTCAGAAGATGCACTCCGCGAAAGCGAGGAGCGTCTTCGCTTGGCCCAGCTGAAGACCGGTGTGGGCATATGGGATTGGAACATGCGCACGAGCGCGCTTACCTGGACGCCGGAGCTCCATGCTATCTTCGGTCTCGAGCAGGAAACGGTGAGGTGCTACGCGGATTTTCGTGATCGGGTCCATCCCGACGACATCGAGGCGGTCGAAGCGCAGCGAGATGCGGCCGTGCGCCGCCACGAGACATTCAATATCGAATTTCGCATCGTCCGCTCGGACGGACAGGTTCGCTGGATTTCGTCGACAGGGGGTGCCTTCTATGACGAGGCGACCCGCGAGCCGGTCCGCGTTCTCGGCAACAACACCGACATTACGGAGCGCAAGCTGGCCGAACAGGTCCTGTCGGAACGCAACGCGCAGCTCGCTCTGGCCGGAATGGTTTCTCGCGTTGGCAGCTTTGCCTACAACGCCGGCCAGGAAGAAATGCAGATTTCGGAAGGCTATGCGGCCATTTATGGCTTTCCAGAAGGGACGACCGAAATCGCACACAGCCAGTGCCTCGCCAGCGTGCACCCACAGGATTTAGAGCGACCGGGTCTTGCTCGCGGCGAAGCTTTCCGCGAACGGCGGAGCGAGTACAGCGTGGAGCATCGAGTCATTCGTCCCGGCGGCGAGATTCGATGGGTCGAGACACGCTGTTTCATCTCCTACAACGGCGACGGACGTCCTCAGCGCGTCGTTGGCGTCAGCATCGACAACACCGACCGCAAACAGGCCGAGGCTCGGCTCGCCGAGCGCAATGCACAGTTCGAGCTGGCTCGGAAGGCTGCCCGTGTCGCAACTTATACCTACGACAATATCTCGAGGACCATGCAGCTGTCCGAGGCAAGTGCGGCAATTCTCGGCCTGCCTCAGAGCGTCACCGAGATCACGAGCAGGGACTGGCGGTCGCTCGTACATCGAGGCGACCTGCCGCGGTTGGACGCTGAACGTCGGCATGCTTTCAAAGAACGGCTGCCCGAGCTTATCGGCGAGTTTCGCATTGTCCGGCCGGACGGCGACGTCAAGTGGATCGAGGCAAGAGCCCTTGTCAGCTACGATGGGAGCGGGCGCGCTTGTCGGATGATCGGCGTCTATATCGACGTCACCCAGCGCAAACAAGCTGAGGACCAGAAGAGTCTTCTGATCGCCGAGCTCGATCATCGCGTGAAGAATACTCTGGCGTGCGTCGCCGGGATCGCGCAGAGCACCCGTGACACCGCCGAGTCGATGGATGACTTCGTAAGGGTGCTCGATGGCCGCATCCAGTCCCTCGCCAATACGCATGCTCTCCTGAGCCGCAACCGTTGGCAGGGCGTTGGCATTGCCGAGCTCGTGCGCGGAGAGCTTGCGCCCTGCATGAAGGTCGGCAACACGCTGATCGATGGCCCCGACACCATGCTCACTGCGGAGGCCACGCAACCCGTGTCGATGGTTCTGCACGAGCTCGTTACCAACGCCATGAAGTATGGTGCACTTTCCGACAGCCGCGGCCGGGTTTCGGTGTGCTGGCGCACGCATGCCAACGGCGACGCAAGGAGCGACCTGGTGCTCGAGTGGCGAGAGATGGGCGGCCCACCGGTAGCCGTACCCAACCATGCCGGATATGGCACGTCCGTAATCCGCAATATCATCCCGTATGAGCTCGGAGGCACCGTGCACTACGAGCTCGCGGCTCAGGGCGCCCGATGTCGAGTGGAAATACCGGCCAAGTGGCTGTCCACCACGTGAACGCCGCACAGCCGGTTCTCCGATGCACGGGTACAGAGGCCGCGCCGGGTCGGGCTGGAGCGGCTGCACCTCACGGCCTTCGGAGGGGCAGACTCACAACCCTCTGCCCGCAAACGGCGAGAGGGCAACGGCGGGCGCCCGTGGTGCACGCACCGCGCTCAACCGGGTCGCCCTCGCAACGCCGGTTGCCAGCGAGGGAAAGAGCCGGGCAAGCGCGATCGCAACGGCACACGTCGCCGGCGTCTCGAGCAGCAGTCCCACGCCGCGCGCCACGAGGAGCTGGCCCCGCAGCTTGCGGGCGAAGTCGCCCTGCCAGGCCTCGGCCGCCTCTCCGGCCAGCACGGCGCGCGCGGCGGTCCGCCCGGAGTGGAGGGCGACTGCCATGCCGTCCCCGGTGAAGGACGGCACCACGGCGAACTGGTCTCCGACGGGGTACACCCGGGGTGCCACCGCCTCCGAGCGCAGGAAGCCCTGGGGAATGGCGCCGACCGCCACCGGCTTCGCGAACAGCGGCTTCGCGCCGGCGAGCAGGTCACCGATCCAGCTCGACTGCCGCGCCAGGTGCTCGCGTTGCGCCGGCCAGCCTGCACCCACCTCGCGCAGCCGACCCGTATCCATGACCCACGCGACGCTCAGGACGCCGTCCTCGACCATGCAGGCGCCGACGTAGCCGCCGGGAAAGAACACAAGCTGCACGATGCCGGCGAGGTCGCGGGCGGCCGCCGCGGCGGCCTCGAGGTGGAGCTTGAAGCCGACCATCCCGCCCGCCTGGCGGGAGAAGCCGCGCACGCTGTGCTTGCCGGTCGCCAGCCCCACCGCCGCGGCGCGCCATACCCGTCGCTCCGCCTGCACGGCGACGCCGTCGGCGTCCGGCTCGATCCCCGTCACCGCCACGCCGCGGATGATCGTCGCTCCCGCCCGCTGCGCGAGAGCGAGCAGCGCCTCGTCGAGGCGATAGCGGGAGAGGCCCGCGGCGGCGAACGGCAGCGGCGCGATCGCGTGGCGCTTGCCGGCGACGAGCCGCAGCCTGGTAATCGGGCTTGCACCGAGGGTGCGCAGGTCGAGCCCGTACGCCTGGAGCAGGCTCTGGGTCTCTCCGCTCAGGAACTCGCCGCATACCCTGTGAGTGGGCGAGAGCGTGCGCTCGAGCACCACGACGCGCCGGCCGCTGCGCGCCAGCTCGAGGGCGAAGGCGGACCCTGCAAGGCCGCCGCCGACCGCCACGACGGGCAACCCGTCGCCACCGTGAGCCGCCCGCGTTCCCCCGGTCATCGCGGCGAGCCCGCCAGCACGCGGCGCGGCGCGAGCGCCTGGTCCTCGAGCACGACCTTGTACTGCAGGACCGCCCCCCACAGCACCGCGAAGATGAGCCCGAGCGCCACCTCGCCGAACGCCAGCGGCAGCAGCAGCGTCTCGGCCAGCGTCACCGCATAGTTCGGGTGGCGCAGCAGGCGGTAGGGCCCGCGCGTGACGATCGGGGCTCCCGGCAGCGTGAGGATGCGGTGCGTCCAGTAGCGGCCGAGGCTGGCGATGATCCAGTAGCGCAGGAGCTGCAGGCCGAGAAAGGCGGCGATCGGCGCGGCGTAGACCTGGGCCTGCGGCGGCACGAGCAGGCCGACAGCGGCAACCCAGCCGAGGTGGGTGACCGCGACCACGGGATAGAACTCACGGCCAGCCTCGGTAGCGCCCTGGCTCACGAGGCGGCGCGTGTTGTGCTGGGAGTAGAGCTCCTCCAGGCCGCGCTGGATCAGGATCAGGAGCGCAGCAAGCTGCGGTAGGCCCAGAGCTTCGTTGAACATCTCGCCGGTGCCGTGGTGCGGAAAACCGCCGCAAGCTCGCACGGCCGCGCCCATCGAACGACCCCGGAGCGAATGTTGAGTTAAGTTGGAGCTAATGCGCGCCACTCGCAGGCGACGGCGCAGGGCCGCGGCCGGGGGCCGAGCTCATGCGGACGGCCGGCGCCCGCGTCCGCAGCTACGCCGGCGCCCCGGCCCTGCACCAAGGGCGCGTACTCGATTGCGAGCCTGTCCGGTTCAGTGCGCTGAACGACGCTGCCGGAAAGATGCGGATCGGTGTTTCACCGGTTGCTCACAAAAGCTTTCCGCATCGCCTCGGCCAGCTGTTCCAGGGTGAAGGGTTTGACGATACGGGGCGCCGAGCTCATCGCCGGTTCGTCCGACGCCGAGCCCTGATAGCCGGTCACCAGGATGAACGGAACCGCGCGGACGGCCAACTCTGCGGCCGCGGGTGTGGCCGCGCGGCCCTTCAGATTGATGTCCAGCAACGCAGCGTCGAAGCCACCTCGCTGGATCGCGGCGAGGGCTGCATCGAGGTTTGACACCGGTCCGAGGATATCGCAGCGGAGCTCCCGTAACGTCTCTTCAATCAGTGCCGCCGGCAGGAATTCGTCTTCGACGACGAGGACGCGCAACCCGGCCAGTCCCGCGTACCTAGTCGACATCACTCGGTCGGTCCAACGGGAGGAGGCAGGGGAAAGCTCAGCTCACAGTACAACCCGCTTTTGCGAAAATCGAGCGTCGCCGAGCCGCCCAGCTCGTAGGGGGCGCCCTGCTCGATGAGTGTTCTGCCGAAGCCCTGGTGGGACGGGGCTCCAACCGGTGGCCCGCCCGTCTCGACCCAGCGCAGCCGAACCCAGGTTTTGCCTTCACCATCTTCGAGCCGCCATCTCAGCGCCACCCTCCCATCATTCTGCGACAGCGCGCCATATTTCACGGCGTTGGTCATGAGCTCGTGGATGACCAGCAGGAGCGTGATGCTCGGCTGCGGCGCCAGGATGACCTTCGGGCCATCGACGGCGATTCGGCCGTCATCGTTGCCGGCATATGCGCTGAGCGACTGGCGAACCAGCTGCCCAACATCGGCGCCGCTCCAATTGTCGTTCGTCAGCAACTCCTGGCTGCGGGCGAGTGCGAGCAAGCGACCCTCGAACGCCGTCCTGAATGCCTCCAGCGTAGCGCTCTGCCGCAAGCCCTTGGCAGCGATGGCCTGCACGGTCGCCAACGTGTTCCTCACGCGATGGCTGAGCTCGCGCACCAAGAGGTCGCGATGCGCCTCGGCCTTGACGCGCTCGGTGATGTCGTCGATTGCCAACAGGATCAGACCGGGCCGATCGCCGCTGCGGGCGAGCTTGCGGGCGTTGAGCCGCATGTGCCGGGGGCCAATCCTCTCAAAATCGGCCTGGACCTCGAAATTCGCGATCTGCTGGTCTTGGGGGAGCAACTCCTCCAGAAGCTTGCGTAGAAGGGGGATGTCCCACTGGCGGTTGCCCAGCTCGAACACCAGGCGATTTCGGGTATCCTCAGGCGATACACGGAACAGAGAGTAGAAGGCGCGATTTGCTCCCACGACGGTGAGGTTGCCGGCGAGCACGAGCAAGGGCTGAGTGATTGTCTCGACGATCGCCTGGGAATAGAGCCGCTCCTCGTTGACGGCATCTGCGGCCTCCTTGCCCGCCGTGATATCGATGAAGGTGAGAACGGCGCCTGTGACGCGGTCTTCCAGCCCCCGGTAAGGAATGAGGCGCCGCAGATACCAGCGGCCGTCATGGCTCTGCACTTCCGCTTCACTGCTCGTGAACCTTTCCAGCACCTGTTCGAGGTCGCGCAACAGGTTCGGGTCGGAGAATTTCGGGGCAAAGTTGGCAAGCGGCCGACCGATGTCCGATGATACCAGGTCGAGCAGATCACGGCTGGCCGGCGAGAACCACGTGATGCGGCGGTCGCCATCGAGGAACATCGTCGCGACCCCGGTTCCCGCCAGCAGGTTGTTCCGGTCGGCGCTCAGTTTCTCGAGCTCTTGGATTTTGAGCTGAAGCTGACTGTTAACGGTCTGCAGCTCCTCGTTGAAGGACTGCAACTCCTCCTTGGAGGTCTCCAGCTCCTCGTTGGTGGACTGCAGCTCCTCGTTGATCGACGTTGCCTCCTCGTTCGACGCCTTGAGCTCCTCGTTGGTGCTCTCCAGCTGCTCGATGGAGTTCCGCAACTCTTCACGCGTCGACCTCAGCTCCTCCTCGAGGGCGCGCACGCCCGGCGCTTCGTCACCTTGTCGTGCGATTGGAGCGGCGGCCGGGGCGGCACGCGACGCCTTCGGCTTGCGCTCGAAGCTGACCAGGTACAAGCCGGCGGCGGAGGCGGGCGCAATCGCCACCGAGACGGGACCGTGGACTTGGGCAGTGACCGTCACGCTCTGGTTCGCGTCGATCGCCTGCCGCAGGGCCTGGCGCAGCTTGGCCCGCAAGCCCGCATGTACCATCGCCAGGAGATCGCGTGTCGGCTCACCGGCCGGCACCTCCAGGTATTGGCTTGTCGGGCCGTGGAAATAGATGGCGCGGGCGTTGCGGTCGATCAGCACGGCCGCTGGCGTAAAGCGCTCCAGCAGAAGCCGCCGCACCAAGTCGCCTGCGCGCGCGGTCGCGTTGGCGTCAGCCACGTCCGCAGGATCGGCTGCCGGCGCTGCAGCCGAGGGGGGAGGGACCGGAAAATGCACGAGGTCGTGCCGCGTCGGCCCGAGTCGCCGATAGATTCGCCACTTCTTCGAGACGGTGTGGAAGAGCTCTTCGTTCCGCCCCAGGCCCTCTGCGTTGCCGAGAAACAGGTGCCCGCCTTCCCGAAGCGCGAAATGGAAGAGCGCGATGACCCGCTGTTGCGCCTCGGGGCTGAGATAGATCAGCAGGTTGCGGCAGGTGATGAGGTCGAGGCGCGAGAACGGCGGATCGCCGAGCACATTCTGCGAGGCGAAGACGATGGTCTCGCGCAGCGCCTTCTTGATCCGGTAGGTACCGTCGACCCGATCGAAGAATCGGCGCAGGCGCGAGGGAGCCATGCCCGCGACCGCGGCTTCCACATAGACACCTTCGCGAGCCCGCTTCAGGCTGTCCTCGACGCGATCGGTGGCGAAGATCTTGATCTCGACTTGCTTGCGTGCCGCCTCGGCTCGCTCGGCCGCCAGCATGGCCAGTGAGTAGGCTTCTTCGCCGGTGGCGCAGGCCGGCACCCAAAACCGCAGCTCCGCATGTCCCTCGCGAGCGGCGATGAGCGATGTGATCACGGCTTCGTCGAGCGCTTGCCACGCTTCGGTGTCGCGGAAGAACCCGGTGACCGAGATCAGCAGCTCTTTGATGAGCACGTCGACCTCCTCGGGTCGGTCGCGCAATAGCTCGGTGTAGGCGGCCAGCGTCGCTACATTGGCAAGTCCCATGCGCCGTTGGATGCGGCGTAGGAGAGGGCCACGCTTGTACGGGCGGAAATCCTGCTTGGACCGCAGCAGCAACAGCGCCAGCAGGGGGCCCAGGTCAGGTTGCCCTTCCTCCTCTGCCTTCTCCGGCGCCAAGCTGCCGTTCTCGGCAACGATATCGCCGTGCTCGAGGTAGCGCAGCAGAGCTTGTGGCATCTTCTCGGACGCAAGCACGAAGTCGGCGACCCCTGCGGCGATCGCGTTGTTCGGCATGGCCGAGAACTGGGCAGTTGCCGGGTCCTCAACCAGTGTAACCCCTCCCTGCTCCTTGATCTTGGTCAGCCCGTGCGTGCCGTTGTTGCCGGTGCCCGACAGGACGATGCCGATCGCCCGCTGCTGGAGCTCGCCCGCCAGCGAAACGAAGAAGCTGTCGATCGGGTGGCGCTGGCCGCGCGGCTCGGTAGGCCTTGTAAGGTGCAGCTTGCCATCGCTGATCGTCAGGGTCCGGTCGGGAACGATGACGTGGACCCGGTTGGGCTCGATCGGCATGCCATCCACGATCTCGACGACCGGCATGGTCGTGTGGCGGCTGAGCACCGGCGCCAGTCCGCTCTTGCGCGTCGGGTCGAGATGCAGGATGACGACGAAGCTGCAGCCGCTGTCGGGCGGCATGACGCTGAAGAAGCGCCCGAGCGTCTCGATGCCCCCCGCCGACGCGCCGATACCGACGACGGCGCGGCAAACATCGCCACCCGTGGCGCCGGCTATCGTCTTGCCGTCCTGCTTGCGCATTGCAACGAGTCCGTTGGTTGTAGCGCAGTAAAGTAACCCCGGCGCGCGCTGCAGGACCAGGGCTTTCTGCCGTCGCTCGTGCCTGTCTGGGGCGGACTCGGCCAAGCCCAGGTTCGGCGGCGCGGATGCGAATGCGTTGCGGGTAGGCTGTTAGCGGACGATGCGGCTGCGGTGTGTGCCGCGATGGTACGGTTGTGTGCCGCGATGGTACGGTAGTGGCCGACCAAATGGATCGGTGAGAACCCTGACAGCCGTCAGGGGTTGCCCTGAGGCGGGGCCCCAACCACCAGGTCGGCGCAACGCGCCGGCGAGACGCTGCCTTGCTCAATCAGTGCGGCCCCTAGCGCCAGGAGTCGTGGCCCGGTGTGTAGGTCCGGTTGGTCTGCGCCGGGTTGCGGTTGACGAGCGGGCGCGCGTAGAGCGGGTGGCGCATAGAGCGCACCTCGTGCTCGATCCTGAACAGCGGGCGGTTGCTCGCGAGGTCCACGATGTCGAGGAAGCGGTACTGATGCTGGTCGTCCTCCTGGCTGATGAGGCCACGCTCGAGCAGGCGCCGGTAGGGTCCCGAGAAGTCCGCCAGATAGACCTGGACGTGATGGCCGTCGAACTCCGGCAGCTCCGCCTCGGTCTCCTGGAACACGAGCCATTGGTCCGGGCCCACCGCCACGATCGCCTTCGGCGCCGCGCCGTTCTGCTCCACGCGCGTCGGCGTCTCCAGGATCTCCTGGTAGAAGCGCGCGATACCCCAGGCGGTCCCGACCGGGACGGTGAGCTCGACGTAGGGGATGCCGAGCGTCATGCGGCCGAAGCGCGGGTCGGGCGTGTGGCAGCGGATCCGGTTGCCCCAGGGCGAGACGGTATCGACGTAGTCGTTGTGCTCCTTGAAGCCGAAGGCCGTGCCCTCGAGCTGACCCTTCACGTTGACGAGACGGCGCAGCAGCGCCTCGCGCTCGGGCAGCACCACTCCGGTGATCCCGCGCACGACCTGCGGGTTGCCGGTGGGGAGGTGGAACTGGCTCCTGCCGACATTGGCCCACATGTTGTCGACCGAGGTCATCAGATAGGGATCGCGCGTGAGGCCCAATCCGCTCACGTAGTAGAGCGTCGCGAGGCGCTGGTCGGGTATCCTGGTGTTGACATGCTCCAGGCCCACGACGTTGCCGAGATCCTCGGCCGCCCGGTCGAAGGGATGCTCCATGCCGATGCTCCTGCCTTGGCCGCCGGAATTGCGCGGGCCGCGCCGGCGGCGGCTCCCCATGTCGTTGTTGCGTTTCCCGAAGACACTATACCGGCGCCGCGCCTCGCCCAAGGCCGGGCGGCGCCGCGAGCCAGGAAACCGCAGCATATCAGCTCAGCCGGCCCGCACCGCCTGTCATGCCGGCCGAGCGCGAAGCGCGAGAGCCGGTACCCAGGGCCGCGAGCTCAACCCCTCTCCACGGCGTTGCGTCGCAGCCGCGGCGATGCGAGGGAGGCGATCAACCCCGGGTCGAAAATTCAGTTTGCTTCCTGCGGGTTTGATGTAAACGGGGCCAGCCGGCGCGCACGCCGGATTGCTCGGAGTGAACTGAGACGATGCAGATCGTGGTGATGGGCTCGGGCGGCGTGGGCGGCTACTTCGGGGCCCGCCTTGCCGCCGCCGGCAACGGCGTGACGTTCGTGGCGCGCGGCGCGCACCTGGAGGCAATGCGGAGCCACGGATTGCGGCTCGACAGCGAGATCGGCAAGCTGCACCTCGCCCCGGTCAAGGCGGTCGCCGACCCCGCCGAGGTCCCGGCTGCCGATGCCGTCATCTTCGCCGTGAAGCTGCGCGACACCGAGGCTGCGGCGGAGAGCCTGCGCCCGCTCGCCGCCAAGGGCGCCACCATCTTCACCTTCCAGAACGGCGTGGAGGCCGGCGCGCGCATCTCCAGGATTGTCGGGCCCGGCAAGGTCGTGGAGGGCGCAGCCCGCATCGCGACTCAGATCGCCGAGCCCGGCGTCATCAGGCAGATCGGCACCTTCGCGATCCTGGAGTTCGGCGAGGCCGACGGCAGGCCCAGCGCCCGCACCGGCGCGTTTCACGCCGCATGCGTGGCGGCCGGCATCGACGCCACCATGTCCGACAACATCTCGCGCACGATCTGGACCAAGTTCGCCCTGCTGGCGCCGGTCTCCGGCATGACGGCGCTGACCCGCGCGCCCATCGGCGTGGTGCGCTCCAATCCGAAATCGCGGGCCCTGCTGCAGGCGACCGTCGAGGAGACGGTGGCCCTCGGCGTGGCCCTGAAGGCGGGCCTCGTGCCCGAGGATGCCCAGCGCACCATGACGTACATCGACGGCCTGCCCGCGCCGATGATGGCCTCGATGGCCCACGACCTGCTGGCCGGCAAGCCGATCGAGGTGGAGGGCCTGTCGGGCGCCGTCTCGCGCCTGGCGGGCGAGAACGGCATCGCGGCACCGACCCACGCCTTCATCGCCGCCGCGCTCGCCCCGTTCGTGGACGGCAAGCCGCAGCCGTAGGCACCACGTCACCTCCACTCATCGCCGGTATCTGTAAGTAAACTCGTACCACCGCTGCTCCGGCGCCATGCCCGGCGGTGGAACAGGAAGCTTGACGCGCCGAATTGCAGCCAAAACCGCGTCGTCCAACCGCGCGTTGCCGCTAGATTCGAGAATCTCCAAAGAGGCAATGCCGCCGTCGAGGGCGACCACGAGTTTGACCTTGACAGTGCCGAATGCGGGGACCCGCTTGAGCTTCGTCTGCTTGAGTACCTCGGCGACGGCGTTTGCGTACGCTTGCACCGCACCGGGGCTCGCCGCCGCTGGCGCAGCTTGCTCAGCCGTCGCCACTGTGTCCGTGCGCGCACTAAAGCCGCCGAGCGGCACTGCCTCAGTTGCCTTTGCACGCTTATGCTCCGGCATCTCCTTCGCGTCGTTGATCGCTTTGGCCTGCGTGGCCTCGTTATCTGGCCTTCGCTCTTGAGCAGCCTTCTTCTCCGGCCGCTCCTTGTCCTCCGCTGTATGCGGAGCCAACTCGCCGTCGGGAACGCCTTCCTTCGCGTCGACCGTCTTCGAGGCGGCAGGGGCAGGCGGGTGCTTTGTGTCGACCTTGCGCGCCTCCAAGATGGTCGAATCGATCATTGCAACGTCAACACTGGCCATCATCTGGCCGTGGGCACCGGCCCTCGAGTCCGGCGGCCCCCGTGTCAGCCACAGCAGGATGGCCCCATGGCCCGCCAGAGCCATCAGGAAGGCCGCCAGACGTAGCCAAGCCATCCGGCGAGGTCCTGGCCCCTGTAAACGGATCGGCGCTGCCAGAGGCTCCTGGACGCCTTCGGCAGCCCCGTCAGGCTCCGCTGCAAAGGTCGATGAAGTTGCGCTTGCCATCCCAGTGGGAGCCTCGGCCGGCTCGTCCATGCAACCGTTCCACACAATGTTATAGTGTTACATACCAGACACGCCGCGGGCTGAAAACCCGTAGCCTCTGACGTGCCGCTTGCCGGTCGCCTGAGCCGCCCTTTACGTTCGCAACGTTATAGTGTTGCATATGAGGGTGTCATGCGTGCGTTCCGAGTAGACCAGGCGGGCTGGGTGGCCGTGACGATTTTCTCCGTCCTCCAGGGGGTTGGCGAGCTGCGAGCACAGACACAATTGCCGGACATTGTGGTGGTCACGCCGAGCCCGGTAACAAAGCCGAAGCCGAAGCCGCAGCCAGCGCCGCCGGACGTGGAGGCGCCGCCGCCACCGGCGGGCCTCATCGTCGAGGACGCCTTCGTCCCGCTCACCATCGTGCCGTCGGAGGTCATCACCGGCACGCCCGGCGCCACTCTCACCGATGCCCTGCAGACCAAGCCGGGGATCATCGGCTCGACCTTCGCGCCCGGCGCCAACCGGCCCGTCATCCGTGGCTTCGACAACTTCCGGGTGCTGGTCCAGGAGGGCGGCATCGGCTCGCACGATGTCTCCGCGCTCAGCGAGGACCACGCGGTGCCGATCGACCCCGGCATCGTCGACCGCATCGAGGTGGTGCGCGGGCCCGCGACCCTGCGCTACGGCTCGCAGGCCATCGGCGGCGTCGTCAACGCCGTCACCAGCCGCATCCCGGAGGTCATCCCGCCCAAGGGCATCTCTCTGGAGACGCGCGGCGGCTTCAGCTCGGCGGACCGCGGCTCCGACGGCGTCTTCAAGGTGAGCGCCGGCTCCGGCAACGTCGTGGTCTACGCCGACGCCTTCAAGCGCCACGCCGGCGACTACGACACGCCCCAGGGTCGCCAGCTCAACAGCTTCGTCGACAGCGAAGGCTTCGCCTTCGGCACCTCCTACGTGGGCAAGAACGGCTACATCGGCATCGCCTTCGCGCGGACGACCAGCCTCTACGGCATCCCCGGGCAGGACGCAGCGGAGGAGCACTCGCGCATCGATCTGAAGCAGGACAAGCTCATGTCGCGCGGCGAATGGCGCGTCGGGTCCTACGGCGTGGAGACGATCCGCTTCTGGCTCGGATCGTCCTGGTACGAGCACAACGAGCTCACGTCCGAGGGGGGCCCGGCCGAGATCGGCTCGCGCTTCGTCAACCGGCAGACGGAAGGCCGGCTCGAGATCCAGCATGTCCCGGTCTCGACCATGCTGGGCGAGCTGCGCAGCGCCGTCGGCGTGCACTTCGGCAGCAAAAAGACCACCGCGCTCAGCTTCGAGGGCGACGGCCTGCTCGACCCGGCCCGCACCGGCACCGTGGCGGCGTTCGTCTTCGAGGAGCTGCAGGTCACAAAGCGCCTGCGCCTGCAGGCGGCGGTGCGCATCGAGCAGACCACGGTCGACGGCATCGGTCTCGATGTCATGACGCCCGTCGCCTTCGAGCGCACGTTCCTGCCCTTCAGCGCCAGCGCCGGCATCCTCTACGAGCTGCCGGCGGGCGTCGTCGCGCGGCTCACCGCCCAGTACGTGGAGCGCGCCCCGGCGGACGCGGAGCTGCTCTCCAAGGGCGTGCACGAGGCCACTGGCACCTTCGAGGTCGGCAACCCGTTCCTCGACAAGGAAGCTGCCAGGACCGTCGAGCTCGGCTTCCGTAAGGCCAAGGGTCCCTTCCGCTTCGACGCCGCGGCCTACTACACCGTGTTCGACGGCTTCATCTTCAAGGGGCTCACCGGGCTTAAATGCGACGCCACGCTGGCGTCGTGCGGCGGCGGCTCGGAGCTCGACCAGGTCCTCTACCGGCAGCGCAACGCCACCTTCTACGGTCTGGAGCTCATGGCCGAGCACGATATCGGACGCATGGGCAAGGGTGTGTGGGGCATCGACGGCCGCTACGATTTTGTGCACGCGTCCTTCGATGATGCAGAAGGCGGCAATGTCCCGCGCATTCCTCCGCATCGCGCCGGCGCGGGCCTCTATTACCGCGACCTCCAGTGGCTCGCGCGCCTGGGCTTCCTGCACGCCTTCGACCAGAGCAGGATCGGCGTCAACGAGACGCCGACCAAGGGCTATACCCTCGTCGGCGCCGACCTCGCGTATACCTTCAAGCTGGACGGCCAAGGATCTGGACTGGGATCTGAGCTGGGCCCGCTGGTGCCGGAGATGACCATCGGCGTCAAGGGCGAGAACCTGCTCGACGACGACGTGCGCAACCACGTCTCCTTCAGGAAGGACGAGGTGCTCCAGCCCGGCCGCACGATCCGCGTCTACGGCATCGTGAAACTCAACTGACAGGGGTCAGACAGGGGTCAGACCCCTCGCCTCCATCGCTCGTGTCAAATCGAGGCGTTGGCGCGAGGGGTCTGACCCCTCTGCCCCTCTCGCTCCCGCCTGTTCTTGAACCATTGTGCGGACCGTTGCGCAATCAACGGATACGCCCGCGTCGCGCCGGATTTTCGCGCCGCACAACGTTAACGCGGGGAAACCGATGACACTGGTGGGCCACACCTGGCGTATTCCCGCTCGAAAACCCACTTATCGTACGATCGGACATATTGGGCTTGCGCCCGCCGTTCGGATAGAATGCTCAGTCTGGGGGAAAGGTACTGGGGCTGGACAGACATGGAGCCGAGCCACACCGAGGCACGACGACGGGGCCGCATGGCCCCCACCAACACGTCCAAGCCGGACTACTTTCACAAGGTGGTGGACTGCCAATGGGCCTGCCCCACCCATACTCCCGTGCCCGAGTACATTCGGCTGATCGCTCAGGGCCGCTACGCCGCGGCCTTCATGCTGAACTGGGAGAGCAACGTCTTTCCCGCGATCCTTGGCCGCGTCTGCGACCGCCCGTGCGAGCCGGCCTGCCGCCGCGGCCGGGTGGAGGAGAAGCCCGTCGCCATCTGCCGCCTGAAGCGCGTCGCCGCCGACTACAAGGGCGAGATCAACGCCTTCCTGCCGGGGATCCCGAAAGAGAAGAACGGCAAGCGCATCGCGCTCATCGGCGCCGGCCCCGCCTCGCTCACCGTGGCGCGCGATCTCATGCCGCTCGGCTACAGCTGCACCCTGTTCGAGAAGGACGCCAGGGGTGGCGGGCTGATGCGCACCAACATCCCCTCCTTCCGCCTTCCGGTCGCGGTGCTCGACGAGGAGATCGAGCGCGTCCTCGACTTCGGCGTGGAGACCCGCTTCGGCCACGAGATCGAGAGCCTCCAGGCGCTGCTCGGTGAGGGCTTCGACGCCGTCTTCATCGGCACCGGCGCCCCCAAGGGCAAGGACCTCGACATCCCCGGCCGCAGGAAGGGAGCGGCCAACATCCACATCGGCATTGACTGGCTCACCTCCGTCGCCTTCGCGCACGTCGAGAGAATCGGCAGGCGCGTCGTCGTGATCGGCGGCGGCAACACCGCGATGGACTGCTGCCGCACCAGCCTGCGCCTCGGCGGCACCGACGTGAAGGTGACGGTGCGCTCGCCCCGGCGCGTGATGAAAGCCTCGCCCTGGGAGATCGAGGACGCCGAGCACGAGGGCATCCCGATCTTCGACAACCACGCGCCCAAGGAGTTCCTGATCCAGAAGGGCCGTCTCGCCGGCGTACGCTTCCAGAAGATGAAGGAGGTCGGCGCCGACGCCGGCGGCCGGCCCAGGCTCGAGCCCTCCGGCGGGGAGGTCGTCTTCGAGTGCGACGACGTGCTGATGGCCATCGGCCAGGAGAACAGCTTCCCCTGGATCGAGCGCAACATCGGGCTCGAGTTCGACAAGTGGGGCATGCCGCACGTCGACAAGGTGACGATGATGTCGACGCGCCCCGGCGTGTTCTTCGGTGGCGACGCGGCCTGGGGCCCGGAGAACATCATCTGGGCGGTGGCGCACGGCCATCAGGCAGCGATCTCCATCGACCAATTCTGTCAGGGCAAGAAGATCACGGTGCGCCCGCCGCCGGGCGCCAATCTGATCAGCCAGAAGATGGGCATCCACGAGTGGTCGTATAAAAACGACTACGCGCCGCTCCCTCGCGTGGCCATGCCGCATGCGGACAAGGCCCAGGCCTTGCGCAACCTCAAGGTCGAGGTGGAGCTGGGCTTCGACGACAAGCTCGCCGCCAAAGAGGCGGAGCGCTGCCTCAACTGCGATGTCGAGACGGTCTTCACCGCGCCCCTGTGCATCGAGTGCGATGCCTGCATGGACGTCTGCCCGGTCGACTGCATAAACTTCCTGGCCAACGATGACGAGCCGTCGCTGCGCCAGCAGCTGCGCGTGCCGGCCCACAACACGTCGCAGGACATCTACGTCTCCGACAGCCTCAAGACCGGCCGCATCATGGCCAAGGACGAGGACGTGTGCCTGCACTGCGGCCTGTGCGCGGAGCGCTGCCCGACCGGCGCCTGGGACATGAAGAAGCTGATGTATGTCGAGGCACAAGCCTCGCCGGCCTGCCTGACGCATCACAATGCCTATCTGCGGTAAGATCGTGAAATCGCTCCGTCGTGAAATCGATTTCACGACTTCACGATCTCACGACTTCACGATTCATACGCCGTACGGAACGAGGTTCTCCTGAGATGAGCGGCATCAACGACTTCGTGGTGAAGTTTGCCACCGTCAACGGCTCCGGCTCGGCGTCCGCCAACGGCATTTTCGCCAAGACCCTGTTCCGGATGGGCATTCCCGTCAGCCCGAAGAACATCTTCCCCTCCAACATCCAGGGCCTGCCCACCTGGTACGAGGTGCGGGTGTCGGAGGCGGGCTACCTCGCCCGCCGCGACGGCATCGACCTGATGGTCGCCATGAACCCGCAGTCCTACAAGGAGGATCTGGGCGAGATCGTCCCCGGCGGCTGGCTGCTCCACGATTCCACCATGCCGCGCCTGTGGCCGCGCGAGGACATCAAGGTTTTGGGCATCCCCATCGCCGAGATGTGCGCCAGGAAATGGAGCGATCCGCGCCAGCGCCAACTGTTCAAGAACATGGTCTACGTCGGCGCGCTCACCGCGCTCCTCGATATCGACCTCGAGGTGCTGCAAACGACGGTGTCGGCGCAGCTCAAGGGCAAGGAGAAGCTCGTCGCCGCCAACATGGACGCGGTGATGCTGGGCCGCGAGTACGCCGCCAGGCAGTTCGACTGCCCGCTCCCCATCCGCGTGCGCCCGTCGCGCGGCGCCAAGGGCAAGATCCTGGTCTCCGGCAACGACGCCGCCGGGCTGGGCGCGATCTACGCCGGCGCGACGGTGTGCGCGTGGTATCCCATCACGCCCTCGACCTCGCTGGCGGAGTCCTTCGAGAAGCATGCCGCGCGCCTGCGAGTCACCAAGGACGGCCGGCGCCTCTACGGCATCGTGCAGGCCGAGGACGAGCTCGCCGCGATCGGCATCGCGATCGGCGGCGGCTGGAACGGCGCGCGCGCCTTCACCGCCACCTCGGGGCCCGGCATCTCCCTGATGAGCGAGTTCTTAGGGTTGGCCTACTTCGCGGAGGTGCCGGTGGTGCTGTTCGATGTCCAGCGCGGCGGGCCGTCCACCGGCATGCCGACCCGCACCCAGCAGTCGGACATCCTGGCCTGCGCCTACGCCTCGCACGGCGACACCAAGCACGTGCTCCTGTTCCCCAAGGACCCCACCGAGTGCTTTTCGCTGGGGGCGCAGGCGTTCGACCTGGCCGAGCGGCTGCAGACGCCGGTCATCGTCATGTCCGACCTCGACATCGGCATGAACGAGTGGGTCACCGACCCGTTCGCCTGGGACGACAAGCACGCGCACGACCGCGGCAAGGTGCTCGATGCGGCGGCGCTCGAGAGCTTCAAGTCCGTCAAGGGCAAGGACTGGGGCCGCTATCTCGACGTCGACGGCGACGCCATCCCCTACCGCACGCTGCCCGGCACTCATCCGACCATGGGCTCGTTCTTCACGCGCGGCACCTCGCACGACGAGGGCGCGCGCTACACCGAGGACGGCCGCATCCACGCCCGCGTCATCGACCGCATCCGTCGCAAGCTCGACACCGCGGCCACGCTGGTGCCGAAGCCGGAGGTCTCCATCCGCGACAAGAACGGCAAGACCGGCCTCGTCTACTTCGGCAGCACCGCGCCGGCGGTGCTCGAGGGGCTCGATCTCCTGGAGCGCGAGGGCATCAAGGTCAACGCGCTGAGACTGAGGGCCTTCCCGTTCACGCGCGAGGTCGACACCTTCTGTGCCCAGCACGAGCGCATCTTCGTGCTCGAGCAGAACCGCGACGCCCAGATGCGCTCGCTGCTGATGACCGAGGCCAACGTGCCCGGCGCCAAGCTGATCCCGGCGCTCAACTACGACGGCATGCCGCTCACCGCAGCGTTCGTGCGCGGCGCCGTTCTGAAGGAGCTGAAGCCGGCCCAGGTGGCGGCGGAGTAGGTTGGGTCGAGCGAAGCGATGACCCAACATAGTTGCACTCGTCCAGTGTTGGGTCTGCGCGGCGCTTGACCCAACCTACACGCCGCCCAGGTGGCGGCCGAATAGGATAGACCATGAGCTACATCTCCAAACCCGTCGCGCATCATCCGGCGCTGCCGCGCAACGCCCTGGGGCTCACGCGGCGCGACTACGAGGGCACCATGTCGACCCTGTGCGCGGGGTGCGGCCACGATTCGATCACGGCGGCGCTGATCGAGGCGTGCTTCGAGATGGACCTGCCGGCGCACCGCATCGCCAAGGTCTCGGGCATCGGCTGCTCGTCCAAGGCGCCGACCTACTTCCTCTCGCGCAGCCACGGCTTCAACTCCGTGCACGGGCGCATGCCGTCGATCACCACCGGCGCGGCGATGGCCAACCGCGACCTCGTCTACATCGGCGTCTCGGGCGACGGCGACACCGCCTCGATCGGCCTCGGCCAGTTCTGCCACGCGGTCCGCCGGCGGCTCAACATGACCTACATCGTCATGAACAACGGCTGCTACGGCCTCACCAAGGGCCAGTTCTCCGCCACCAACGACAAGGGCTCGCCGTCCAAGAAGGGCGAGGCCAACCCGTTCGAGGGCATCGACCTCGCCCAGCTCGCCATCCAGCTCGGTGCCGGCTTCGTGGCCCGCTCCTTCTCCGGCGACAAGGCCCAGCTGATCCCGCTTCTCAAGGCCGCCATCAGCTACAACGGCTTCGCCTTCCTCGACGTGGTCAGCCCGTGCGTCACCTTCAACAATCACCCGGCCTCCACCAAGAGCTACGACTGGGTACGCGCCCACAACATGGCCTCCGAGAACCGCCTCGATTTCGTCGAGTCCAAGGAGGAGATCACCGTCGACTACCAGGAGGGCAGCACGGCGACGATCGAGCTGCACGACGGCTCGCGCCTCGTCCTCAACAAGCTCGGCCAGGGCCACGACCCGCGCGATGCCGACGCGGCGCTGATGACCATCCGCACCAACGCCGCCAAGGGCGCGGTGGCGACGGGCCTGCTCTACATCGAGCAGAGCGAGCGCGACATGCACGACATCCTCGCCACCGACCCGCGCCCGCTCAACGCCCTGCCGATGACCGACCTGTGCCCCGGCTCCAAGGCGCTCGAGGCGATCAACGCGCGCCTGCGCTAGGCGCCGGGCAGGTATGTCGCTCGACGCCCCGTATGCGACAGGCCGTCCCGGGCCCCAGCTTCCAGCCACGTCCTGTTGGCAAGTTCGTCTGACGGGCGCTACACTCGCGCGCCTTTCACAATCCAAGTCGTAAGACTTGCCGTCTCAAGGAGGACGAAATGCGAAGGTTCTGGCCGGCCGCCGTCGCGGCGGCGGCGGCGACGATCGGGCTTGCGGGGATCGCCGGCGCTGCCGAGCTGCGCCTGATGACCGGCCCGCAGGCTGGCTTCTGGGTGCCTCTGGGCGGCCAGCTCAAGGATGCCTGGGAGAAGGCGATTCCCGACCTCAGGGTCCAGGCCCTGCCGGGCGCCGGCATCGCCAACGTGCGCGCCATCCAGGAAGGCAAGGCCGAGCTCGGCTTCGGCAACACCATCACCACGGCCGACGCCGCCAACGGCACCGGAGAGGCGCCGCTCGACAAGAAGCACGACAAGGTCTGCAACGTCGCCACGCTCTATCCGCAGTACTTCCAGCTCGTGGCCAATGCCGATGCGGGCATCAACACGCTGAAGGACCTCAAGGGCAAGGGCTTCGCCACCCAGGTCAAGGGCAACACCGGCGAGCTGATCGCGCGCCACGTGCTCCGGGTGTCCGGTTTCACTTACAGCGACGTGAAGGCCAGCTTCACCAACAGCTACACCGACAGCGTCGAGCAGATGAAGGACAACCGCATGCACGTGTTCGCGCTCGGCACCGGCATTCCGGCCAGCTCGATCATGGACCTCGCATCGGCGCGCGACATCAAGCTCATCGACATGGCCGGCATCTACGAGGACATGCGCAAGATCAATCCGGCCTACAAGCTGGTGACGATCCCCAAGGGCACATATCCGAAGCAGGACAAGGACGTGCAGGTGGTCGGCTACTACACCCACGTGGTCGCCGCGTGCTCCGTGCCCGACGACACCGTCTACAGGATGACGGCGGCGATCCTGCCCAGGAAGGACCAGATGGCCGCGATCTACAAGGAGCTCGCCAAGCTGACGCCGGCGATCATGGCGCAGGACATCGGCGTGAAGTTCCACCCCGGCGCCGTCAGGTGGTTCAAGGAGCAAGGCGTCACGGTGAACTAGCCGCGGCGTGCACGCCCTCTGAAAGAGCGACGCGGGCGGCGCCGGGCGCGCCGCCCGGCGATACCGGCCGAAAGGCCCCGGCCGGCTGGCATCCGTCAAGACGGGCAGGACACCTCGATGAACATCGGCGCACTGGTGCGGGACTGGCCGCGCAAGCTCACCGCGGCGGTTGCGCTGGCGATGGCGCTCTACCACATTTACGTCATCGTTCCGCCGATGGACTTCATCTCGCCGTCGCTGCGCGAGTGGTTCCGCGGGCCGCCGACCGACTACATTTTCCGCGCCATCCACCTCCTGTTTGCGATGGTGCTGACGTTCCTCTGGTACCGTCTCAGATCCCCGACGGACGAGCAGCTCGAGATGCTGACGCCCGAGCAGCGGGCGGAGCACGAGCGGCGGACCGGACGGGCGAGCCTCCTCGATTGGCTCCTGATCGTGGCGAGCATCGTCTCGATCGGCTACATCTTCGTCTACTACGACTACATCATCGACCGCATCATCTACGTCGACGCGATGGCCTGGTCGGACATCGCCTGCAGCATCGTGCTGATCGCGCTGGTGCTGGAGGGCACGCGCCGCGTCCTGGGGCCGGCGCTCTCGCTGACGGTGGTCGCGTTCCTCGTCTACGCCGTCTATTTCAGCACGGTCAGCTTCCGCGACGGCAGCATGGTGCTCAGGGTCGAGGAGGCGACGCGGATCATCGATCAGCTCTACCTCTCGACCGAGGGCATCTTCGGCCAGTCGCTGGCGGTCTCGGC